>Ga0255347_1006253_pt1 | contig 13067 bp, 10 predicted proteins | sample wastewater_treat_2_FD_192479 | JGI IMG/M metagenome (GOLD analysis project Ga0255347, IMG submission 192479) | Wastewater microbial communities from Lulu Island WWTP, Vancouver, Canada - plant24 | ecosystem: Engineered > WWTP > Wastewater > Unclassified | place: Canada: Vancouver, British...
TTCCCTTGTTGCTGGCTTTCTTTTCAGTTTGATTGATTTTTCCTTTGACGTTAAATCGCATGTACTATCTTTTTTTGTGATAAGCTCGGCTTTCTTTTTTTCAGTCCCTCGTCACCATAACAATACTACCAAAGCAAAGATAAATGGGAAAGGGTTAGCGGTATTCCTGACATTGATTGCGTGCATCCTGGCAAATATGCTGTTTACAACGCGGCTAAACGAATCAAGGACCTCTGTTCAAAATGGAGATATGTTAATAGAACAAGGTCTTCCCCTGAAAGCCCTGTATTCTTATCGGGATGCAATATCAGCAATGCCTTTGACTACAGAAGGCTTTACGAGAGCGCTCTCGGTGCTGCTGCAGATTTATCCTGCTGAAAGCAAACCAGACCTGAAAGCGGCAATGGCCAAAGAAATGACAGAATATATGGATCTTTTGGAGGGCAGCAGGGATAAAGATTCAGAGATTTACCTCATCCTGGGTAAGAGCCATGCCCTAATGAAAAATGAAAAAAAATCTGACAGGTATTTTAGCCTTGCTTTGGACTACTACCCTTCGTCAGGACGCTATATCCATGAAATTGCCAGTTACTATGCCAGCCAGGAGAATTATGATAAGGCCATGCAGGTAATTCGATCATTCGATCCTTTTGTCGAAAAACACAAAGGACCACATAATCCAAGGGGAATATATGTATATCTAATAAGGGATCTTGAGGCAGACATATATTACAAGAATGGCGATAGGATGCAAGCATTCAATATTGTCCATAAAAATTGCCAGGATGCAAAAAACGCTGCTTATGTTTTCACTAGCTCGAGAACGCGCACTTTCATAGCTCGAAACCAGTTTATGGAATATTTAAAACAAAAGGAACTTTTATACAACGCGGACTTAAACCCTTAGCTATCATGAGGTCAACGAGCATACGTTTCATATTAGATGGAAAACCTATTTTATTAGTAGATTGCAATTGCTGCTATTCACATAATTCTTAATTTACTGGTATTAGCAAATATTGTAAGTTCTTTTTGAGGCATATTTATTGCTATATATTTCATGGTATTCGTTGTACGTGCAATGCTAATTACTGAGAGCAAGACTTCACTCATTCTGTGACTCAATGCTCTAACGGCACTTGTGGCGGTAGCCTGCAGTTATTCATGTGCTATTGCATGAAAGATTTGTCAAGATATGTTCTAAAAAGAGATGTTGGATTGAAAATAGTTGACGAGAATTAAATGATAATATTACCTAACTATAATCTCATGAAGAGATATATTGCTTGTGGTGCCAATGATAAATCTAACGTAGGAAACTAACAAAGTATCCGCCTGAATATAATGAATAAGCATTTGCAATTAAAACAGATTGACTAGGAAAAGACCTATTAGAAAACAGATACGATGAATTTCAATAATACAGCGGCAAATTTATTCGAAACCGTGTCCAAGAATACACGCATTGACAGACTAATTATTAGTTCTCAGAGAACGCAATTCGGTTATTTGGTTGGTGTTCTTACCAGTGGCAATACGTTATCCACAGCCATCTACATGGTCGGCGGCATTTTGATGACCCGCCTGGTCGAGCCATCAGTGCTGGGTCTTTTCAGCGGTATCGCATTGACTTTGGGATATGCTCCGTTCCTTCAAATTGGTGTATCCAACGGATTGAGCCGAGAATTGCCTTACTACATTGGAAAGAGTGATCGAGATCATGCCTATGAACTGGCTTCATCCGCCCAAGCATGGATGATCTTTATCGGCGGATTGACCGCGTTGATCTTGCTAATGGTTGCCCTTTATAACCTGATTCAGGGTGACCTTTGGCTTGCAGCAGGGTGGGGCGCCCATGTAGTTCTTGTGTTCCTGCTGTTTTACAGTAATCAGTATCTTCAGACTACATACCGCACGGCTAATGATTTCGCTCGCCTTTCCATGGTTAATGTTGTCCACGCCCTAGTTAGCCTAATGTTACTAGCGTTAGTGTGGGTGCTGGATTTCTATGGACTTTGCCTACGCGCAGTTTTCACTGCGATGATCGCGGCAGGGCTTTTTCATTATTGGCGGCCGGTGCGAGTCAAGCCAGGGTGGAACTTTCAACATATTAAACATCTTTTTTTTGTCGGTGCGCCGATATTATTCGTAGGACAAGCTTATTCTTGTTGGGCAGTGATCAACCAAACCCTTGTTTTATCGTACACAGGAGCTCACGGTATGGGTGTTTACGCCGTGGTTGTCATGATTTCGGGATCTCTGATGTTGTTTCCTCAGTCATTGAGTCAGGTTATCTACCCTCGCATGGCGGAACTCTTTGGTCGTGGCGGCAACATAGGAGATCTTTGCCGGATGACCATTAAACCTATGTTGTTAATTGTACTTTGCATGTTGCCTTTAGTCGTTGCAGCTTGGTGGCTGGTTGGACCTATGATACGATTTTTTGTCCCCAAATATGTTGAGGCTGTGCCAGCTGTGCAATGGGCTTTGCTACAACCACTAATCATGTGTTTCGCCGTGATTAACAACGTATTCAATGTAATACGCAGACAAGGGCTTTATTTTGTTGCCATCATTTGTGGTGTTATCGTTTACGGTTTCAGCCTTTTATGGCTTATCCGTGGCGGTCTATCGATTATCATATTCCCACAAGCCATGTTGGTCGGACATATAGCCTTTATCTCAGCATGTTACGGGTCTCTTTACTACCTGTTTCGAAGAGGTCGTTCCTGTGAAAAATGATTTGAAGTCAAGACTAATTTCTCCGGCTGTTCTTCGCGAGATAGAACATACTCTTTCGGAACCGACTTTTCTCGGCACGCCTATAGGTCCGACATTAAACGATGGGCTTTTGATGGGCCTTTACAACCACCGGGTTCAGTTTAACGTGAAACAACGTTATATGGCCTACCTCAGGATGTGCTACCATTTTTGCCGGGTTCACTGGCCAAGGGAAGAAGTTGCATTACCACCTGTACGACCTTTTCTGGTAACATGTCTCTCTCAAAATATCCGTATTCAAGAATTAATTCTTCCCGTTGTTGAATCAATCGGGAAAGATCGGTGCATCGTGGCTTGCCTCGGACCGAGATTCTCATCAACAATCCCTGGGATTATTGATATCGACTGGAAACAAACAGTGCCAAGGTCTGCCGAAATATGGCGAAAAGAATATCGTAAATGCCTCCCCCGATGGAATGAGAAGATCAAATGCTTATGTCAGGAAAAAAGCCTTCCCAAGGGCACCTACGAATTTTTGACCATCAACATGATCATTAGTACGCAGAGGGTGGCTGGTTGCATTGCACTGCTGTCTCATTGGAAACCCTCTGTTATCGTTACAGAATATGATCGTAATGATCACTGGTCGTGTCTGGTATTAGCAGCAAAAAGGCTTGGCATACCCACGGTAACATTGATTCATGGTGTAACCAATGAGAACGCCTTAGGATATACTCCCATACTGGCAGACAGAGTATTATGCTGGGGACACCTGCAAAAGGACGCACTGATTGGCGAAGGAGAAAACAGTGAGAAGATTGTGGTCACAGGGTGCCCAAGGTTAAATAGAACTCTCCCTCTGTCAACCGCGCAGGCGCTGCATAAGATTGGCATGGATTCAACAAAGAACACTATTATGTTGGCAACCAGTCATATTGATTTTGAAATACTTAAAAAAACAGTATCTGTTTTTTGTGCTGCTTCTGAAAAAGCGGGTAACTGGAATGCCTTTATTCGGCTGCATCCATCTGAAAGAATTGTCGATTACAAAAATCTAAAAAGACAGTACCCTTCCATTCGCTTCTACGATAATTCAGCATTTTCGCTAGATGACGCTCTGGCAGCAGCCGACATTGTGGTTGTACAAAACAGTGGTGTTGGCGGAGATGCGCTGGTTAAAGGAAAATTAGTAGTTGTCCTGTCTGTTGATGGTGCACCATTGGGTCATGGAGCCGAACTGGTTCAAAAAGCTGGGTGTCCTCTTGCGAGTTCATCTGACGACCTCTTTTACGAAATACAGCAATTGTTATCTGATAAAACAAGAAACCAAAATGTCCGTTCTACAGCAGAAACATACGTGAAAGACTTTTGTGCAGCTTACGGGAAAGTTTCCGCTGAGAGGATTGCAGAAACCATTGAAAATATAGTCGCGCAAACAACTTTCAGGAGAGATAATGATAGTCCACAAAAAAATTTATTATGACAGCATAAGAGTCGAACAATGGTTAGCGTCATCATCATAAATTTCAATGGAGAGAAGGTTGTTCATGAGTGCTTACTTGCTTTGGAAAAGCACACTCACTTTGATTTTGAAATCATTCTTATTGATAATGGTTCCTCCGATAATACCTTAAAGGTAATAGATGAATTTTTGCAGAAAACTTCCATAAAAACTCCCGTAAAAATCGTTGCCCTCAAAAGAAATTTAGGTTTCTCAGGGGGAAATATCGAAGGGCTGAGGCATACATCAGGGAATTATATCGCACTGCTAAATAATGATACTGAGCCCAAAGAGGGGTGGCTTGCGGAACTTGTCAAGCATATGGAAGACAACCCCGAAATAGGGGTGTGCGCCACGAAACTTCTAGTATTTGGTTCAGATCAGGTTGATAGTGCCGGTGATGGGTACACAAGGACATTAAAAGGATTTAAACACGGGGAAGGAGAAGGGTCAACCAAACTAAACAAACAAAAATTTGTTTTTGGTGCATGCGCTGGAGCTGCCTTATATCGTCGGGAAATGATCGAGCAAATTGGCTTTCTTGATGAAGATTTTTTTTTAATTCATGAAGACACTGATCTTAACTTTAGGGCACAACTGGCAGGATGGAAGATCATGTACGTTCCCACGGCAGTTGTTCATCACAAAGTTCGATCGTCCATTGGCGATATGAGCGACATAGCGGTCTATTACACTCTCAGGAATAGTGAATTCGTCCGGATTAAGAACGTTCCCCTTGGAGTTTTTCTGAGATGCCTTCCTGAATTCATTTTGGGTGTTATATCTGAATTTCTTTATTTCGCAATTAAGCATAAAAAATTCAAATTATATCTAAGGGCGAAGAAAGATGCGCTAAAAATGTTTCCGCGCATGTGGAAAAAAAGAAAATTAATAATGAAAACAAGAAGAGTGAGTAACAGTTACTTGTTAAGTCTCATGACGCCTATCTGGCAAAAAGATTTCTTTAAAGCTAAACTAGAAAAGTTTTTGCATGGTTAGCATAATAATCCCAACTTTTAATGCGAGAACATATATTGATGGGCTAATTTCCTCTTTGCGAAAGCAATCGATAAAATCCGAAACAACAGTCGTTGATTCCTCTTCCACTGATGATTCCTCAGAAATAGCAACTCAACACGGAGTTCGCTTATTGAAAATTTCGAGAAATGGCTTCAATCATGGCCATACAAGAAACCTCGGGGCCCAGCATGTCAAAAAAGATATCCTGGTCTTCTTAACTCAAGATGCGTTACCAACAGATGATTATTGTTTGGAGAACCTCATCAAACCACTTGAAGACCCGCAGATTATCGCTTCTTTCGGCAGGCAGGTTCCGCGATCCGATGCCTCACCAACTGAAAAATTCACTCGTCTATTTAATTATCCTGAAACCCCGTCTATCAGGGGATTAGAAGATATCCCCAAATTAGGCATTAAAACCTTTTTCTTCAGCAACGTCTGCTCGGCAATAAAAACAAAAGAATTTAAGGAGTTAGGTGGATTTCCCGAAAACATTATTATGTTTGAGGACTTAATATTTGCAGCGAAAGCCATATTAAAGGGCTATAAGATTGCCTACGTACCCGAGGCAAAAGTGTGGCACTCCCACAATTTCTCCCTATTACAACAGTTTCACAGATACCAGGATGCTGGAATATCTTTACGACATAATGTCTGGATCTTTAAACATACGAAGGCAAATAGGGAAGGGCTGGAATTTATCAAAAAACAGCTATCTTATCTTTCCCGAAATCACGAGTTTCAATGGATTCCATATGCGATAGCTGAATCCATTTTCAAATTTGCCGGATTCTGGTTTGGGCTTCATGGCATAAGTTCAAGAAAAATAAGCGCAAGGCTTTCAACTAACTCTCATTATGCTTAAACAAAAAAGCTCGCAAAATTTAATAATCATCTGGTCAGATTTAATCTCGATCTACTTCGCCATAATCTTGGCATACGGGGTACGGGTCTGGTTCGGTGATATGTTTAGTATTATTCCATTAACCCACGGTATATCTGTATATTTCGAAAAATGGTGGTTCCCAATAACAATTATTTTGGTCTTAATTTACTATGGCAGCTATGGAATCATTATCACTGTTTGGGACGAACTTCTTATTCTTTTCAGAAGCCTGTTTGTATCGTTTTTGATCGTTTGGGTCATCCTTTCTCTCCAGAAGGAATCCGAAAGTGTTTCAAGAATAGTCATTACAATGATCTTCCTTTTTTTGCTGGTTTTCTTGCCACTGTCCCGTCTTGCAATGAAATATATTCTTTTTAAATCTATCGACTGGAGAAAACCGGCTTACCTATTTGAGAGGAGAAAAGGAGAAAGACAGAACGAATTGAGGGAAACGCTCAATAAAGAATGGTACTCCGGGTACAAGATTATTGGAAACATAGATAAAGATTCTTTACAAGTCCCAATTGACACATGTTTTGTGCCTATTGACTACACCGATGAAACAACTATACGAGCATTGAAACCTAATGTAAAAAACATGATCGTTGTCTCCGTACAGTCAGGGTTGTCATTCATGAATACCGAAGTCAAATCTTTTTTGAACAGGAATATGATTCTAATCACAACTAATAATGGCCTTTTAGCAAAAAGAAATATGGTCTTCAAGCGGATTTTTGATATATCGTTGTCATTAATTGGTATCATCTTTCTTTCTCCATTTTTTATTGCAATCCCCTTCCTGATAAAATTTGACTCTAGCGGGCCTGTTTTGTTTTTTCACAAAAGATGCGGGTTAAACCTCTCAAACTTTAATATGATCAAGTACAGAACAATGTTTACGAACGGTGAAAGTATTATTGTAGATTACCTGAAGAGTAATCCTGCAGCAGCCATTGAACTGAAAGAAAGAAACAAAATATCAGAAGATCCAAGGATAACCAGGATTGGAAATCTTTTGCGAAAAACATCCCTCGACGAAATTCCACAGCTTTTTAATGTTGTTAAAGGTGAGATGTCGATCGTTGGTCCAAGGCCTGACACACGAAGCGCACTGAGTGAATTCATGAAAGAATATGAGCCTATCTATAACAGAGTAAAACCAGGAATTACTGGATTATGGCAAGTAAGTGGAAGGAGCGACATAAAATATAAGGACAGGGTAAACCTCGATTATATGTATGTTCTAAATTGGTCACTCTGGCTGGATTTCATCATTATTTTAAAAACTGTTAAAGCGATTTTGTGCAGAAAGGGTGCGTATTAAAACAATGTCGCGTGATGTAAATCATTGTATCATCAGGAATGCTTTGATAGGGTTATAACGTGACTCAATTCAAAAAAACGTATAATTTCAAACGGCATTTTTCGCAGGATTTTCAGAAAAAGTATTCTCAAGCCACATTATCCTTTATAAAAAGTATTCATGAACCGATAATTTCTATAGAACATTTTGTTGACATAGTTTATTTAATAAGGAATAATAACGAAACAGGGGTAGGCATCAATTTTGAAAAAAAAGCTTGTAGACCAAGACATAATGTTGTAAAAAATAGTAGCTTACCGGGGGGTACATGGCCTTGGAGTTTTTAAAAAAATTTGACTTCAAAAAATCAAAAGAACTCATCGGTATTGACATTGGCGCTACATCCATAAAAGTCTGTGTTCTTAAAAATTCAAAAGATGGTTTCACAATAGACTGTATTGATCAGAAATCATATAGTGAAAGCCTGCTCAGTGACGGCTACATTATCGATAATAGTTTCATCGCAAATGAATTAAAAGAAATTATTACCAGAAACAACATTAAGACAAAAGAAGCTGCCTGTGCGTTGTCCAGCTATGCTGTTATCTCAAAAAAGGTTGCAATGCCTTTTCTTAAAGAAGAAGAACTCGAAAATAGCATAAGCGTTGAGGTTGAGAGCGTAATACCATTTCCGCTCAAGGACATTTATTACAGCTATTATGTGATTGGAGTTGCCGAAGAAAAACAGGATATGATGGATGTTCAAATTGTTGCAGCAAAAAAAGAAATCGTCGATGGATACATCAAGGCTTTTACAGATGCAGACCTGCATCTAAATCTGGTTGATGTGGATATATTCTGTTTAACAAACTTAATTGAAACAATATATGCGCCAAAGGATATTGCAATTGTAGTTGCGGATATCGGTGCTTCTGTTACAAATATTGCAATAATAAAAGGGGAACGCATTGAGTTCACCCGAGAAATTCTCGTTGGTGGACAATACCTTACAAATCAAATTGAAAAAGCATTACAGATAACTTACAAAGAAGCAGAGGAAAAGAAAATTTCAGGAAATGGTGAGATTTCGCATTTATATGAAGATTTCATCTACAACATATCTTCTGAGATAAGCAAAACCATAAATTTTTATACATCAACTAAGACAAGAGAAAGAATTGATAAGATTTATATAACCGGTGGTACAGCAATGCTTAAGGGATTAAAAGAAACAATCCAGGAAAACGCTCAAATAGATGTAGATTTTATTGATCCTTTTTTATTAGTCAATGATGATTCTGGCAAAATTGAGAACTACAGAAATTTCAGGGAGTCTATTGCTGTGGCATTATATCTATCTTCAAGGGCGGTTGACATATTGGTCCAATGATAAAAATAAATCTTTTACCAAAAAAACCAATCCGAAAAGCGTTTAAGTATGAAATTCATCTTTTTTTCTTGATTGTCATCCTTAATTTGCTCGCTATAGCTCTAATATACTCAATTAACGCTCGATCAATCTCAAATCTCAAATCAAATATTGAAAATGCAAAAAGAGAAATAGCGAGTCTGGATCCTATACATAAAGAGTATCTTGCCATGGAACAGGAAAAAAAGGAAATTCAGAGAAGGATTCAGGCAATCAATACAATCAAGCAGGGTAGGGCTCTTGCTGCGAGAACACTCTACGATCTGACACTGAATGTTAAAGAGAGTTTATGGCTCAAAACTTTTAAGAAAACAGAGAATAAATTTGAGCTTGAGGGACGTTCGGTTGAAAATGAGGCTATTTCAAGCTTTGTTGAAAGCTTATCAAAAGTACCTTATCTAAACGGTGTTGAGTTAAAAAGCGTTGAAGATTCGGCTGAAGGAGGACTAATCCTCAAGAAATTTATAATTCAGGGTAATATCTCGATATGACATTATCTACTGGTTTTAAGGGCATTGGTAACAAACTCACAAGAATGTCTAAGGGACAGAAACTTTTTATTGTTATTGGTTTAAACATAATACTCTTTGTTTTTCTTTTCTTCTTTCTTATCAATCCACTTATTGACACCAAAAAGAAATTGACCAACGACTACCAATTAGTTAAGAAAGATTTAGATAGAATGGTAGATATTAAAAACAATATAGAAAAGTATAGGAAAGAATATGCTCAAATGAAAGAGGTTCTGGGCGACACATTGCGGCAGTTACCAGAAACTAAAGATATACCCAATTTATTGAGAAATGTTTCTGCAATAGGCACAGAAACAAGGGTTAAGGTAACGTATTTTGAGCCTGGGGCCGTTCAGAATAAGGATTTTTATGGAGAGTTTCCTTTCAAATTTAAATTTGTAGGACCTTTTCATAATGTTGGATATTTTTTTGACGGAATTAGAAAGATGGAGAGAGTCATTGATATTAGGAATTTTTCTCTTGTAGCAAAAGGGGCTCCTCCGAAAATAATCCTAGAAGGCGATGGGGCGGCTAAATCATATGTATATTTGAAAGAACACCCCAAGCCACAACCTAAGGATGAGAAAAAAGATGTTAAGAGCGGACCACCACCAAAAAAGTAATTATAAAGTGAACTATATATCATTTATTTTAATTATTATTTGTATGTGCTACCCGTGTTCTTCATTTTGCCAAGAAACAAAAAAAGACAATACAGCGCCTCAAAAGTTTAACGTAGGTGATTTTGATTATACGTCAGAAAATAGGAGGGATCCTTTTGAACCTGTGTATCTGGAAAGGTTCAAAAAAAACAAGGAAGCAAACTCTCTCAAACGCGGTTATGAATTAGAAGAGTTAAAACTGGTAGGAATACTAAAAACAGATAAAACAAGATTCGCAATGATGGAGGATATGCAAGGGAAGGGTATCATGTTTAAAAAAGGTGATAGTTTAAATAACAATTTGTGGGTGGCTGATGTCGTTGATGGAAGGGTAGTTCTGGCATACAGGCTAAAAAACGACATTAAGAGCATTAACATAGATATCCCTAAAAAATAGAGGGTGAGATATGTGTAAGAATATAACAACATTATTGATTTTGATATTAATAATACCAACACTGGCATTATCGCAGGTGAACAAAAAACCCGTTTCAAAAGTTTCATTCGATTTTATGGATGCTGACATTAGAAATGTCCTGCGAGTTTTAACAGATATATCTGGAAAGAATATTGTGATTTCTGATGATGTCAAAGGCAAAATTACGATAAAGCTTGATAATGTCACTTGGGACGAAGCAATGGATATTGTCATTAAGAATAATGACCTGGCAAAGGTCGAAGAGGAAAACATTATTCGAGTTGTCTCATCCAAAAAATTCCTGGATGAAAAAGATAAAGATAGAAAGGAAAGGCTTGAATTTCTAAAAGAAAAGGAAATGAAACAAAAGCTTGAAGAAGATTTTGTTCAGGAAACAGTCTTTCTGAATTATGTCGATGTATCAGAGGTTGAAAAGGTAATAAGGGGGGATGAATCAAGGAAAATAAAAGGGTTACTTTCTCCCAATGGAACAGCTACCCCTGTAAAATGGACAAATTCATTGATTATTAAAGATACGAGAGAAAACATTGATGAGGTAAAAAAGAGAATTAGAGAACATGATATAAAACCGTCCCAGGTTCAGATCGAAGCAAGAATTGTACAAGCGGGATCTGAATTTATTCGCGATTTAGGCGTTCAGTGGGGAGCCAGATATAAGAGCACTATAGGTGGCAAAGATGTTGAGTTGACGGGGGGCCGCACAGCTACCAGCAGCAGTGGTACATCCTCATCATATACTCCAACTGCCGGACAGGCTGGACAGAGGCCTGATGGTTATAATTTTCCTTACAACGTTAATCTACCTGCGGCAGTTGGGCAAGGATCTGGAGGTGTTCTCGGTATTTTTATAGGATCAGCGGCAGATAGTCTAAATTTGGATGTTCAACTGAGTGCCCTTGAAAGTGATGGCAAGCTTAAAATTATCTCACATCCCAAAGTTGTAACATCAGACAATAAACCGGCAAAAATACACCAGGGCAAACAGATTCCATATCAAACTGTATCACAATCAGGCACCCAGACACAGTTTGCCGATGCTGTCCTCGGACTCGAAGTTACTCCCCAAGTCACAAAGGATGGCAACATAAGACTCAAAATAAAAGTTACTAAGGATTCTGCAGACTTCAATAATCTCACGGTATCAGGCCCAACTATTGATAAAAGGGAGGCAGTAACTGAAGTCATAATCAAAGATGGTGAAACTGCGGTTATTGGAGGAATATATGAGACACAGGATAATGTGACAGATTCAAGTGTTCCCTATCTTTCAAAGATACCACTTCTCGGCTGGATGTTCAAAAGAGACTACAAAAAGTTGCAAAAAACAGAGTTGGTCCTTTTTATTACGCCATTAATTCTTAAAAACCTTTATGCTGAGGGAGACAAGTAATGAAATCTAAAGCATATATACGAAATATTGTTTTCTTTATTTTAATGTTGTTGTCTATTCCATACTACGTCCATTCCTCACAATTGGTTACCGGTGAGATTACTTCTGCAATAATCCTTCAAGAACGGATACACTTGACAGTGGGCGACAAGGCGTTGACCAACCTCGGTTCCAAGGACAGTGTGATTAAAGGTGATATTTTCACAGTAACGGCACGTAAGGATGTTTATAAAGAAAAACCAATAGGGAAATGCGCGGTAACGAGTGTAGATGCAAAATCGAGCATCTGTGAAATTATATCATCAAACTGGGAGATTCCACGAGGAAGCAATGTTTCACTTCCGGCGATATACTTTTCAAATGAAAAACTTTACCCTGCTATTTACAAAATTCTTAGCAAATCAGTCGATCCATTTATGCCTTATGATAAATTAAAAATATCCATTTATGATATTTATGACAGTCAGAACAACGTCACGAAATTCTCTGAGAACGTTAAACAAGAAATTAAAGATGTTTTTGTGCAGAAAAAACGAGTAAAACTCGTAGAGCCTCGTGCAATACAGAAAGATTTCCTCATATATCCTGAAGACATTAGAAATAGCTATGGATTGAGGACAGAGGTTATGGAAACCTTGGCAGTTGATGTTTTTATAATCGGATCATATGCAATAGAAAATGAAAATATAGCTTTTACTTTTTATAAATTTGACAAATATTTCAATGATGAAAAAATCTCATTTCAGGTACCTGTTGGTTCATTCGATGTCGCCAGTATCCAAGATGTGATCAGACCATATAAGCCAGTACCGAAAAAAGAATATCTACCGTGCACGGTTGCCCTTAAAGAATTTCATTATATGCCACCAAAGGATGAGAAAAGGTCTATTATCAATCATGAAGCAGGAAGAGATGTCTATAAAGCAATTGACCTCAACAAAACTAATTTCAATATTATAAGTCCGGTCGATTTTGTATTTAAATTGGATAATCAATCCATTAATTTTGCGGGGAAAACTGAAACCCCTGTTTTGCTGACAAAAGGCACTCACAATCTCTTTGCATCATTTCGACGAGGTTACTTTTTCAACTCCAAAGAGCCGAAACTCTATGTTTCAGATAAACATGTTGACAAGGAAGCTATTCTTTCAATTGAGAAAGATGCATCGATTTACATAGAAGTCATGTTGAACCCTTCCTTTGA
>Ga0255347_1006263_pt1 | contig 13051 bp, 7 predicted proteins | sample wastewater_treat_2_FD_192479 | JGI IMG/M metagenome (GOLD analysis project Ga0255347, IMG submission 192479) | Wastewater microbial communities from Lulu Island WWTP, Vancouver, Canada - plant24 | ecosystem: Engineered > WWTP > Wastewater > Unclassified | place: Canada: Vancouver, British...
TCACTTCCGTTACGGTCTTATATCTTTTATCTATTGACTTTACTTGACTTTATACTTTGAATTCCGCATCAAGTGCGGAATGTCGGAGAGAGTGTGCGGGAATGACAGATAGGTCGCGGGAATGACAGATAAAGACAGAGGTAAAGAGTAAAGAACAACAAAGGGAGTGCGAGAAGTGACATTATAAGACCCTACGGATTATTTCATACAATATCCTTAAGAATACAGAAAGCGTTTTATCCTGAGTAAAGCAAAGAAGCCAACCATTCCAATTTTTTCTTCTATTTATAAACTTATATATTTACACTATTTCTTTTTTTAAAAAATATTTTAATAAAAGAGTGATGCTATTTTTATTAATTCTGGATCAACTAATTTTCTTTCTTTTATCTCTGATAGGTCAACATCCCCTATTTCACCATTTTTAAATGTAATCATTTTACCAATTTTACCATCATGAATTAATTCTACCGCTTTAACCCCCATTAATGTGGCAAGAATCCTATCAAAAGCAGTTGGGCTTCCACCTCTTTGTAGGTGCCCAAGAGAGAGTTTTCTTACCTCATGCCTGCAACATTCTGATAATTCATAATAAAGAACATCTGTTAAGTTATTTAAATTATATTTTTTAATTAAATCAGGAGGAGGTTTAATTTCCTCTGAGACAACAATTATCGAAAAGTCCTTTCCGCTTGATTGTCTATTATCAATATGGTTAAGTATCTCAGAAATTGTATAAGATTTTTCAGGTACAAGCACTAAATCTGCGCCTCCAGCTAATCCTCCTAATATTCCTATCCAACCTGTTCCCCCGCCCATTACTTCTAAAAGAAATACTCTATGGTGAGCAGAAGCTGTTGAATGTAGCCTATCAAGTGAACTTGCAACAAATTCAATCGCTGAATCAAAGCCAATTGTCCGATCTGTGTGTGGAATATCATTATCAATTGTTGCTGGTATACCTATAGTTATAATATTATTTTCAAATAAAACTTCTGCAATTTTCATATAGGAAAAACCACCAATTATGACAAGAGAAGTCAATGATAAATCGTTAAAATTATCTTTAGCAATTTTTATGTTTTTCTCATCTAAAAAAGGATTACCAATAGATGTTCCGAGAATTGTTCCACCAATCTGTAGAATACCCGATACTGTAGATTTATCCATAACGAAAGCATCTTTGTTGAGAAGTCCGTTAAATCCAGAATTTATCCCTATTACTTCATAATTATTATCAAAAGCTTTTCTTGCGACAGCTCTTATAGCTGCATTTTGACCTGGTGAGTCTGCACCACAAGTTAATATACCTACTCTTCTCATAAATAAACTCCTTTTAAATTATAATACTTATATTTATTATATATTACTTTGTTACACAAGATATTTTAAAGGAATAATGGCATAAAGGTTAGAGAAACAATTGATAGTAATTTTATCAATATATTTAATGATGGTCCTGCTGCGTCTTTTAATGGGTCTCCAACTGTATCACCTGTTACAGCTGCGATATGAGCAATAGAACCTTTACCGCCGTATTTACCAGTCTCAATTAGTTTTTTTGCGTTATCCCATGCACCACCTGAATTTGCCATAAATATTGCGAGCAAAACACCGCTTACCAAAGCTCCTGCTAATAGTCCTGCTACACCAGAAAACCCTAATATTACATATACAATAAAAGGAGAAACTATTCCTAATATTGAAGGAATAATCATACCTTTTAAAGCACCAGTCGTTGAAATGTCAATACATTTCTCATAATCTGGTAGCGTTAATCCTTTAAGAATTCCTACTTTTTCTCTAAATTGCCTTCTCACTTCATTAACCATTAAATCTGCAGTATTTGATGTTGAATTAATAATTAAAGCACTGAATAGAAATGGTAGCATGCCACCAATCATTAAACCAACGATTATATTCGGATTTAAGAGTGATAAATCATTAACATTTGAAATGCTTGCAAAGGTATTGAATAGAGTTAGAGCCGTTAAAGCGGCTGAACCTATTGAAAAGCCTTTCCCAATGGCTGCTGTAGTATTCCCTATTGAATCAAGAAGATCAGTTCTTTCTCTAACGTATGATGGTTGTGCGCTCATTTGTGCGATACCACCTGCATTATCAGCAATAGGACCATATGCATCAACTGAAACAGTTGCAGAAAGTGTTAAAAGCATTCCTACTCCTGCTATACCTATTCCAAAGATCCCAGAGAGAGAGTAAGAGAGAAGGGTTGCAATACCAATAAGCACGATTGTTAAAAAGGTACTTTCCATCCCGACACTCAGTCCTTTTAAGATGTTAGGGGCAGTACCTGAAATAGATTTTTTTGCTATATCTTTTACGGGAGATTTGGAAGTGTAATAATCGGTTATTATGCCTATTATAACGCCACAGATAATCCCTGATACAGCAGAAAAGAAGATATTATAACCAGTTTTTGATGCTACACCAATAATTAGAAGAATTGCTATTGTTAGAATTGAAGAAAATGGTCCAATATTTTTTATAAATTTTCCTGGATTGAGCTTAGAGTGAAGTGCAAAATATCTTCCCAATATGATTACTATTAAAGAAGAAATTAATCCGCTACCTATGGCGTAAAATATAAAATCGATGTATAAGGAGCTATTCTTTGAGATTAGTGCTAAAGCAATACTCCCATAAATTGCACCAATATATGATTCATAAAGGTCTGCTCCCATTCCAGCAACATCTCCCACATTATCGCCTACATTATCTGCAATAACTGCAGGATTTCTTGGGTCATCTTCAGGTATTCTTGCTTCGGTTTTACCAACTATATCAGCTCCGATATCTGCTCCTTTTGTATAAATACCTCCACCAACTCTTGCGAAAAGCGCAACACATGACGCTCCAAGGGAATAGGCAACAATTATATTTTGAGGGGCTGAAGGTAAAAATTTTTTACTTAGAAGGTATACAATACACATTCCTAAAATTCCAAATGAGCTTGTTATAACTCCCATAACTGCTCCCCCAGTAAGAGAGGTATACACAGCGCTATTTATAGATTTTTTAGCTGCTTGAGTTGTTTTTTGGTTTGCTATTGTTGCTATATACATTCCTATAAATCCACTTAAAATTGATAATGCAGAGCCAATAAGAAAAGGTAATGAAAATTTCCATGAAAATAAGAATAACAGTAGCAAAGCAACAATTATTATAAATGGAGTTACTATTGAGTATTCTCTCTTTAAATAGGCAAATGCACCCTTTCGGATAAAATTTCCAATTTTTTTTATTTCGTCATCAGTTGAAAACTTTATAACCTCGTATGAAAAATAAGCTGAAACAGCTAAGCCTATTAAACCAGATATTAATCCAAAAATTAAACTATTCAATCAAATACCTCTCTAATGATAATTTCCTCTGGCAAATTTATACCTTTATAATTTAATTTTTTTAAAAGCAAATTCAAGTCAAATATGAAATATATGAATTAGAACACTTTGACTATTATTTTATGTATTTCTGCAATTGCTTTTAATGTGGATAAATGATATGAATAATTTTTATGTTATTCCTTAGTGGTTATTTCTTAGTGCAACCCACTATCATCCTCGAAATCTTTTATCGAGGATCCAAGTAACTTTCATCTCCGAAAACCATCTCATTATCATCCAAGAAAGCACACCAATGTCATCCCTGAAAACCATACAATTGTCATCCCCAACTTGATTGGGGATCCAGACTCTTTTAATCATGGATTCCCGCTTTCGCGGGAATGACTGCCGCTGTCATCCTCGAAGGTACACTATCTGTCATCCTCGAAAGAACACCCACTGTCATCATCGAAATCTTTTATCGAGGATCCATAGTAACTGTCATCCCCGAAAACCATCCCATTATCATCCCCGAAAGCACACCCACTGTCATCCCCGAAAACCACTCCAATGTCATCCCCAACTTGATTGGGGATCCAGTGTTTTCTTTCTTTTTCTTTGTTATTTTAATTTTCTGTAATTCCTGAAATCAACTATTAAGGAATCCAGTATTTACTTCTTTTTTTGTTTTTTCCGATCAAAGCAGGAATCTATTCTTTTTTATTTTCTATTTGAAAAGAAATACATCCTGGATTCCCGCAATCGCTCTGAATGACAGAGAGGGGGGTGGAAATGACAGAAATATGTCGCGGGAATCCAAGGTAACTTTCATTCTGAGCGTTAGCGAAGTATCACCGTATAAGTCTTTTTTGTCATTTTGTGCTTTTTTGTCATCCTCAAAATCTTTTATTGAGGATCCAGACCAATTTTTTATAAGTATAATAAAAAGTAGATTCTCTCGAAGCAAAATACAGATACATTCCCTCAAGGCGGTGAAGATGGGTGTCGTTTCTGAATGTCTCTATCGAGAATTCATGTTTCCTTTTTGAATAAACCTCTGGATTCCGCATCAAGTGCGGAATGACATAAAGAAATACTTCCTGGATTCCCGCAATCGCGGGAATGACAAATAGGTCGCGGGAATGACAGAAGGGGTAGTGCAGAATGACAAAATGGATTCCGGATCAAGTGCGAAATGAAACTTTCTTTGTCTTTATGAAGCATGGTATTTATGAAGTGGTGTATTATAGCGCATGTTCACAAGAATCTCCTCTTCATCTATATGCTTGATTTTATGGTTTGATTTGTCTTAGTTCTACTATAAATTATTATTTAAAATTTTAAAAATTGTAATTAAAAATAAAAAATGTTATTATAATTAATTCATATAAAAAACTGGAAATTAACTTATATTATTATATTGTATGGGCGGGTGGCTCAGTGGTAGAGCACTTCCCTCACACGGAAGGGGTCACAGGTTCGAACCCTGTTCCGCCCAGAGATTTTGCCGACGTAGCTCAGTTGGTAGAGCAGCTGATTCGTAATCAGCAGGCCATCAGTTCGACTCTGATCGTCGGCTTAAAAATAACCCATATAGGGGGTGGAGAGAAATGGTGGAAGGTCAGTTCTTTGGAGAATACGAAGTTGTCGAGGAAATTGGAAGAGGCGGTATGTCAATTATTTATAAAGCGAAACATCCGAATCTTCCTAAATTTGTTGCTATAAAAGTTCTCTCAAAATATTATTCTGAAGATCCAGCTTTTTTAGAAAGATTTAAAAAAGAAGCGAAAATACTTTCATCTTTCCGTCACCAAAATATAGTTTATATAATAGATTTTAAAAAAGAAGATAATATTTATTTCATAGTTATGGATTATATTGATGGTTATACAGTTAAACAATTAATTGATAGCTCAGGTCCATTATCTATAAAAATAGCTACTAATGTTGTTAAAAGTGTCCTTAATGCTTTATACTATGCTCATAGAAAGGGTGTAATCCATAGAGACTTAAAATGTTCAAATATCATGATTGATGAGAGTGGAAAAGTACTCGTTACAGATTTTGGACTTGCAAAAGAGATAAATATTGATCTTACACAAGAGCCTTCTGCTCAAATTACAGGCACAATTGAATATATGGCACCAGAGCAATTTGATCCAAAATTAGGCTCAGTTACAGAAAGAACTGATATATATTCTCTTGGTGTTTCGTTTTATGAAATGGTCACAGGAAAGCCTCCTTTTTCTGGTGATTCCCTTGTAAATGTAGCTTTCAAGCACTTATCATCTTTGCCAGAATCTCCTCGCTCTCTTATTCCAACCCTTTTACCAAAGGCTGAAAGTATAATCCTTAAGATGCTTGAAAAGGATCCAAAAAAGCGATATCAATCTGCCGAAGAAGCACTAACAGATATTATTGAGCTTGAAGATATTTTAAAGTATTATAAAGAGCCTAAAGAAGAGGCTTCTGACTCTTATTTTGAAATTGTTGAAGATTCATCTTCTAAAAAGGAAAAAAACAAGGTTGAGCCTCCAGAAATAAAAGAAGATCCACTAATCGGTAAAATTATAGGAGGAAGATACCGAATTGATAAACTTTTACTTAAGAGAGTTTTCAGTAAGCTTTATTTCGGTACAGATTTAAATTCAAATAACTATGTAACAATCCAAGTACCAAACGATTCAAGACCAACTTTTAAAACAAGAATTGAGAGTGAAGTAAAAGCTTTAAAAGGAATAGATAACCCTTTATTTATAAAATTTATTGACATTATTTTGGAAGATGATTTATGTTTTGTTATAAGGGAATATATAGAAGGAGATTCAGTAAGGAATCTATTAAGAAAAAGAAAGCCATCAATAGAAGAGAGTATTAAAATAATTTTGGATGTTTTAGAAGGCATACAGTTTCTTCATGAAAACAATATAATTCATAGAGATATAAACTCTGATACAATTATTGTAACACCCGAAGGAAGAGCAAAAATAATGTTTTTGGGTTTAACGAGAGTAGAAGATGCCTCTTCTGTATCAAGTGGAGAATTTTTAGGCGTCGTGCAATATACAGCACCTGAACAAATTACAGAGTCTCGCTCTGATGTACGGAGTGAGATTTATTCTATAGGTATTTTATTATTTGAACTTTTAACGGGCTCTCCACCATTTGATTCTCCTCTTCCAGTTGAAGTTATGGATATGCAGCTTAAACAAAATCCAAGGTTTCCAGAAAGTTCACAAGCAGAAATACCATTGGGCTTGCAGAGGATTGTACTTAAAGCTTTAGCAAAATCCCCCGAACAAAGATTCCAAACACCAAAAGAAATGATTGATGAGCTAAATAAATTTTTACTATCTTACACCGGGAAGAAAGAAGAAACCGAAGAAAGTGAATTTCAAGATGCCTCCTCGATTATTTTTGAAGATTTGAAAAAGACATCAAAAGCAAGCGGAAAAAGAATTTCTTTTTCACTAAAGAAAAAAAAGGATATGCCTAAATTAGAAAAAACTGATATTTCTAAAAGCATAGATGTAGGTTTAAAGGAGAGGAAAACTAAAATTTCTCCTCCTAAGTTAAAACCAATAGCTTCAAAAAAAACAGCCGAGAAAAAAACTTTTAAATATTCAAAACCTATCTTTTATGTAGTTGTCTGTTTAGTGCTTATTGTTACTCTTTATTTTGGCTTTATTAAAGATAATTTATTGGTAAGTAAAAATGTATCTCAAACAAATATTTCACCACTTCCAAATCGTATAGAATTAAGTAGCTTTATGCCTTATGAGTTTTCTCTACCAATAAAAGGGAAAGCGAATATTACAAAAGTAGAAATTGTAGGTTTACCGGAAGATTTGATTGGAGAGGCAAGTTTATCTGATAATCACATAAAAGTAGAACTTTATTCCTTGTCAGGTCAAAGAGTATTACCATTCAATTTTAGCGTTATAGCGTATAATAAAGATAATAGTGAATCTGCAAAGTTAAACCTATCAGGTGTTGTATTAAACAAAAATGCAAAAGTATTGAGTTTTTCACTTTCTGATACTAATTTTGAGCTTGTTTCAGAAAATGGAGTTGAAATTAAAAAATTTGAGACCAAACCTTTAATGTACAATTTCAACATTTATTTACCATTAAGGGATATTGTTACTATATTTGATGGAAAGCTTGAATATGATTATAAAGAAGAGGTTATAACCACTAAATTTAAAGACAGTGTATTTAAGTTCTATTTATTTAAACCCCAATATTATGTCAATGATAAACTTATTCTTGATGGTAACCCTATAATTGAAATTGATGATAAAGCTTATGTCTCATTAATATTTGTTAGCTATAATCTTAATCTATCTTTTAAGTTTAATACGGACAAAGAAGGCAAAAATAGAGTTACAATTACTTATTTTTAACGTGAGGACTAAAGTTGGTTGAAAGTTCAGGATTGATTTCTAAATTATCAGTTTTAATAGCTGTTTCTGATGCTGAAGAAGCTAAGCAAATAGAAAATGCGATAAAAAATGAAACTGATTTAATAATTGAGGATACAATAAATGATGGTTTTCTTCTTTCAGAAAAAGTTAAGATAGTTATTCCTGATATAATTATTCTTGATTACCATTTAAAGAATATAGATGTCTTGGAATTTGTTGAAGAAGCTGTTATAAGGTACCCTACTACTGCTACAATAATAATTGTCAACGAGGAAGACCTTGTTGATTTAAGAAAGTTCGTTTCTGTAAGGAATGTTATCGCTCGGCCCTTGAAATTTAATGAATTGCCAAGATTGATAAGAAATTCTTTTGTTTCCACAATTAAGAAGAGAAAACTTTTATCATCCTCATTTAAAGAAAAAAAGCCAGGTGTATTGATAGCAGTTTCTTCAGCTAAAGGAGGCGTTGGTAAATCGGTTATTTCTGCAAATTTAAGCCTAATCTTGGGAAATTTAAAAGAGCAGTATAAGACTATCTTGCTGGATCTAAATATTCCTTATGGTGACCAAAAAGCGATTCTTGGTATTAATCCTGAGAAAAACCAATCCATAATTGATCTATTGCGAATATCTGATGAGCTTACTCCAGCACGCATTAGCTCTGTTGCAGTAAGGAGTGAAGCTTACCCAAATTTTGATATAGTGCTTTCGCCCAATAAAGCTTATTCATATGAAGAGATTGATTCTTCCTCATTGACTCAAACCATAAAAGCTCTTAAATTAATATATGATTTTATAATCATTGATACAAATCCAGGAATTGATCAGATAAATCAGATAATTTTCGAGGAATCCGATAGAATCTTAGTTCTTTTTACTCCAGAAATATCTTCAATTTATCGACTCGTTAATTTTTTAAGAGATTTTCAGGGCTTACGTATAGCAAGACCTCCTGACTTAATATATAACAGAAGAAGTAAAAAAGCAGATAAAATTGTTGGAAATATTCTTGCTAAAGTACTTCCGTATCCAATATATGCTTCAATTACTGAAGATATAAAAAATTTTTCAGAATCTCTTAATTATCTCTATCCAATTGTGACAAAAAAGTGTCATGTAAGGAATGATATTATGCGTCTTGCTCAAGCCTTACTTGAATGGTATAATCAACTATAATGGATATATTAAATTCAGAGGAATTTTACAAAAGTATTAGAACCTATATATTCAATTTTATATCTCCATCTGAAATTTTACGCGAAAAAGAAGAGAACCCCCAAAAACTTAAAGAAAAATTACGGAACCTATCAATAACGGCTATTCAAGAATCCAAGAAAATAATTCCAATAGTTCATCAAGAAGCGATCATAAATAGACTTATAAACGAAGTTTTTGGATTCGGTATTATACAGCCGCTTTTAGATGATGAAAGTATTACAGAAATTATGATAAATGGACCAAAAGAAGTTTATGTAGAGAGGAATGGTAAAATTGAACTAACTGACTTAAAGTTTGATAGTTATGATCAAATTCTTCAGATTATTGATAGAATTGTGAGCCCTTTAGGAAGAAGAATTGATGAGTCAAGCCCTATTGTGGATGCAAGGCTACCTGATGGAAGCAGAATTAATGCAGTTATACCACCAATATCAGTTAAAAGCCCTACTCTTACGGTAAGAAAATTTAAGGAAACTATTCTCGATTATGAAAGTCTTATTAATTTAGGTACTTTATCCCAGGAAATGAGCACTCTTATAGATTCTCTCGTAAAAGCGCGAGTGAATATTTTAATTTCTGGAGGAACTGGATCAGGTAAAACTACATTATTAAATGTATGTTCTACCTCAATTCCTAAGGATGAAAGAATAATTACAATTGAGGATTCAATAGAGCTAAAGCTGCACCAACCACATGTTGTTTCTCTGGAAGCAAGACCACCAAACATAGAGGGAAAAGGCGAAGTTACTATACGGAACATCGTAATAAATTCTCTACGTATGAGACCTGATAGAATTATAGTTGGAGAAGTAAGAGGACCTGAGGCTTTTGATATGCTTCAGGCAATGAACACAGGACACGATGGATCTTTATCAACTATTCATGCTAACTCTCCAAAAGATGTCATTTCAAGACTTATTTCTATGGTCTTTATGGCTGGAGTAGATATGCCTGTGGCAGTTTTGAGAGAGATGATTTTTAGTGCTATTGAGGTTATTATTCAAACTTCTCGATTCCGTGATGGCTCACGAAAGATTACTTCCATAAGTGAGCTTACCTCTTTAGAAAATGGCGAAATAATAATGCATGATATTTATAATTTTAATTTTGAAAATATTGATCAAAATGGTAAAGTCAATGGTAAGTATGTATATAATGGTATAAGCGAAAGAATAGAAAAAAAGATTTCAAGCTTTTTTAAAGGAGAAAGCAAAGAAGTAGAAGAAGCCCCAAATAAAAAAAAGATTGATTCTATCCTTAAAATTCTTGAAGACAAAGAAGCTGATCCTTCAGAAAATAATATTGATTCATAAAAGATGATTTATTTTAATAGGTATAATATTATATGAATAGAAATAAATTTTTAAGGATTTAAAAATGAGTAAAAATAAAAAAGTTATTTCTTCTAAAATTTTTGATCCCTTCATTATAAAGAAGGAGAAAGAAAAACCAACTGTTGCTTCTAAGGTTAATTCAAGAGTTTCAAATCTTATCAAAGAACTTGATTTGAAGATAACTCCAATCTTATTTGTTTTAGCTATAATTCTATTTGCAATAATTATCTTCTTATTATTTATGTTCATTTTTAACAATGTTGTTATGGCTATTTTAGGTCTCATTGGTGGTGTTTTAGTTTTTAGGAGCTTTTTAACCCGCAGAAGGAAAGAAAAAGAAACACTTTTTACTAAACAACTTCCAGATGCTCTTGTAGCTGTAGCTAATTCTTTAAAAGCAGGGTTTTCGCTTGATCAGGCACTTGAGTTTGCTTCTATATCAATGCCTGAACCTACGAAAAGCGAGTTTTCAAGAATACACCTTAATTACAGAGTTGGTTATTCATTACAAGAAGCAATCGAGACACTTCCAAAAAAATATAATAATACTGAGGTAAAGCTCTTTGTGTCAAGTTTAATTTTGCAAAACCAGATTGGAGGAAATGTTATTCCATTCTTAAATGAGTTGAGTGAAGTTTTAAGAGAACGTCTTCGATTAAAAGAGCAGGTTGTCGTGGGCACTTCACAGCAGAGACTTTCTGCAACAATCGTTACAATAATTCCTTATGCTATTCTTATGCTTTTACAGCTTTCAGGTTATAATGCTTTAACTTCCACCTTTCGAGGGGTTCTTCTGCTTATATTTGCTATATGTTTGCAAGGGGTTGGATTGGTGGTAATGAACACTTCAATGAAAATTGATATTTAAAAGATGAATTTAACTCCTTTTGACCAATTTATAATAGTTGCCATCATTATCCTTTTGAGTATTTTAATTTTGGTTTCCTCTTATAATAGAAAGCGGGAAAGAGCAAAAAGAAAAGCTGAATTAGTTTTTGGAGAACCATTAAAAAAACCTAAAAGAAAAAAATCGCCAAACATAATAGTAGGAACTCTTTATAACCTTTCAAAAGCTTTTTTTAAGTTATTCCCGACTTTAGAAAAAATTCTTCCATTCCCAAAAGGTAAATCTTTAAAGGATATTGAATATCGTCTCGACCTTACTGGCAGACCATTTGACCTCGATGCAAAAAGTTTTGTTAAACTTAAATATTTTTCTGCATTAATATTTTTCTTTATTTTATCTATTGTTGCACTTGGTAACAGCAGATACGATTATTTTGTATGGGCATTTGTGTTTGGTGTTATAGGTTATTTTTATCCAGACCTTTATTTAAAAAGCCTACTTGATAATAGGAAAAAACAAATTAGTAGGGAGCTACCTGATGCAATGGACTTTATTTCACTGAGTCTTGCAGCAGGAATGAACTTTCAATATGCTGTCGATGAATATGTAAAAAGAAACGATACTTTGCTTGCCGATGAATTTTCAATTTTCTCAAATAATGTAAGAGTTGGAATGTCAAGAGTTGAAGCCTTTCAACATATGCTTGAGAGAAATGAATCAGCTGAACTTAGAAGTTTTCTTAGTTCAGTAATACAGGCAGAAAGACTCGGAACTCCTTTAAGACCGGTGATTACCTCTCAGGCTGAGGAGCTTAGAATTAAGAGAAGGCAAGCAATTGAAAAATCTATTGCTTCTGCTCCAGTGAAAATGCTCTTTCCTTTAATTCTTTTCATCTTACCAGCAATGATGGTTATTATATTGGGTTCAGTTTTACTTCCTTCGACTGAATCGGGAAAGAGTGTTTCTATTACTACTGATAAGTATATTTATTACAGAGTTACACCAGATGTTAAGGTTAGCATTAATGGTAAAGAATTTCCAGTTCTAAATGTTAAAAGGACTTTAATGGGAAATAATGACTATATTATTAAAGTGGAGCCACCTATAATGCTCACCACATCTGAAGAGAAATATCTTAGGAATTTCTTTGATAAAAATAAGAATGTTTTTGAAGCTAATTTTGTGAGGATTGAGCTTCCTGAAAATAGTTTAGTTTATCTTAATTTGGAGATAACTGCAAAAAATGGCGTAAAAAGTAAAAAATTATTAGTGTATAAATATGTAAAACTTGAACTATCTGATTTTACAGATTCGACTATTTCGAGGAAAAATAAAAAAATAAGTTTTAGCGGAAATGTATCAGCTGGTTGTAGAGTAAATTTATCACTTAATGGTAACTCTCTTCCGCTAAAAAGTTTTGATGAAAATAGTGGTTACTTTTTATCCAAAGAGGGAACGCTTAAGGGTGGAACTAATAAATTAATTATTAATATTATTGATGAAAGTGGATTAAGCTGCTCTGTGACTAAATACATTAAGTATGAAGGAGTAGAGGTTAGAGCTGAATTTAAAGAAAAAAAAGAAACATTTGAATACTTTGCAACATTAATTGGTAAAGCCACAAAGGGTAGTACTGTAGTTATAAAAAAAGAAGTTACGGAGAAAGGAAAAGTAATTTACAAAGATGTAGTAAAAATCAATATAGGAGAAGAAGTAGAAAATTTTGAAATAAAATTGCCTATTGAGCCAGGGACCAATAAATATCTTATTTATGCTGTAAAAGATGGCTTAGAAAGCCCTTACATAAGGCAAGAAATTGTAAGAAAACTTATAGAATGAGAGTGTTTATTTTATTATAAGGGAGAGAGGAAAAATGAAG
>Ga0255347_1006268_pt1 | contig 13045 bp, 6 predicted proteins | sample wastewater_treat_2_FD_192479 | JGI IMG/M metagenome (GOLD analysis project Ga0255347, IMG submission 192479) | Wastewater microbial communities from Lulu Island WWTP, Vancouver, Canada - plant24 | ecosystem: Engineered > WWTP > Wastewater > Unclassified | place: Canada: Vancouver, British...
TCGAACCCCGCCGGGTAGACGAGGATGCTGACCAGCTTCTCAAAGTAGTTGTGCTTGAGGTTGATGAGCAACAGGCAGGCCTGAGCCGCGATGATGAGCTTCATCTCCTCCGTGACGACGAGCCCGTTGCATCCCTCAAAGTTCTTTTCGGCGATAAAGACCTTACCTATAACTTGGACATTAAGACAGGGGCACGGGTTTTCCAACCCGTGGCACGGACAGGAATGTCCGTGCTCCTTTCCTTGCCCATAACCTAGGCATTTTGTCGCAGTTACTCCTTCGTTTTTTCGCGGTGAAGCCGCGCGGCAGGCTAAATGCCAACTCCGCGCACAGCGCGGCTGTGCCTTCGTGCGAGGAAACACTTGTTTTTTTACTGACGGATGAAGTCATTCCTTATCGTGGCGTTGGGCGCAGCGCCACCGTGTTTGAGACGCCGGAGCTGCAGGATTCGTTTTTCAAGCAGCCAGGCCAACCATGCATCGTGGGTCACCGGATGTCTGTCCCACGGTTTGACGGCGTTGACGAAAGCGCGGCAATACTCCGCCCATGCCTCTTGGGTGGCGGTGAAGGCTGCGAGGTTCGGCAACTTCTCACTCTGCCCCCCGGATGCGATCAAGGCGGTCACTTCGTCACACAGGCACCGGTATTCGTTCCATGTCCGCTCTTCATCGCTGGGAACCGGCACCTGCATGTTTTCATCAAGCAGTATCAGGTCGATCGCCATATCCTGCCGCAGGGCGTTCTCGTGTACGGTGCGGCGCAGCTTGGCATCGGGGCCGAGAAAACATGTCTCGCTGGCGTTTTGCAGGGCGATAAATTGCCTGCCGCAGAGATAGACGTCGCGGATTTCGCTGAACGCCAGACGTTTGCGCTCGTGGTATGCCAAATAACGCCTGAGTTCGCGCGGCGTGTCGAAGGCGATTCCGGCAGTCCCCGCGATAAAGAGTTTGCTGGCATCATTATGAACCCATGTGCCACACTCCTGCACATAGAGATAAGCGTGCCGCATGTTTGCGTAGAGGGCCTCGCGCCCGCCGCCGCTTCTGGCCAGTATCCGCTGGAATACGTCCCACCGGAAAGCGGGGTCGTGCGCGTAATGCCAGGCGAGGCTGAGCAGGTACCCCGGTTCGCCGTCTCCCCACAAATCAAGGTCTACCTCTTCAACATCCCCGTATACCGTCCGATCACCCCAATCGAATGGCGTGGACGTGCAGAGATAAAGGATCAGTTCGATCTTGGTCTCGCCTTCAAGCCGAAGGTTGGGATGGGCGGCCTTCACGCTCCTGTAAATGTCCTGCGCGCGCGCCGGATCGGCCGTGAAGAAGTTGGGCGGATTGAAGAGCAGTAGTTCAAGGACACGCTCCAAGCTCTGCCGATCACCCCGGCGCGCCAGCGTCTCCAGCCGCCGTATCTCTCGTTCATGCGTTTCCAGCAACTTACGCGCATGTTCCGGCGCTGTCCAGTTCTGAGCCGTATCGCGGGGATAGGCGCAGTGCAGCATCCAGTCGCTGGGTTGGAATTCAATACGGAGCACCATGTCGCAAGGCTTATCTTTAGGACGCAGCACCGCCTCCACATGACGCTGGACATTCGGCGCGGGAACCTCCGGCAGCAACCGGGCGAAGAGTCTGGTGAAAGCGGCTTCAACGTGATCCGTGTCGCTGTACGGAGGGAAGAGCCCCGGCTTGGTCCGCGGCACATCCTCCACCTGCCAGACCGTATAACCCGGCGCTTGTGGCGGCGGCTCCAGCCGACGGGAGCAAATGCGCTCGATCAGCGACACGGTGAGATCGCAAATCTTCTCCTGCACCTCCATGATGCCGATGGGGACACCTGATCCGCCTCTCCTGTTGCAGCGGAGCGTATATCGCTCGGCATAGCGTTTGGCGGCGTCGTACGCCTCGTCGACGAGAAGCTGGATGTCGGCGGGATAAGGCGCTGCGCAGCGGCACAGTCGCTTCCGGCGCGCCAGCTCATCCTTGCGGCATTCGTTATAGTACCGAAGGATCACGGCTGCGTTGCAGTCGTGCCCAAAGGCTAATTCCTGCTCTTCAGGGTTTTCGGAGTCGGTGTCGTCTTCCCAGTCGGGAACATCGGCAGGGGCACTGACATCCTTCAGGCCGAAACGCTGTCGGCGCCAGCGGGGAAGCGAACGGACGTCAACCGAGGTCTGCTTGCCATCCAGGCGTTCGACCCATGTATGCTGCGCCACGGTTTTCAGGCAGCGTTCTCCTGTCCAGCTCTCGCTCTCCTCATTCTCGTCAATGATCGTGATCGCTTCGGCGCGGCCGTCGCCGTCCACATCTGCCAGCCACAGCCACCAGCAATCCGAATGGGAAAAGCCGTCTTCCAGCATGCCGTCGAATGGACGTGCCCACAGGCGTTTTCCCGTACGGTCCATGATGTACGCTTCACCGTCGATTCCATGGATGCGGCCGAGGCCGAACATGTAGACAATGTAGAGGTCCGCCCATTCGTTGGTCGCGATTTGGACGGGAATGGGCGTCACAGTTTTCCGTTGGACACGGCCATCCGGGTACATCTCCAGCAAGTCGGCATTCTCCCAGCCAAAGAAATGGTCATACGTCCCGTCACGGTATGTGAAACGGCGCGACGGCACCAGATCGGCCAGCGCCGAAATCCAGAGCGCCGCCAGCAATGCCACACCCGGCACCGCCAGCCCCCACAGCGCGGGTCGCCTAAATTTCCGCAGTATTTGACTTCGATGTTTCATGTGTGGTTCCGTTTCCCGCTCAGTCGCGCATGATCTTTTTGAGCACGGCGCACAGTTTAGCGGAAGGGTTCGTTTACTTCGCGTCGTCGGCGTTGATGTCTACATGCATTCCGAAGGGTCGCATTAGCTCATTCAGGGCATCTCGGATCTCGCCATAGCCACGCCCCATTTTCTTGAGGCAGCCGGCGTAGTTGCCGATGACCGTTTGCAGATTGGGATGTGGTGTGCCGATTGCGGCGGATGCCTTCAGCAATTCCCTCAGCGCCCGCTCATACAGCGGCTGCGCGCCCGCGTAGTCGCCTTTCCTCGACAGCAATCCGGCCAGATTGTTCACGCTCGCCAGCGTGGAGGGATGCTCCGGCCCCAGTACGCGCACACTGGTCGCGATCGCCCGCTCATATAGCGGCTGTGCGCCCACGTAGTCGCCTTTGTGATGTAGCAATGCGGCCAGATTGTTCACACTTGTGAGCGTGTCGGGATGTTCCGGTCCCAGCACCCGCCTGCGGGCCTCGAGCGCCCGCTCAAACAACGGCTGTGCGCCCGCGTAGTCGCCTTTCTCATTCAGCAATCCGGCCAAATTGTGTACGCTCGCCAGCGTGTCGGGATGCTCCGGCCCCAGTACGCGCTCGCGGGCCTTCAGCGCCCGCTCAAACAGCGGCTGCGCACCCGCGTAATCGCCCTTGCTCGCCAGTAAGAAAGCCAGATTGTTCACGCTTATGAGCGTGGAGGGATGTTCCGGCCCCAGCACCCGCTCGTAGGCCTTAAGCGCCCGCTCATACAGCGGTTGCGCACCTGCGTAGTCGCTTCTTCTCTCCAGCAAGAAAGCCAGATTGTTCACGCTTCCCAGCGTTTCGGGATGCTCCGGCCCCAGCACCCGCTCACGGGCCTTAAGCACCCGCTCATACAGCGGCTGCGCGCCCGCGTAGTCGCCTTTGCTCGACAGCAAGAAGGCCAGATTGCTCATGCTCGCCAGCGTCTGGGGATGCTCCGGCCCCAACACCCGCTCCTGAGCCTCCAGTGCCCGCTCAAGCAGTGGCTGCGCACCCGTGTAGTCGCCTTTGCTCGACAGCAAGAAGGCCAGATTGCTCATGCTCGCCAGCGTATCGGGATGCTCCGGCCCCAGCACCCGCTCCTGAGCCTCCAGTGCCCGCTCAAGCAGTGGCTGCGCATCCGTGTAGTCGCCTTTGCTCTTCAGCAATGCGGCCAGATTGTTCATGCTCGCCAGCGTTTCGGGATGCTCCGGCCCCAGCACCCGCTCGCGGGTCTCCAGCGCCCGCTCATACAGCGGCTGCGCCCCCGCGTAGTCGCCTTTTCTCGCCAGCAATGCGGCCAGATTGTTCATGCTTGTGAGCGTGGAGGGATGCTCCGGCCCCAGCACCCGCCCGCGAGCCTCCAGCGCCCACTCAAACAGCGGCTGCGCACCCGCGTAGTCACCTTTATGAAGCAGCAATCCTGCCAGGTTGTTCACGCTCGCCAGTGTACCGGGATGCTCCGGCCCCAGCGCCCGCTCGCAGGCCTCGATCGTCCGCTCATACAACGGCTGTGCGCCCGCATGGTCGCCTTTATCCGCCAGCAATCCGGCCAGATTGTTCACGCTCGCCAACGTGTCGGGATGCTCCGCCCCCAGTACCCGCTCGCAGGCCTCGACTGCCCGGTGGAGCAGGGGGCCGGCGGCGGGGTAGCGACCATTTTCTAAGAGAAACAGGCCGAGGTTCGTCGGCACGACGTGGTTGGAGGCGTTGGCCGGCTTACTGGACCATGCACTGTACGCCGCGCTGTAGCATGCGCCCATGTCGCGTTCAAGGGGTTTGTCGCGCAGCGGGTGCCAGTAGCCGGTCAGTTCCCATTTCGTCCGGTCGGTGTAGAGCGCAAGGAAGAGCGGGATGTCGGTGAGGCAGGCCTCGAGCCGTTCCCACGCCTGCGCGGCGTGAAGCTGGTACGGCCATTCGGCGGCTTTGCGGGGCGTCATCTCCGCCTGGTTCGGATGGCGCTCGAAGTAGTCGGCGACGGCAAGATGCGCGGTGCATCGGGCGTCGGGTTGCGTCAGCCAGGCCTGTTCGACCGCCTGGCGCAGGAAGTCGTGGCCGTAGGCGAAAAGGCCATCACGCTGGCTCAAGTGCGGCTCCAGCGCTAGGAAGAAGGGGGTCCACAGCGCGCGGGGAAGGGGCGGAGAGATTTGAGATTTGAGATTTGGGATTTGGGATCCATCAAGCGGTGATTGGACATCATCCGTTCCCAGCAAGTCGAGCCATTCGGATTCGGAGAGGCCCTGTCGGGCGGCCCAGAGATGGGTCAGGGCACGGCGGACGAGGTCGCGGTCGCGGCCACCGAGATCCCTGCCGTCGAAATCTTCCTGCCAGCGGCGGATGACGAGCAGGAACAGCTCTTTTGGATCAGCCGCTTCGAGGTAGTGCGCCACGCGGTCGGGCAGCTTCTCGAAGCTGCCGAACTGGCGCAGCTCCTCCAGCACCGTGCGCAGGAAGAGCGGGTTGCGCGAGCCGGGCGCGGCGACGATCCGGCGGCGCAGCGGGGTCTCGATCGGTCGGCCCTCGGTATCCACGAAGCGCCCGATCTGCCGCAGGTACTCTGCCACCATGGCATCGGCCTCCTCCTCCGTGGCCTTGGGCAGCTCGTACTCCGTCCAGCCGCGCTCGCGCAGGGCGTCGAGCGCCGGGCCGGGCAGCGCGGAAGCGAGCACCGTGACATGCGGCGGGAACTGGCGCGGCAGGAAACGCAGGCGGCGGTCGGCGTCGCCGCCCTGCACCTGGTTGAGGCCGTCGAGGACGAGGGCGATCTGCACGTCGCGCGGCGTCATCGCCAGCCAGACCGGCAGGGCGTCGCGCAGCTTGTCTGGATCGGATGGAATCTCCTCACGGATGCCGAAGCGCGATTTCAGCTCGCCCATCAGCCGGTAGAGGAAGCCTTCGGGCGAGGCGCTTGCGGGCGTCGCGCCGAAGTAGTGCTGGAAGAGGAAGTCGTCGGGGTTCTCCCGCGCCCAATCCCGCGCCCAGGCGGCGAGCAGCGCGGTCTTGCCCCCGCCGCTCTCGCCGGTGAGAACCAGCCCCTGCCCCCCGGTGTCGGCGCGGTCGGCAAAGTCGGTCAGCGCCTTCATGTGCGCGGGCCGCTCGATGCAGCCGAAGAGCTTGTTCTTGGCGTGGGCCTCGTGGGACAGGCGTTCCTGCGTCAGCGGGCCGGGGGCCTGGTCCTCGGGATAGAGGCGGTTGATCAGCGCGTCGAACTGCTCCCCGACGATCTCCGCCAGCGCCTCGGGGTTCGCGTACGGCTCGACCAGCGGATGTCCGCTGTCGCGGATGCGCCGCTTGAGGGCGGCGAGTTTCGCCTTGCGTTCTTCCGTCCGCTGGGTGGCTTCCGCCTCGCCGTATTTCTCAATTTCTGCGGGGATGTTGCGCTCCCCCATCTCCCGGCGCTCGTCGTCCGTTAGCGACGGATCGTCCAGGTACGCCGGGTCGCGGAAGTAGAAGAAGGCGTGGCCGGCCATCTTCGGGTTGTTGAGCACGCCGTGGAGGATTTCCAGTTCCGTGACCGAGGTGCGGTCGTGCAGATGCTCTTTGAGCCACGGCTCCCGCTCGACGACCTCGGGCCGGATCGAATCGGGAATCCAGCCGTAGCGCTCGCCCAGCAGGCCGAGGAAGTACGGGCGGCTGCGCTCGATCTCGGCCAGGCAGAGCGGCAGCACCTGTCCCTCGGCCGACTGCTCCTCGGTGATGCCCCAGCGCAGGTCCACTTCGGTGAAGGTGACAAAGCGCTTGGCGCATTTGCGCCGCAGCTCGGGGAACACCTGTTTCACCAGCAGATCCCGCTCCCGCATCATGTCGCGGAAGGTCGAGGAGATGAAGACGCGGATGACGCGCTTTTTGGCGGCGTCTTCCTTTTCCGGCTCGGCAGTCGCGGACTTGCGCGTGGAACGACGATGCGGGGACGGGCCGGAGGGAGATGCCGACACTGCCGATGGTACGGGCGGCTTGGCCTCACGGGGCGCAGGCGGAGGCGTGGGCGCAGGCGCGGAACGGGCGGGGAGGGGCGTCACGGCGACTGCCGCGTCGGGCCAGCCGAGCGGGGTACCGGGCGGCAGGGTCAAAGGCGGCTCCTTCCCGAACAGGCGTTTGAATGCTGGGAGATTCTCGCAAGCGCGTTGCCAGGCGCTCAGGGCGTCGGTCAGGCAGCGAACCGCCGGGTGGTCGGCAGGCCTCAGACGGGGCACGTGCTCGATGAAGCCGTCTTGGTTTTTCCCCAGCAGCAGGGCCAGGCAGAAGTTGGCGCAGCAGGCCGGGTCGGCGGAATCGTCGAAGGTGTTCCGCTCGTTCGGCAGCACAAGCGGCCGCAGCAGGTTGAGCGCGTCGATGATTTTCCCCTCGCGGATCCTGAGCACGGCGAGCGCGTTTGCGACGGACGGGTAGGCCGGGTTCAGGTGCCCCAGGATTTCCGCCGCTGAAGCAAAGTCATTCGCCTGCAGCCGGTTCCAAGCTGTTACGAGTTCGTTATACGTTTGCTGGTCCATGTCGATTATCCTTTCTAACGCGGGCGAAGCCCGCAATCCCATTCAATCTCACACAAAGGCACAAAGGACACAAAGATTTTTCATGACAACCCATTCCATTCCCCTTCGTGACCTTCGTGGCTTCCTGTGAGAAACAACTTGCTTTTTATTGACCTTATCGGTGATAAGGCACTAATGATTCACCCGCCTCACCTCCAGGCCCGCCTGGGCCAGGATCTCTGGGAATTTGCGGACGGACTTGCGGTCGTAGTCCTTGGTGGGTTCATCCAGACTCGCATCGTCCCACGGCACGAGGTTCGGATGCCGTTTCGTCTTGTCGTCGCGGGGGCCGGGCCGCCAGCCGTTGCGCAGGCGCTCGACGTTCCAGCGTCCGTGCTCCATGCGCGCCATCTGTTCGACTTCCTCGTCGGTGAACGCGACCGACTTCGGATCGGGCGATTCCTCCTCCGCGACTTCGAAGCCGCAGGCCTCGAGAATCTGGACGGCGTACTTGGCCTGCTCGCGGTTGGCGATCTGGTAGGTCTCGGCAAGCTCGGTCCACGGCTTCATCGGCTCGGGCAGTTTTCCGGTGCTGTTGCGCACGTACTCCTCGTGGAACGACTTCGCCATCTGCTCCAACGTCTGCGCCGGATAATGCGGCGACGGCACCACGACCAGCGCACGCACGGTCTGCGGATCGAGCGGTATCGGGAAAAGCGTGGGCATGCCCGCCCAGAGCGGGTCGGCGACCAGGCGGGCTGCGGCATCCTCGGGCGCCGCAGACACGACGGCGACGGTGGCCCCCAGCGCCAGCGCGATGCGGTATTCAATGCTGCTGACCTTGCCGCCGCCGAATCCCAGGCAGAGGACCTCCTCGGGAACGACATCGGCGTCCAGCAGGTCGCGCCAGCCCGCCAGCACCTGTTCGGCGGAGAATGCGCTTTCACCGCTGATCCGGATATCGTAGGCGTCGTGGATAGGAGCGTCCCGCAGAAGCTTGCGCGGCACGTAGCCGATGAGTTCGTAGCGGCACGCGCCGCGCTGGCGCAGCTCGCGGGTGACGTCGCCCACGCATCCGGGTATGCCGATATCCGTCCCGCCCGAGACGACGGTGCCCGTGAAGGGCGCGAGAGCCGCTTCGAGCAGCGGGCGGAAGCGCGCCACCGCCGCCGCGTCGAGGGTGGCCGCGCCGCCGGCCACGATCAGGGCGCGGGGCGGCAGTCCCGTGGGCAGCGCGTCCTGCTTGGGTTTGACCCGGCGGGCGAGTGCCAGCAGGTCGAGTACCCACTGAAGCTCTTGCGGCGGCGTATCGAGGCTGTCCTGCAGGTGCGCGATGGCGTCGGCTTCCTGCTGGAGGAGATCCGCCGCCACGCAGTGGGTGCCGTCGAGCATGTGGCGGATAGCGCGGCAGTAGAAGGCGAGGGCGTCATCGAAGCGTTTCAGTAGCAGATTGAGGCGGCCGGCCGTGAAGGCGGCCTGAGGCATCTCCGTGTTCGTGACGATGTGGTCGCGGCAGGTGCGGATGCCCTGGAGGATGGTGACGCGCAGGGCGTCGGCGATCTCCAGATTGCCCGCCTGCGTGGCTTCGACCATCAGTTCTCTGCATCGCTCCTGGGACGGAGGCTTCCCATCGGCATCGTTCTGCGACGTCATCCCTGCTTTCATTACCGCATCCTTCTATTGGCGGGGGGCTCGCGCCCCTTTTGCGTAAGGTGCATCAATTGTGGCACAGAGAAGCAGGCGAAGCAAGCGAACTCAGGTAATCGGTGCAACAAAGTGAACCCGCCCTATCCGCTTTGCGGATTGACTTTACGTCTTGATTGCGTTATCAATCGGACATGTCAAAAGAAAGATCTGTCGGAACATTCTGTATCGAGGTCGCGCCCAGCCCTTGCGTGCTGGTTTTGTTCGGTGCCACCGGCGATCTCGCCAGACGCAAACTTTTTCCGTCGCTATTCCAACTGCACCGTCTCGGCCTTCTGCACGCAGCCACCTGCATTGTAGCTTGCGGACGCTCCCCTGTGACCGACGAATCCTTCCGCGAGCAAGCCGCGGCCTTCCTGCCGCAAGCCGACCCGCATACCCGCGCCGCATTCATAAGCCGCCTGACATACCGACAGGCGGACGCGGAGGAGCCCTCCACTTTTCGCGATCTCGCGACGTATCTGGACGGGTTGGACAATACCCCCGACTCGCCCGTGCCGCTGAACCGCCTCTATTATCTGGCCGTGCCGCCATCCTCCTACCGGGTGCTCATAACCCTGCTCGATAATACCGGCCAGATCAAAGAACACGACCACAACCACGGCCCGTGGCGGCACTTGGTGTTAGAAAAACCGTTCGGTTCTGACACCGCGACCGCTGCCGATTTGGATGCCTTCCTCAAAACCGTGGCAAAGGAAGAGCAGCTTTTCCGCATCGACCACTACCTCGGCAAAGAGACAATCCAAAACATCATGGTCACGCGCTTTGCCAACATCATTTTCGAGCCGCTCTGGAACGCGCGCTATGTTGACCATGTGCAGATCACCGCTGCAGAAACCCTCGGCGTAGAGGGTCGCGCCGCCTATTTCGATCACACCGGGATGCTGCGCGACATGTTCCAGAACCATATCATTGAGATGCTGGCTTTGACGGCCATGGAGCCGCCCGAACGGTTCGATGCCGACGCGATCCACGACAGCAAACTGCAGCTTATCCGCGCCATACGTCCTTTAGATACAGGCAGCGACACGAACGTGATCGTGCGGGCCCAATACGGCGCCGGCCACAACATGCCCGCTTACCGCGAAGAGGCCGGCATAGCGCCCCAATCAGAGACCGAGACATTTGTGGCGGCGAAACTCTGGATCGACACACCCCGTTGGACGGGAACCCCCTTTTACTTGCGTTCCGGCAAACGGCTGGCCGCAAACAGCAACTCCATCACGCTCGTATTCAAACAGGCTCCCCACCTCGATCTGGGCGGCCCCGGCGCCAACGCGCTCATTTTGCGCTCACGCCCCACCGAGGGCATGTGCCTGCACCTGCTGGGCAAACACCCCGGCCCCAAACTGTGCGTAGGGACGCTGCCGCTCGCGTTCGACTATGCCGAACTTGCCCCTGACAATGAGGCCCCGGATGCCTACGCCCGCCTGCTGCTGGACGCCATGCTACACGACCACACGCTGTTTGTGCGCAGCGAAACCATCCACACCGCCTGGGAGCTTTTCACGCCCGTACTGGATTTGTGGCGCGACTGTCCGGACCGGATGCCGCTGCACACGTATGAGGCCGGTTCGACCGGGCCGTCCGCCGCCGATAAACTGATGGCAACAGATGGCCGTAAATGGTTCAGCTTGTAAAGTTGAAACAAACAACTGTCCGCTACTGTCCCATCCTAATATAGATTGACACTTGTTTTTAAGGAAGGGACATTCTAAAGGAGCTGGCTCAAAAACGTACGGGCCGGAACGACGACGGGAGTCTGATGGACAAAGCAGTCCGCTTTTACGAACGGCTCATCAATGACGACTTGAAACGCATGCTTGCTCCGGATCTGCCGCTGCATGAAATCCAACGATGGCGACAGTGCCGTTTCAGAGTGTTTAACCTCAACCAGAAACCAAGGTTTCTGATCCCGTGTCACAACAAAATCAACTTCGCGTTTTTGCTTGTCACGGATATAGAACAAACCGAACCGCCCCTCTCCCAGATCAGTCCAACCTTCGACCGCCTTCAGCAGATGGCAAGCGACGAACGTTTCCGCCCGCTGGCCCGGATCCTCGATAAGGGACCAGTCTCTCAGAAACCACTTCGGCTCTTTGCGAATCGCAGCCTCGACCGAACGGTGCCAAGGCTTGACCAGAAAGCCGTGATACAGCGCTGACAATGCGCCGATCCACGCACGAACGGTGTTTTCACTGACACGGACTTCCCTTGCCAAGGAGGCGTAAACAACCTGCTGCCCCGAACGCGATGCCAGCAGTGACGCCAGAGCGAGCAACTGGTCAATTTCCCGAATGCGTGTCAGCTCTCGCACATCCTCGCGCAACAGTTGCGATTGCCGCAGGTTCTGCCAGCGGCGCGAGAAGCGCACGTTCCGCTTAACGAACGGTTCGGGAAACCCACCGTGTGCCCAGAGGGCATCCCACTCGTCGTCGGCAAGAGGACGGGGCGGTGAAATCACATCCTCCCTGACCGCCGCTGAGGCCAACTCCGCCACGCTGAAAGGATGCATCCGGTAAAGGAAATAGCGCCCCATCAAACTGTCCCCGCCCCGCCTGAAAACGTCCAGTCGCGAAGAGCCCGTCACCACAGTGCCGACCGTTTCGCCATAAACATCGAAAAAACCCTTGAGGAATGTTTTCCAGCGCGTGTAGCGGTGAATCTCGTCGAACACCACGATACGCTTGGTCGCATGCAGTTTCTGCAGTCCCGCAAAAGACGCAACCGCCGCGGGGCCTTTCAAAATCAACGCGCACTCGTCCTGATTGTCCCAGTTCAGGCAGACATCCGCCAGTCCGCGACACACCGTGGTCTTCCCCACCTGGCGCGGTCCCGACATGAACGCCATCTGGCGGTTTTCGGACAAATGCTTTTTCAAAAGCTCCGTATACACTCTGGGGTAGATCTTCATGGCCGACTATTATTCATATTACTGCGGAATGGTCAAGACCAATCCGCAACATCATGCGGAATGGATGACTTATCCCTTAGTGCCTTATGGCTCGACAAGCGCGATAAAAAACAAGTTGTTCCCTCACATGAAGGCACAAAGACCACTAAGGTTTTTGGGGGCAGCGCATTCCCAGACAAACTAATGCACTAATTAACTAATTAACTTGGGTTGCGGGCTCCGCCCGCGTTAGAATGAAGCGTGCAAAGCAACTCCGGCGTAGAACATGCTGCGCAACCCCTCATCGTCGGCGTATTTGTCGGCGTTATCATTGATCGCAAACGAGTAGGCGATGCTCCCCGCCAGTTCGAGCCCCGCCTTGAGCGGCACCGCCGCCTCCAGCACCAGCGCGGCATGGTTCGCGCCGTCGTGGCCGTCGGCCGCGTAGTTTGCGTTCCACCCCATCAACGCGGCGGGTGTGAGGGTAAGCCAATCCGCAACCTCGCACTCCCTATTGATGTATGTCACGAAAAACACGCCTTCGGCATCGAAGGAGTAGCAGCCTTCAACGCCGACGGCGAGCCCGGCGGGCAGCCCCGAGTAAGAGAGAGCCGCGCCAGTTTCATTGACATTCTCTTTGTCGCTCAAAAAACGCCGGAATTTGTAGAAGACACAAGCCTCCCAATCGTTCCATTCGAAGGTGTAGCCCGGCTTGATGTTCAACTCCCGGTAGTCCGTGTCGGGGCTTGTCGCATACCATATATTGACCGAGAGGTTTTCGTAAGCGGCCTCAATCGTTGTACTCGCCAGACTGTCGCCGCCAAGGTTGTCGCGCCCCTCGCCAACATAGCGGCTGCCCCATGCGGCAGTGATGTCGAAGTCGAGAACATCTAAGAGTTCCTCTTCTCTCTCGGCAAACACACCCGTTGCGGTCGTCGCAACAACCGCCATAAGAACCGCCAGTGTTATGTCCCGTCTACGTCCATTCGTTTCACTCATAAGCATCACGTCACTTTCCTTTTTAGTTGTTTCTCTTCCTTGGCATCGTTTCATCGTACGCCTTTTCGTTTCGGCGTTCGGGCGGCGTGTTGTTCGAGTTCCTCAAGCAAGAGCGCCTTGTCTTCGCTGTATTCCAGCGCGGTGGCGCGATCAATGATGCGGCGGTTCAGGAGCGAGAGCAGGGACTGGTTGAGGGTCTGCATGCCATGCTCCCCCC
>Ga0255347_1006269_pt1 | contig 13044 bp, 18 predicted proteins | sample wastewater_treat_2_FD_192479 | JGI IMG/M metagenome (GOLD analysis project Ga0255347, IMG submission 192479) | Wastewater microbial communities from Lulu Island WWTP, Vancouver, Canada - plant24 | ecosystem: Engineered > WWTP > Wastewater > Unclassified | place: Canada: Vancouver, British...
CGGCCCGATGGCCGATGTCTTCAACTTCTGGTTCTCCACCAAGTACCTTCACCACGAGACCGGCTTGTATTACTACGGCTACCGCTTCTACAACCCCGAACTCATGCGCTGGCTCAACCGCGACCCGGTTGAGGAACGCGGGGGGCGGCATCTTTATTGTTTTGTCAATAACAACCCGGTATCATTTTATGACTTGTTCGGATTATATGATGTGACAGGGCCGTATAATCGCTTGGAGATAGAGATGTATCGCAAGATCGGCGGCGGATGGGGGAGTACAACACCAGATGAGTATATGTTTCAGGACGAAAACGTCACCGTGAGGATTACGAAAATCTTTGATCGTGCCTGCAACGACTGTTATATGAAAATCGCGAGTGCCGAAGCGACAGTTCGATTTTTTATGATGTCTGCCCCTATTGTTGACCTTCCGGTCTGGCGTGACTTCGGCGGTGCGACTCTCGACCAAAAAGCCGCTTGGCTTGCGATGCTGATCGCGTTGTCCACACATGAACAAGGGCACGTGGCAATATTCAATTCGTACAACGGCACAGAGACGGTCACCGGGTTTGGGCGCTCATGCGACGCGGGTGCCGCAAGCGCTTTAGCTATCCGAGATCTTAAAGAGAATGCAAGAAGAGCTGCAACCGTGCGAGCTGTGCAAACTGACAACGCTAACATTTTATACGATTTTGACACGAATGACGGAAAAACCCAGGGAGTGGTGCTCCCGAACTTATTGTAATTACGTAATGAAGCGGAGATGACTATGAGAAGTTTGCTGATATTGCCGTTGCTGTTCGCCTTAACTACAGGCGGCATGTTACACGCTTCGTCTGAAAAAAATCAGCCGGACGGATCAACAGAACAAGTCAGGATAAAAGAGTGTTGGTTTACCGGACAAACAAACAATAACGTCACGTTTTCGTGTGTGCTGACCAACACTACCGAGCATCCTGTTGAAGTTGCTTTGGGTGCCTCAGGATATACATTCGACCTATCTACTTTGACAGGAGAGGGGCTAGTTTATTTGGGTATATTCCCAGGGCTTTATAGCCGTACAAGTCAACCATCGTTAATCATTCCGGCATACGAATCGTGCGTTTATGAAAAAGCGATTGGGGTCTTTCGTTTCAACAGACCGCATCAGGGAGATGTGCGTGTTAGGGTGGACATCAGCCCTTGCCCGTATTTGTTTCCAACAAACAGCCTTCCCGGAGTTATACTTTTCAAAAAAGACATCAAATTCGACGAGATAATGGAAGCCCGCCAGGTCGGGGATATTTTGATTGTCAGTCCGAAGTGACAGGGTCGTATAAGAGATAGGAGATGACGATGAGAAAGTTGCTGATGCTGCCATTATTGTTCGCCTTCACGACAGGCGGCATGTTACACGCTTCGGCTGAAAAAAATCAGCCGGACGGATCAACAGAACAAGTCAGGATAAAGGACTGTTGGTTTGTCGGGCAAACGAACAATAACGTCACGTTTTCGTGCGTGCTGACTAACACAACCGAGCATCCTGTCGAGGTCGCTTTGTATGCTTCTACATATATGTTCGTTCTATCCACTTTGACTGGTGAGTGGTTGGGTAATTTGATCTCACAGTCATCAATTTTTGGACATGAGCATTTCAAAAGACTATCGTTAATCATTCCGGCATACGAATCGCGTGTTCATGAAAGAGCGATGGGGGCCTTTCGTTTCGACCGACCGCATCAGGGAGATGTGCGTGTTAGGGTGGACATCAGCCCTTGCCCGTATTCGTTCCCTACGAACAGCAGTTCCGGGGTTATACTTTTCAAAAAAGATCTCAAATTCGACGAGATAATGGAAGCCCGTCAGGTCGGGGATATTTTGATTGTCAGTCCGAAGTGACATTGGCTGTTTTAGGATAATCAAGGAACAGGTGTTCTGCGTGACGAACGGCAACGGTATCATCAACCACTCCGGCCTCGACCGGCGCGGCAACGTCACCCGCGTCTCGTCCTACACGGACGCGGGGGCGGCGGCTGTCTGGACGGTCACGGAGACGCCGGAATCAATCCAGCCCGCGATCCGGAAAACAATCGCCGGGCGCACCGTCTTGACGGTATCATCAACGGCTGTGACTAACGCCTACACATATGACGGCTTCGGGCGGCAGGTCTCCGCGACAGACGGCAGGGGCAACACCTCGTTGACGGTTTACAATGATCTGGGGCAGGTGGCCTACACCGTGGACGCGGCGGGCAACCGCACGTCGTACGCGTATGACGGGCTCGGAAGGAAGATCGCCGTCACTGACCCGCTCACCAACACAACGCACATCGCGTACGACAGCGCGGGCAACGTCACCGCGCAATGGGGCGCGGTGTATCCAGTGGCTTACGAATACGACACCGCCGGGCGCATGACCGCGCTTTCAACCACCCGTGACGGCGAAACGTGGGACACCACCCGCTGGCTGTACGATCATGCCACGGGACTTGTGACCAACAAGGTCTATGCTGACGGCTCGCGTATCGGCTACACGCATACCCCTGACGGCAAACCGCTCCGCACGACATGGGCGCGCGGGGTGTGGAAGGAGAACGCCTATGATGCGTTGGGGCAACTGGCAAATGTCAGCTATAGCGATGCCACGCCGGATGTGTCATTGACCCGCAATGCCTTCGGCACGGTCACCAACGCCGCTGACGCTTCCGGTTTCGTTCACGGCTTCGCCGTCAACGACCGCCAGTCCGTCACCAACGAGACGGTCATTTCAGATGTGTACACCAACACGCTCACGCGCCTGCTGGACGCGTTCGACCGCCCCGCCGGGCTCCTGCTGGATTCCGGTTACTCGCTCTTCTGCGGGCGTGACAGCGAGCGCCGGGTTTCCGCTGTGTCGAACGCGGCGTTCACCGCCCGGTACGCGTACACCAGCGGATATGTAACCGGTCACACGCTCACATTCTCCAACAACAACACGCTCGCCCGCGCAATGACCCGCGATCAACACCGCCCGAATCTCACGACAGGCATCACGAACTTCTTCAACGGCGCGTCCGTTTCTTCTCTCGCCTACGCCCATGACATTGCCGGGCGCGTGACCAACCGCAACGATGGCGCGTTCTGTTACAATGAACGTTCAGAAGTCACGAACGCGGTTTTGGGGGCTGACAATTACGCTTACGGTTACGATGCCATAGGCAACCGTGTTTGGTCGGCGGCGAACACCCTGACCAACAGCTATGCAGCCAACAGCCTTAACCAGTACACCGCAGTCACGCCTTCCGTTGCCGTGGCGTATGACGCTGACGGCAACATGACGCGCCTTGGAGACTGGCGCCATACGTGGGACGCGGAAAACCGCCTTGTCCAGTCCCAACCGTACGGCCTCGCCACCAACGGCGCGGTCATGGTCGACAACCGTTATGACCACCGTCACCGGCGTTGCTCGAAGACGGTGCGGCGGTTGAGCGGACGGGGTGCGGGTTACCCGTTCGACCCGTCGCAAGCGGGGACGTGGGATGTTGTGGAAACCCGCACGTTCATCTATGACGGCTGGAATCTGGTGCGCGAGACCGTGTCGCGCACGGACGGCGTGACGGACGTGTTCGATTATTTCTGGGGCTTGGATATTTCCGGCACTTTGCAGGGCGCTGGTGGTGTCGGCGGGCTACTCGCCGTCCGAGTCAACAACGCTTGGTTCTTCCCGCTCTATGACGCCAACGGGAACGTGACCGTCTATGTTGATGGCTCTGGTACCGTCCGCGCCCATTACGAATATTCGCCATTCGGCGAGATTATTGAGCAAAGTGGTGACCTTGCAAACACCTTCACGCATCGTTTCTCCACCAAGCCGTTTGATGCCGAGACCGGCCTATTGTACTACGACTACAGATATTACAATCCGGGATTAGGGCGGCTAATCAGCAGGCCGATGACTGACGAAACGACCGTTGCAGGATATGTCCGTAATTTGTATAATTTTACGGAGAAAGAATTTCAGCACTTGTATATTGGCTTTGACACCTTGGAGCTTTTACCGGGAACTCCTTTAGCTAGCGTAGGGTGTAATATCACGGGAAGCGATGGAGAGCCTATGTTTAACAGCGAAAACAACGATAATAATGTTACGCGCAAATGCACTGCACTCCATGAATATCAACACATTAAGGATAGACAATTTTGTTGCCAGAAGGCGCGTGAGGCTTATCGAAAAACCGGCAATGCAACATTTGTTCAGCAGCGCTGGAATGCACATATGCGGCTTACCCGCGATTGGAGTGAGTGTAGGGCGTATGAAAAATCTTTGTCGTGTGCAAAAAAAATGAAGTGTAAAGTGCCAAAAGAAAAAAAGAAATGGTTAGAAAATTATATAGAAGAGTCGGAAAAACGAAAAAAAGAACATTGCGGTAAATCAACAGGGCCGACACCTTGCCCATTTTAATGTTTAAGGAGAGATTATGAAACGTTCTGTTGCTCATGTTTTAACGGTTTTAACAAGCTTTGTCTTGGGATGCTCTAATCAAGATAATAGCAAGGAGATGCATAATAAAATATTGTTTGAACAACCAGTGTCTGTTAATTTTGAGACATCGAAGTGGTCGTTTTTCTTGGGTTATGAAGAGATGGCGAAAGAACCGATAATTATATATATGAAGCTTTATGCAAAAAAGGGTAGACTCATTGAGAAAATTTTGAAACCTTGCGACATAAATAAATTAGACGGAATAAAAATAGAAAATAGTGACGAGGCGATTTGGTTTTTACGACTTTTCACGAATGAAAATTTTTTTCCAATATTTGATGAGCCTCGTGCGATCGAGCTACAACCAGAATCAATTAAAATCGTAAATCAAGAGAACGGTTTTTTGGTTATTCGCAAGTTGATCATGGCTTTGCCGGAAAAACCAAAAGGATACCCAGTTTTTGAATTTCATGAAGAGATCACCTTTGACGGTAAATATCGTTTCGTTTCCAAAAAACTTCTCGATTACGTTCCTTTTGACAAGTATCCTTTCCCAATCATTTTATGAGCCAAGCTTAATGTGTTTAGGTGTAGTGCCGGGGAATCAGACAAAAGGTGTTGTGATGAAAAGTAGATCAAGAGCCATGAAATGGCTGTTAAGCTCCGTGTGCGTACCGGCCTGTGTGTTTTTTGTTTTCATCTTATACAAAGGATGCGTTCTCTTTGACACTCATGAATACAATAAGTTTATATCGGCTTATGACAGTGTCGTCGTCGGGAGTAATCTGGCGGATGTTTCCAAACTGTTGGGGGAAAATCCCGTGTATGATCGTGAAATGACCGCTGACAACATAGGCCTTATAAATCAATGCGGCTTGAAGTCATTGCCTCCCATGGGTGATTATTCGGAACTACGTTTTGCAGCGTTTCCATGGACTGGTATCCCCCATCGCTTCATATTTGCCTTTTATACAAAGAAAGAATCTAACGTTGTTGCCAAAGCACACTGCAAAATGTGAAACAATCGGGGGTGTAACATATTGTCTGAAAATTCAATTAAAGAGACGGGGGCGCTCCTAGCGGAATTGCATTAAATTGGAGACAGAAAATTTATCTCAGCACGGGGGCATGCCGGTATGACCGACCCGCCTGACGAATTTACAGACAAAACACTTGCACTGCCTCAGACGGATATCAGCACGGGGAGCGTTTCGATCTCTTTTGGGGATTGGCTGGCGGCGCTGAACTCTGTGGCGAGTTAGAATGTCAGTCTCTTTCGATCAGATCATCCTCGCGAAGTTTTTGTTCGGATCGCATCACGAAGATGATCAGAATGTCCTGCTCTTGCATTCGATAGAACACCCGGCAAGGTGGGACAACAACCTGTCGATAGGGCAAGTGCGGTATCTCTGGAGGGATCGACCCCGATTTCGGGAAGCGCGTGAGTCGCTCGACAGCTTCAAATACCCGTTGGACATACCGTCTTGCAGCATCGGGCTTATCAAGCGCGATATATTCGGCGATCGTCTCCAGATCATTCAGCGCAGGCTCCGCCCAGATCAGACGCCCCATCGCTTCATCTTTCTTTTGGCTTGCTCGTGGGTGACTGTATGCTTCTCTTGCACCGCGCGTTCCCCGCGCGCGATACCCTCAAGAATCCGAATCCTGTCCTGCTGGTCATTAAAAGTCTGCACATCAACGAGATAGACGGCCGGTTGGCCATGCTCGGTGATCAGGATCGGTTCCCGATCTTTCCGAATTCGCGCGATGAGCCGCGTAGCCTGACGCTTGAGGGTCGTAACGAGTTCAGTTTTCACAGTTGTCATGGTGATACTATAGTGGCACTTATCATGGATGTCAATTCAAGGCGGACGAATTCCGAACGCCGAACGCTGGACTCAGAACGCCGAAGTGTTAAAGCGGAATCATGAAACAACGTTCGGATTGACTTGTTAACGGAAATCGTTCATAGTAACGAATGTCGTCATGATTAAGACCTTTCGATGCCGAGACACGGAGCGAGTTTTCAACTTTGAGTTGGTTCGCAAATGGGAGAATTGCTATGAGAGACCCTGTTTTGAAACCCGTGCATCCCGGCGAAGTTCTGTCTGAAGAGTTTCTTCAGCCGATGGGCCTTTCGCAATACAGGCTTGCCAAAGACATCGACGTGCCCGCTCGCCGTATTAATGAAATCGTGCTCGGTAAGCGTGGCATCACCGCCGACACCGCCTTGCGTCTTGCCCGCTATTTCGACACCACCCCCGATGTTTGGCTGAACCTTCAAGTCCGCTACGAACTCGATAAGGCTCGTCTCGCAATCGGCAAGACCGTCGCGCGCCTTCCGCGCTTTGCCGCTGTGAGCGAGTAAGACTATTTCCCTTTCTTTCACACAAAGGCACAAAGGTCACAAAGGTTTTTCTCACAGAGGCACAGGGACACGGAGTTTTTTTGGAGGGCAGGGCGCTGGTTTGTTTAACCACGGAATACACTGAACACACGGAAAGGCATTGCTCGGCTTTTCTGGACCGCCAAGCCGCCAAGACCGCCAAGGTTTCAAGCTTAACGTTCCGTGTTGGGCGTTCGACGTTCTGCGTTCAATCACGGAATACTGACCCATTTCTGCCATGACAGGCACCGGCTATTTGCTGTCACGATGCGTTTGGGATTGGCTAGGCAGGGCGTGGTCCGGCGGCGGCATAGACGTAATAGGGTTTGTTGGCCTGCATGCCGAACCGCCGCGCGCCTTGGTAGTAGTTGCACGTCGCGCACTTCTTGTCCGTCACTCTGAATGTTCCATAGGCTGGCATGGTCAGTTGCTATTTACGTTTAGAGATGCTGCCTACCACAAATGCAGAGACCAAACTTACAACCGTTGTTCCAGCTACGATTCCGCCAAACACGTCATGTCCCGAACATGCGGCAATCGTTCCCATCGTCATTCCAAATATGCCGATACAAAATCCGAAAATCTGTCCGGTCTTGTCTAACCTTATTTTCGCATCAACAAGTTTCCGCTCATTCTCCTTTCTAGAACTTGCTTGTGCTTCAACAACAGCCATGAGGCGGTCACCGCCATTCGGAATACAGCGGTTATAGATTTCAACTTGTTCTGCCCTTGGAAGGGGGCCTGAATATGAATCTATACGAGCGCACACCATCGCCAGAAAAGCGTTTCGTTTTTCTTTAGGCAACGCCTCAAGTATTTCTACTACTTCCGGTCCGATAGTATTCTGTTCGGGAACACAAGATGCACTATTGTTCTGAATTTGCTTTTTAGCAGTATCCGGTTTGTTTGGCATGACATTTCCTAAAAGTTGTATTCACTACCGCCTAATGCCTTTTCAAAATCTCTGCCTACTTTCTGCCAGTCAAAAGAAATTGCTTCTGCATCTCTCTCCCACCAAGGCGTTTCCAAATCGAACTCACCAAAGAAATTGCCAAGATTTAATACAGAGCCAACTCCATGCCAAAATCCGTATTTAGCAGACGACATCCATGGACTGACGATTGTTCTGTCCAGCAATTGCTTTCTTTTATTCTCTTTCGTGATCGTTGTTGGCATTTCCTTCACCTCTCTTTCGCTGAAGCAGTGTCTGATTACGACAAGTTCATGCAACACAAAACGAATCGACTAAAAAACGTCCCTCTCCCACGTGTTCAGTAGCATATCGCATTTCTTGCTCGTTGTCGATTGTCCTTTTCAGGCAAGCATACCTAAGCTACCTAACAAACAAAAGTTAACGCGGATGGAGTCCGCACCCCAATTCGCTTTCACACAAAGGCACTAAGGTCACAAAGGTTTTTTCTCACAGAGGCACAGGGACACGGAGTTCTTTTGGAGGGCAGGGCGCGGGTTTGTTTAACCACGGAATACACTGAACACACGGAAAGGCATTGCTCGGCTTTTCTGAACCGCCAAGCCGCCATAATTTTTCATGAAGTTTCATGTTTCCACTTGAGCGTTGATCGTTGAGAGTTGGGCGGTCAATATTTCACCGGGCTTCCATCGTCCATAGTCTCGTTGATGATCTTCCGCAAGGCCTTGTCGATCTTCTCCTGCTGGAGTGGTGTCGGCGGATCCTTCTCGGGGATTTCATCATCCTCCGCGACACGAATGCGCCGCATGATTTTCGCTTGCCGCTTCAGTTCTTCGGGTGTCGGTATAACTGAGTCCATCATTAACCTCCCTCGTGTTATTGAGGCGTGATTTCATCCACATCGCTATCGGTATCGCTATCGCTATCGGTATCGTCACCCTCTCCCTCCATTGCGTAAACTTCTCCCGGCTCCCGTACTTGGTAGCCTCTCCCGCCCAGTCGGCTCAGCATGGCCGCCATACGGTCGAGTTCCGTCTTGTGGTTCTGACTTTCCTCTTCTTCCAGAGCCTTGCCGACCACGAGGACATCCTGAATGGCCGCGCATTCCAGCGCCGACCCACGCGCAATCTCAAAGTAGCGTCTCCGGTCGGCTTCAGCCGCTTTTCCGTTGCCCTCGGCGATGTTCAACGGTATCGATTGACTGGCGCGCAACCATTGATCACGCGCCGCACGGTGTATGCCCACCAACGTACCGGCCTTCTCGTAGACCCAGGCAACATAGCGGATCGCCAGACGGTAGACGTCTAAATTCTCGTGTCCGAAGCTCATTGGTTTTCTTTTTTTCGATAGCGATACCGATAGCGATAGCGATACCGATAGCGATTTCGCTGGCGCTCAATCTTACGGAATACTGACCCACTTCCGCCATGACAGGCACCGGCTATTTGCTGTCACGATGCGTTTGGGATTGGCAAGGCAGGGCGTGGTTCCGGCGGCGGCATAGACGTAATAGGGTTTGTTGGCCTGCATGCCGAACCGCCGCGCGCCTTGGTAATAGTTGCACGTCGCGCACTTCTTGTCCGTCACTCTGAATGTTCCATAGGCTGGCATGGTCAGTTGCTCCTTTCTGGCGCTTCGCAAGTTTGATCAAATGTTGAGGGTTTTGCGGACGCTGTCAAGGGACGTTGTCGGGGCATCCCATTCTTCGGCACGGGCCTCTTTCAGGCATTGCAAATCGCCAGCGTCTTGAAGTGCTTCCTCGATGGCAAGGTACTCCTCGTACGTCAGGACAACGAACGACTTTTTCCCGTCGCGTTCAAGAAATTTTGGTTTAAGATCAAGCATGGCTTTCTCCTCCTCTTAGCGGTAGGCTTCTCGACGATGAATGACACGATAAACAATTACGCGGTTCCCTGCCTCCACTTCAAAGAGAACACGGTAACTTCCAACGCGAAGACGATAGGCAGGCATAAAGTTTGTCAGCCTTTTGACATCTCCCGACAGGTTGTTCTGGAGCCGTTCCAGTGCTTCGGCAACACGAGAAGCATCATCTGCCCTAATCGCCTTCAAGTCTTTGACGGCTCTAGGCTTTAAAACAACCTCAAAGTTCACTCTTTTAAGATATGACATCTATGAGCGCATTACAATCCCAATTTTGAAAGTTGTCGGGGTCGTAGTTCGACATCAGACATTTCGTGCTTCGCAACCTCATGTGCCTCAGTCGCCTTGCCATGGCAACACTTTACCACACCGCGAAAACGTTCCATAACCCTTGATTGTCTAATGTCAAAACACGACTCCCCGTTTCTCGCAGTTTTGTTCGGTTGCCTCGGTGGTCAGTTTACAAATATAACGCTTGGCTCACCGAGAGCAACTCGCTAGGGCTGCAATCCGGTACAACCGCAACGTTATGTCGTACTTGCGTTCTCCTGCATCAAGTCACACCTCGTTTTCTGGATTTACGATGGCTTTGGCAATGTGCCATATTTTATCAAGTCGCGCATCACGAAACTTTTTGTAAGTGTCTGTGTCAAACAAGAGAGTGTTCGGGCTCTCGGAAATATCTTGAAGAAGGAGATGCTTGCTGATGTCTATACCCGCTTTCTTGAGTCTGGTAAAATAGCTTGAAGGCAACTCTCCACGTTTCCGTATGTTATCGGTTGCGCCGACAAACCGGTAATTTCCAAGGTGATTGACTTCGGCGGACGGCAAACCTAGCTTTGTAATCAAGGCGTGTCGTGGGTAGATGTGGTCTACATGTGGTTCGTTACCCTTGTACTTCACATCAAAGGGTGATGCGCCCATTTGATCGACATACACCAAGTTAAGCAGGATAAAGCGATGTCGATTTTCCGTCAGATGGGACTTTTTAAGCTCCACCTGATTACCCCTTTTCTGAAAGTATTCAAGAACCTCCCTGATAGGGAAGCCGGATGGCGCGGGTTTGCCGATGATACCGTGAAGTGCATTCACGATGGTGTCTGTACCCCGAGAGTACCAGCCGAAGAGTTGAGCTTTGTAATGGTACCCTCTCATTAACGCTCGACTCGTTTCGTTCGGCTTTGGGTTATGGTAAAGGAAATCGAACAGAGGAATTAGACTCGTATAGCTGCGTATCACCTTGTCTGCGTATATCTTGAGGTCGTTTACCATGAAATCTCGGAGTTGTTGAAAGACGATCTCGGTTCGCTCCCAACCTTCGGCTATGCCCCGAAGTAGCTTTTCACCATCCTCTCCCATGAACTTCTCCTGAGAAGCTTCCGCTCCCCGTCCGTGAGCTACAAGCAGGCATTTTAAAGGAAATGTTTTGTCGAACTGAAGGTTTGTACCGTTGAGGAGTTCCGTCGTGTTTTCAATGACTTCTTCTATTTCGTCCCAACCTTCTTTCATGGTAGCAAACATGAGATCAGATGCGTCGAGCTTTGTGCCTCCTGAGTTAACCCGCACAAAAATATCCAACACTTTTTTGTAAGGGAATTCATTGGCAACGCCGTCCAGTTCCTGTACCCAAAAGTGTTTTTCTTCTCTAAGCAACGAGATTAATTGGCTAACGTTACGCCGAACACGTTTCTCGCGAGCACGTTGATTGATTGTAGTGTCAACACTAACAAGAGGGGGCCTATCTTGCGCATCAAGCGCTTCATTCAGTTCGTCCGCCAATTCTTCCGCATTACGCTGTGTGTGTTTACCAAACAGATCGGCGACTCGGTACCAGGGAAGGCCAAGAGGGTTGTCGGTAAAAACAAGTTCATACAACAGGCCCGTGTCGGCAATTTTGTCTCCGCTAGTTATCTTAAAATATGCTTCTTGTCGAACATTGGTCTCGGACAAGACGGCACCACGAAAGATGGCGTATAGGGTCTGGAGTCGTTGCTGACCATCAAGAACGAATACTTTTTCGACGCCGCCTTTACTCATATTCGGCTCATAGAAGTTGCTCAGGTCCGGATCCCATTCCACTTGTTCCATAAACCTACGGGCTTTAATCTCATCTTTTGTACGCCAGAAGAGGAATGTCTGTATCGGATAATTCTGCATAAGACTGTCAAACAGCCTGAGCATCTGCTCGGTCTCCCACACAAATGGTCGTTGAATGTGAGGCAGATAGAGGTTGGAATTCATGTCCTCAATGAGTCTAAAAAGTGTTCGAGGTTTGTAGCTCATACATCTCCCTTGATCAGTGCGCGTGGATTACGTTCAGCCTTTAACATGATTTGTCCTGTGACATAACGTCGCAAATCACGGGCGACGATATGCTGTACCGTGCAGTTGCTTGGTTCGGCAGTCACACTTTGTTCCATGCCGCGTCTAGCGACGCCTTGATTTTCCTCTTCTCGATCTCTGGATCGACTTTTTGAAGGTACTCAACAGCGGCAAGGTCGTCACCTCGTTTCCGGTTCTGTCTCGGTTCAAGTGCCTCAATGAGAATTGCCTCAAGTGCCGGAATGAGTTTTGCTGAATCGTACTGCACGGGCAAGGAACCCAGTACCCCGGTTTCTGAAACAGGGAGGAGACCAAACCAAGAGAATCGATCCCAGCGTGCCGACATGCGATCCTTCGTATGCTCGTACAGCCGCCGGCCAAGGGGTCGGTCGGTCGTCCGACCGACATAAATAACTTCTCGTCCATCGTATAGCAAATAGATGCCGAGTTGTTTGTAGAAATCCACGGGAGTGGCACCTATCTGCTGCATGCCTAGCAGCTTGGGTGTTGCAACCCACTCTACCGCGTCTTTGCGCCAAAACATGCCAAATGATGAGATGAGTTCGTACTGTTCCTCCTCTTCTTCCGACTCCAAGACATCGGGAGTCAGCTTCAGCGGAATAGCTATGCCCGGTGCTCCACCGGCCTTGAGTGCGAAGACGCCTTTGGCGACTCGTACATAAGGCGATTTTGCATGCTCATGCTTGATGGATGAGGAAATCTTGGCATTGACGGTCGCAGCAGGAGTGGCGCCGAGATTCTTCCGAAGGCCGTCGGCAATAATACGCTCGGTGATTTCGTTGTAGTGTAAGGGCTTTGTGGATTCACCCAACACTTTATCGATCGCTTTTCGCCAAGTCATTTCCGATGGCATTTTGTATCCCTTTCTCTCGCCGAACAGTGCTATTGAGTCTACTTCGCGAATGCTGGTAACTTCCCCAGTGATGTGGTCATGTCAAGGATTCCAAATCAACCTCCCCTCGCGCTCCATCCGGCGAGCCTCGCGTCAGGAGCCTCCGGTTTTGGGACGGAACGCCGGTTTAAGGGTATGCGGCGGCAGGCGCCGCCCTCCTTCGACGCCTT
>Ga0255347_1006272_pt1 | contig 13036 bp, 13 predicted proteins | sample wastewater_treat_2_FD_192479 | JGI IMG/M metagenome (GOLD analysis project Ga0255347, IMG submission 192479) | Wastewater microbial communities from Lulu Island WWTP, Vancouver, Canada - plant24 | ecosystem: Engineered > WWTP > Wastewater > Unclassified | place: Canada: Vancouver, British...
GGGGGGGGGGGGGGGGGGGGGGGGGGGGGGTGCGGTCTTTGCCGTAGATGACGAGGCGCTCGATGTGGTCGTGGCGGCCGGATAGGGTGATGCCGGTGCGCTGGCCGGGGAGTTGCGCGTGTACCCAGAGGCCGCGGCGGCGGACGGGAATGATGGTGAGCCAGTTTTCCTTTTTCAAAAATGCGCGGGCGAGGGGGAGGTCGAAGTCGGAGAATACGTTGAAGTCGTCGGCGCGTGAGGCGAGGCCGGCGGCGGCGGCGGCGTGGATGCCGGGTTGCTTGAGGCGCGGCACGACGGCGGTGCTGGCGTTGCGGCGGGCGTCCACGGAGATGCGCAGCTCCGCGCGGAAGGTTTCGGGGGAGGGGGGGGGCTGCGTGTGGCGCACGAGCGTTCGCAGGGCGTAGGCGATGGCGGCGGGTTCGGTGCAGCCGACGACTTGTACGATTTCGGCTTGCAGCAGGCGCAGGGCGTCGCGAGTGGTCATGAGGCGCGCCCTCCTCCGCGACGGCGGCGGCCGCCGCGGCCGCCGCCACAGGGGCATCCGGGGGGGCATTCGCCGGCGAGGCGCGCGCGGCCGGGGCCGGGGCGCACGGCGCCGCCTTCGAAGCGGAGGCTTTTGCCGTGGATGAGGGCGTCGGCGATTTTTTTTCGGGCGGCGGTGAGGATGCGCGCGAAGACGGAGCGGGAGACGCCCATTTGCTGGGCGGCATCTTCTTGGTAGAGGCCGTTCAGGTCGGCGAGGCGCAGGGATTCGAGTTCGTCGAGGGTCAGGACGACTTCTTGCAGGTCGAGGCGCGGAACGCCGCAGGGCTTGAAGCGGGTGACGTGGGGGACGAAGTCAATTTTTCGGGTTTGGGTGGGCCTTGGCATGGAAACGAACATATACCCTTTATGTCGGGGCTGTCAATTTGAACGGGCGGGCGCGAGGTTCTGCGTTGACAGCGCGGGGTGGCGGTCATAGGTTCGGAAGAAGAAAACCGCGACTGGATGGAGCATTGGGCGAGGTGTTGCGCACGTGAACATACTGAATCATTTGCTGTCGAAGGTGGACGGGGAATGCCCCGTTCGTGACATTCGTTTGGGCGTGTTCCATACGGCGGTTGTTTCGCGGTATTGCGGTTTGGCGGCGACGTTGCCGAGGGATGCGCTGCGTCAGCCGCCGCCGATGGTGAAGGCGCCGGGGGAGCTGCTGAAATGGTCCGCGGGGGAGGTGGCGCGGCTGGCGTTGTCGTCGAGTATTTTGGAGGCGGCGATGGGGATGGCGGCGCTGAATTCGCTGTTGGAGGTGGATGAGGGGGCGTGTTTGGAGGTGAACGCCGCTGAATTGATTTTGGAAAAGGGGGCCGGGCGCGCGGTGGCGATTGTGGGGCATTTCCCGTTTTTGTCGCGTGTGCGGGAGGCGGCGCGCGAATGCTGGGTGCTGGAGAAGAATCCGCGGGAGGGTGATTTGCCGGCGGAGAAGGCGGGCGAGTTTTTGCCGCGGGCGGATGTGGTGGCGATTACCGGCACAAGCCTGACGAATCACACGCTGGACGGGCTTTTGCCGTTGTGCCGGCCGGATGCCTATTTGATTTTGCTGGGGGACACGACGCCGATGTCGCCGATTCTGTTTGAATATGGGTTCGCCGCCGTTTGCGGCACGCGGGTGGCGGATGAGGCGCTGGCGTTGAGCTGCGTGAGTCAGGGGGCGACGTTCCGCCAGATTCGCGGGGTGCGCCGGCTGACGCTGTTGAATCCCGATCGCAACTGATTGATTGCGTTAGTGCGAGTGGTGATGGTGGCAGCAGCCGACGGCGGCGTTCTTGTCGGGGGCGAACAGCAGCGGGAATACGATGTCGCTGGTGCAGCAGGGAATCCACACGGACAGGAACAGGAAAAGGGCGATACCGGCCAGCACGGGAATGGAGGGGATGCCGCCGTCCATCGCCATGGCGACGTGAAAGAGTGACGCGCCGGTGCTAATCCAAACATGCAGACCGTGCGGGATGCGGGTGCGGGCGCTCCATACGCCGAGGGCAATGCCGATGAACGCCAGCGGATTCACCAGCCACCATTGCTCGATGAAGCCGAAGTGAAATCCGGGATTGGGAAGGCCCAGAATCCATTCGCCAAAAAATGGGATGAGGCAATCGCTGAGCGTGCCGATGCCCACGCCGCCGATGTAGCCAATCCAGAGGATGCGCCAGAAGCCCGCTCCGCCCGCCCGGCGGTACGTGGCGATGGTGGCTTGCGCGCTGAGAAGCACATGCAGCGGATGCAGCACGATGAACAGGTGATGCGATACGCTCTCCGGCGTCTTGAGCGCTATCAGGCCAAGAAGTAAAAAAATGCCGGCGAGCGAGCCGATTGCCGTAAAAGGGGCGTGGGCGCGCAGTTCGCGCAGAATGATATGTCGTTGCGTCATCGTTGGATCCTGTTTGTGCCGGTGGAGACTATACACCGCGCGCGGGCATTTTGCCGGAAAAAGAAAATAAACGCGCGGGATTTTAGCGGCGCGGGTTTCATTGCGTTCTCTCCGTTGCATCTTTCAGACAGCGCAGGCGGCAATATGCTTCGGTGATTCGGCGGAAGTAGCCCCGACGCAATTCGATGATATGGGCTCGCTCCCAAAAGAGTGTTTCGTGCGTGGCGAGAATGACCTGAATGCCCCGGGCCACGGCCCGGTCTATGGCTTTGCGAAGGGCGAGGATGTGGTCAAAATCCTGGGCGGTCTCGGGTTCATCCAGAAGCAGGCAGGTATTGGGCGTCAGGCGCAGGGTGGTGAAGGCGGCTTGCAGGATTTCGCCGTGTGAAGAAAACTGACCGCGAATGTGCAGTTTCATGTCCGTTTCATTGCGGATGCTGTGATGGGCGCTTCGCGGGTTCATGCGTTCCGTGTCGAAAAAGAGATAGTCGGTGGGGCCGTCTTCGTTGCGTTGGCATTTGGAACAATTGGCGATTGTGCGCAGGATGGTGCTTTTGCCGGTTCCATTCGGGCCGATCAGCAGATTCAGGCCCGGCACAAAGCGCAAGGTGCGATAGCGTTTGACGCGCCAGCGATGAGTTTCGCAAAGCTGGAAATTATTCAGCACGGGATGTCCTGCTCGGAGGGGGCGGCGGGGGAGACGTTGGCGGCTTCGTCGAAATGGGTGAGCAGGTGGCGGGCTTCATCCAGAATGGGGCGGGTGGCCGGATTCTGAGGCAAAAAGCGCGCGAGGGTGGCGAACATGCCGTCGCGATAGACCCGCTGGCGGGTCGGCTCGTAATACAGCGCGAAAATCCACGAGATGACCAGCAGGAGAAAATCCGCCAGAGAGCGGACGTGGGCATAGTCGCCCTGGCGATGGGATTGAATTTCCTGCAAGAGGGCAGGGTTGATGGTGTCGTTCACGGCGAGGCCGGGCCATGCGCTGATTAAGTCTTGAAAGCCGTCGTGTTCCAGCCCTTCGGCCACGACGCGGAAAATATCCAGTTTGTCGGCATCGCGAATCAGTTTTAATTGCGGGAGCCGGTCGGCTGGCACGTCGGGGGGAATGGTTTTGGCGTTATGAAAACGGACGCCCGTTTCCAACGTGTAGCGAACGGTTTCCTCCAGCTCCGCGAACCAAGGGGCCGCCGCGATGGCATCCGCGCCAAGGAAACCGTGATTGGCGGATGTGGGGTCATGGAAATGGCCGAAGTCGCGGTATTGAATGAAGCGGCCGGTGTCGTGCAGCCATCCGAGCGCTTCGGCGAGGTGAATCTGTTCGGCGGGCCATTCGAGGTCTTGCGCCAACTCGCGCATGTTGGTTGCCACGCGCTGCATGTGGACGAGTTTTTCCGCGACCACCCAGGGCAGTTCACCGGCAGCATCCCGAAATCCGTCCGCGAATGTTTGCACCCAGTCGCGGATGATTTGGAGTTGATTGGCGTTCATGGTTCCGTTGCGTCCTCGTGAGAATGGCGAGAGTTCAGCTTGTTTGATTCCGCGATTTAAGCAGAAGCAACGGTCCGAGGACAATGGTTTTAGGACAAATGCCGGACGTCAGGGGCGACGTCCGGCATTGCCGCGCGGGAGGGGGAGATTATTCCGGCTTGGCTTCCAGTTCCTGGATGCGGCCTTCGATGCACTCCATATCCGCTTTCAGTTGTTCCGCCCGCTGTTTTAGGGCGTTCAGCTCTTGGTCGGGTGTTGGGGCAACCGGGCCGAAGCCGGCGCGGGAGAAGCAACGCCCCCAGCCGCCGCCTCCGCGCCCGCCGCGTCCGCTGCCGCCGCCACGGCCGCAACCGCCGCGTCCACCGCCGCGACCGTATCCGCCACCGGCGTATCCGGGGGTGGCTGCACCCGCGCAAGTTCCCGCGCCTCGTCCGGTCATGGGGCCGGCGCCTTGTGGTCCTGTTCTGTCTCCTCTAGGCATGATGTTCTCCTTGTTGAATGGGTTGTTCGCGCTGAAACAGCGCCGATTTCTATTATGAGCATATGCCCATAATGGGGAGATGTCAAGGGCGGGAGAAAAAAATCGGAAGAAACGTTGTGTGGCGCGGAAGGGCGGACGCGGGTCAGGACCAAGCGAGCATTTGCTCGATTGCCCGGCGCGCGCGGGCGGCGGTGGCCGGGTCCACCGTGACAACCGGCTGTCCATCGCGGAGGCAGAAATACAGTTTTTCGAGCGTGTTCTGCTTCATGTTGGGGCAAACGGCGTAGGGCGAAATATGATAAAACGTCTTGGCGGGATTTTCCTTGCGCAGGCGGTGGAGCAGGCCTTCCTCGGTGACGACAATAAATTCGCGGGCGGGATTTTCCCGCGCGAATGTACACATTTGGCCGGTGGAAAGAATTTCATCGGCGACTTGCAGCACGCGCAGGGGGCATTCGGGATGGGCCATGGCGATGGCCTGGGGGTGCGCTTTTTTCAGGTCCAGCAAATCTTGCGGGCTGATGCGGGCGTGGGTGGGGCAGTAGCCGGGCCAGAGGATTAAATCGCGGTTCAATTTTTTCGCGACGACCGCGCCGAGATGCGCGTCGGGGACGAAGATGACTTCGTCATCGGGATAGTGGCGGACAATTTCGACGGCGTTGCCGGAGGTGCAGCAGCAGTCGCTCTCGGCTTTGACTTCGGCGGTGGAGTTGACGTAGCACACCACTTTGGCGCGGGGATGCTGGGCCTTGAAGTTGCGCAACTGGTCGGCGGTGAGCATGTCGGCCATGGGGCAGCCGGCTTTGGGGTCGGGGACAAGCACGGTTTTGCCGGGGTTCAGAATGGCGGCGGTTTCGGCCATGAAATGGACGCCGCAGAACACAATGGCGGCGGCGTCAATTTCGGTGGCCTTGCGCGCCAATTCCAGCGAATCGCCGGTGAAGTCGGCAATGTCCTGAATGTCCGGGATTTGATAGTTGTGCGCAAGGATGACGGCGTTTCGCTGCGCCTTCCAGTTCAAGATTTCGTCGCGCAAGTTCATGGCGTTTACAGGGCTTTAACTGCGGCGATGGCGGTGGGGACGTCCAGCCCGAAGTATTGCCATAGTTCGAGGTGGCCCTCGGAGGGGGCGATGCGCGGGTCGGTGATGCCCAGATGAATCAGGGGGATTTTCCGGTCGTAGGCCGCGCCGCGCACTAAGCCGGCGAAGCCGCGGATGCCTTTTTCGGGCGTTCCGATGAGGCCGTCTTCGATGGTGACGATGCCTTCGGGGTACTGGGTGAACAACTGTTCGAGGCGGTTTTCATCCAGCGGCAAGCCGTTGATGACCCAGGCGTCCACGGCCATTCCGTCGGCGCCGAGTTTGTCGGCGGCTTCGGCGGCGACAAACGCCGTTGCGCCGAAGGCGAGGATGGCTTTGCGGGCGCCGGGCATGGCGCGCAGTTGGGTGGCATCCGTCCACGGGCTGTCGGCGTTCCAGAGGGGGGCGGTGGAGTCCTGCTGAGTCAGCACCGGCAGGTTGTCGCGCGGAATGCCGATGATGTGGGCGCCGTTGCGCGAGGCGAGGTCGGCAATGGCCACAAACGCGGCGCGGGCATCGGCGGGCGCGTAGAAGCGGTCCAGATAAGGGAGGTAGCCGATGGCCAGGTTAATCCAGTCAAGGGACCAGCCGGAGAAGTGGTCGCGTCCGGTGCAGGAGCCGACGTGCGAGAGGTGGAAGGTGACGTTCAGCCCTTCGTTCGCGCCGGTCAGGTTGCGCTGATAGCGCCACATTTCGAAGCCTTCGCGCGCGATGCCTTCAAAGAAGGCGGCGAAGGTGGCGAAGACGACCAGCTTGGGCGTCGGGGTGGAAACGGCCAGACCATTGGCGAGCATGGTGGCGATTTGTTCTTCGATGGAAAGTTGGAACTGGTGGTCGGAGTCGAGCACCTTTTGGGCCAAATCCACCTTGGTGGAGGGCGCGAGATCGCAGTCAATGACGAACATGCTTTCGGGGTGGGTCTTGGCGACCAGCTCATAAGCGGCGGCCACGCCTGCGCGCGGGCTGACCCATTTGCCGCCGGGGGCGGGGAGGGTGGCATTGGCGGCGGTGAGGGTTTCTTCCGGGAGCGCCAGATTTTCGCTGCCCGGTTCCGGGCGCGCGGAGGTTGTGACGGCCACCGGCGGCAGATTCCGCCAGCGTTCCAGCGCGGCTGTCTGCTGTTCGGAGAATTGCAACATGGGGTTGGCGAGAACGGCGTTCAGGTCGCGACCTTTCATATGGCCGTCATGGTGCGCCTTGCCGCCGGGCAGGTTGTTGACAAGGAACAGGCATTCCATCATCGAGGGCAAGTCGCGGTAGCTCATCAGGCAGCCGGGCAGCCAAATGGGAGTATCCATGGCCACGCCGTTGGCGGCGGCGAACGCGGAAAGTTCCGCGTGAATGCCAAATTGCTCCCCGACGGAATCCAGCGTTTGGTTCTTTTTGCCCACCGGATAAATCATGGTCGGGACGCCTTCTTTGGCGAGCTGCCGGGCTTCGCGCAAGGCGTTCCAGAGGGTGTTCATGTCGTGGAGGGACGGGGTTTCGAGAATCTGCACGCCCATGGCCTCGATGATGGGGCGCGGGTCGCAGCCGGTGAGTTTATCCGTGGTTCCGGACAACTGGATGCCGTTGCGGTGCATGATGAATGTGATGGGGGCCTTGTGGATGCGGGCCACATGGAAGCCATTGAGGGCGTGGCCGGCAATCCAGCCGGCATCGCCGCAGTGGCAGAGGACCCAGGCGTCGGAGCCATAAGCGGCGCGCTTGCCGAGGGCCTGACCGACGGCGGCGGGAATCATTACGCCGAGTCTGCCGCCGTTGAGTTGCGTGCCGCCGGGCACCCAGGCCACATGGCCGGGGATGTCCAGCCCGCGCCGGAACGAGTTGATTACGGTTTGGCGATCCAGATAGCCCAGCACGGACAGCGCGGCAAAATAGCCGACGGAAGTGTGCGCGTTTTCGATGGTAAAGTCCCGCTCGGCCTGATTGACCAGCGACAGCGTGAGCAGGAGCGGCGGAATCATATCTAGGCCGCCGCCCATGTGGTCTACTTCGTTGATTTTCGACAAAGAGGCGACCGCTTCGATGGCCAAGCGGGCGGCGTCAATTTGCAGGGCTTCGAACAGGACGATGTCGTCGCTGGAGAGGCGGGCGAGTTGTTCGATATCCAATCGCAACGGGGGAATGGAGGAAACGACTTCGCGGCGCATATATTGCGCGTTGGCCAACAGGTTTTGGTTGCGTTGCTGTTGAAGTGCGTCGGGCGAGAATGATGTTTTCATAAGGCCGCGTATTGTGCCGCAAGAGCGGACAAGAGTCAATCGCACGGGGCGTTGCGGGGGAACAAAAAGCCCGGCCAAAAGACCGGGCTTGAGCAAGAAAATGGGGAGGGAGGTTATTCTTCGGTTGCTTCTTCCACATTTTCTTCTGCTTCGGCGTCCGCGTCTTCCGCGACTTTTTCTTCCGCTTCGGGGGCGGGGGCTTCATCCTCGGCTTCCGTCTCGGTGGGCGCACTTTCTTCCGCTTCCGCTGCGGCTTCCTCTTCCGCGACGGCTTCTTCTTCGGTTTCCGCGGCCACTTCTTCTTCAGCCTCAGCTTCCTCTTCGGCAACTACTACTTCTTCTGCTTCAGCGGCAGCTTCGGCTTCGGCAGCGGCGGCTTCAACGGCTTCGGCGGCGGCTTCTTCCGCGATGGCGGCTTCTTCGGCGATGGCTTCCGCTTCGGCGTCGCTTTGCTCTTCCCAGGGCAGCTCGGTTTCTTCTTCCGGGGCGACATCAAAGCGCTGGATATCCGCCTTTTTGCGGATGCCGTCCACGTATTCCATCACGCCTTCCTGCTGTTTCTGGGCGTAGAGCATGTCGCTGATGCGGTCCTTGACTTCGTTGTAGTCCAATGTCTTGGCAACGCTGTGCGCGGAGGGCTTGATGAGGTGGTAGCCGAATTGTGTTTCGACCACATCGCTGACGGAGCCGACGGCCTGCGCAAAGGCGGCTTCTTCAAATTCCGGCACCATCTGGCCGCGGCCAAAGGTGCCGAGGTCGCCGCCCTGGCTGCCACTGGGGCAGTCGGAGTTGGCTTTGGCCAATTCCGCGAAGTCCGCGCCATCGAGCAGTTGCTGGCGCAGGTCTTTTATCTTTTGGAGCTTCGCTTCTTTGTCGGCGTCGGAATCGCTCGGATCAACCTTGATAAGGATGTGTGCAGCGGTGACGGATTCGCCTTGAGAAAAACTATCCTTGTTATCCTCGTAATAGGCTTTGATTTCTTCGTCGGTGGGTTTGGCGACTTGGTCGGCGGCGGCCATGACCATTTTGCGCACGGTCATTTGCTCGCGCATTTCGGTTTCGGTCATGCCGGTTTTTTCCAGATACTCGGCCAGAGTCATGCCCGGCGGCAATTCTGCGGCGATTTCGCCTTTGATTTCGTCAAATTCGCTGTCGGAAAGGCTGATGCCCGTGCGGGCGACTTCGGCCAGCATCACGCGGCGCATGAGGAGTTCTTCGACAATGCGTTCGCGAATCATGGGCAGCGCGGCTTCCAGTTTATCCGCTTCCACGCGGTCGCCCATTTGCTGGACGAATGTCCGTATGACTTTGTCCACGTCGCCTTCGGTGATTTCCTCTCCGTTGACGGTGGCGAGGACGGCACCGGCTTCTTCCTCGGACAATTCCGGCAGGGTGAGGGCGGCTTCCGGCGCCTGCTCCGGCAGGGCGGCGTCTTCGGCGGCCTCTGGCGCAACGGACGCGTCGACGGCGGCTTCCGGCGCGGGTGTGGCTTCGGGGGATGCGGCGGGCTGGGACTTGTCGCAGCCGGTCAGCATCAGGCAGGCCAACAGGGCGAACATAGAAAACCGAACCAATGAACTCATGATGTTATCCTTTCGTGGGTACGCTTGCGAGTTGTCCGGCAAGCGCCAAGTTTCAAATTAAGGGCGTATTGTGGGGCTGGGGGGCGGTAAAAGTCAATGCGAGAAGCCGACGGAAGAACGAATCAAATGGATTCCGGCGTTTCCGGGGTGCGCGGGTTTTCCTCGGCCGGTTGGGCGTCGGCCATTTCTTCGGGCTCCGGCTCTGCGGGCGTTTCGACGAGGGAAATCACCACGCGTTTGCGTCCGTCGGAGTCTTCATCCTCGGAATGGGTGCGCACATCGGGGCAATCGCGCAGGGCCTGATGGATGAGGCGGCGCTCCATGGCATTCAGCGGTTGCATGCGCCACGGGCGGCCATTCAGGCGCACGCGCTCCAAGGCGGCGGCGGTATCGGCCAACAGCTTTTCCCGGCGGCGCGCGCGATATTGCTCGGCATCCACCACGCAGTAGGGCGACACCTCATATTGGCGCGAAAGCAGGCGGTTGAGCAAAAACTGGATGGCGTCCAGCGTCTGGGACGTGCGCCCGATTAGGCGTCCGGCCTCGGCGGTCACAATCTGGAAAAAGATTTGCCCGTCTTCCACGGACGACTCCAAAGTGGCGTCGTTGAATTCAAGAAGCCGTAGAAGCTCGCGCAAAATCGCCTGAGCCGACTCGACATATTCCGCCATGCTGGGTTGGTTGCTCATATGTGGTTTCTTTCGCTGTTTTCCAAAATCAATCTATTCTTGTATTCTGGTTGGATGAAGTTGGCCAGTCAATTTTAACAGGAACGGGAGATTTTCATGGCACTGCATTCATTATCACCGGGGTGGCGCGGGCTGTGCGCGGTTGTGTTGCTGGCGGGCGTGGGTCTGGCGGCAATGGCGGGGATTCGCCATTTCAGCACCGAGGCCCGCCTCACGCGTGCCACGCAGCGGCTGATTCACATCACGGAAAAAGAGGGGCCCGAATCCGCCGTGTCCCTTGCGCGGGCGGCGGATAACTTCGGCAAGTTTTTGGCGACCAACGCCGTCTTAACCGCATCCGAATTCGGCGCGCTGGCGACGGGCCGGCAGGAAATGGTGTCGCTGTTTGCGCAGACGCGCAGCTCTCTGAATTCAATTGCCTTTCCGGACCCGCGCCTGCAATTGAAAAGGCTGGCCCCCGGCGAGGTGCGGGTTGAGGTTCGCGCCCGCTTTCGCTTCGATGTGCCGGGCGAGGGGATGATGCAAGACAATGGCGTGGCCGATTTGCTCTGGCGGAAAACGTCCGACGGCTGGCGGTTGGTCAACGCGGAGCTATCGTTGCAGGAGTCCGACCTTCCAGCGGCCGCCTTCCCGTGAATGCTCCGCAACTTTGGTGGAAAGCCATCCGCCCCCACGCCTATTCCGCCAGCGTGGTGCCCATCGCCATCGGCGGCCTGTATGCGCGCGCCACGGGCGCGGAATTTTCGCCGGTGCGCCTGGGCTTGACGCTGATGTCCGGCATGTTGCTGCACACCGCCGCGAATTTGTGGAACGATTACCACGACTACCAAACCGGCGTGGACCACCCCGGCGGCGGCATCGGCAGCGGCGTGCTGGTTCGCGGCGAAATGACGGCGGCGCGTTGTTTCCAGGGCGCGGCGCTTTGCGCGGCGCTGGGAGCGGCGATTGGCCTTTGGCTCGCGTGGCGGGCGGGCTGGAAGTTGCTGGGACTGGGGGTGGCCGGACTGTTTGGCGCGTGGGCCTATTCCGCCGGGCCGCTCAGCCCCAAGCATCGCGCGCTGGGTGAAGTGTGGGCGTTTCTTTTCATGGGCGTCGGCCTGACCTTGGGCGGCTACATGGCGCAAACCGGAACTTTTTCGTGGGGCGCGATTGCCGCGGGCGTCCCGGCCGGGCTGCTCATGACGCTGTTGCTCTACACGAATAACCTGCGCGATTTGGCGTCCGACCGCGCCGCCGGCCTGCGCACGCTGCCCATGCTCTTCAAGCCGGTCGAAGCCAACATTGTCGCGGGACTTTTCCTGATTTTTCCCTTCCTGTTCACGGGTCTGATGGCCGGCACGCGCCAGTTGCCCCAAGGCACGCTATGGTGTTTGCTGGCCCTGCCCCTGGCGCTGCACCGCTTTCATCGCATCTGGAAAGGCCCCGTTGGGCATGCCGATGTTCTGGGCATTGCCCGGCTTCATCTCGCGTTTGGTTTGCTTTTCATTTGGGGCCTTTGGGTGTAAAAGGGACGCATCATGTCAGAACCCAGCGATTGCCTTGAAATTCTGCGCCAACTGGTGGCCATCCCCAGCGTGAATCCCGCGATGAGCGATGACCCCGAGCTACGCGGCGAAGCGCGGCTGGTGGATTGGCTGGAGCCGTGGTTTGCCGCCAAAGGCTTTCGCACCCGCCGATTGGAGATGACCGCTGGCCGGCCGAATCTGCTTGCCGAGTGGGGCGCCGCCCGCCCGCGCAAAACCATATTGTTCGAGTCGCACCTGGACACCGTCGGCGTGTCCGGTTTCCAGGGGCATCCCTTTGCATTGCGTCAGGATCAAGGCCGCCTGTATGGCCGCGGCGCTTGCGACACCAAAGGCCCGTTGGCCGCCTTCATGGGCGCTTTGAGCGCGGACGTGCTCGCGGCGCTGGACGCATCCGGCGTGCGCCTGATTTGGCTGGGCGCTATCGGCGAAGAAACCGGCAACCTCGGCGCGGAAGAAGCCATCGCCGATGGCCTGCGCGCCGATGCCTGCGTGGTGTTGGAGCCTACCGATTTACGCATCATTCATGCCCACAAAGGCGTGGTTTGGTTCACCGCCGCCACCCGCGGCCGCGCCGCACATGCCTCCGCGCCCGAACACGGCGACAACGCCATCCTCAAAATGCCCGCTGTGTGGCAAATCATGGTGGAAGCCACCGAAGCCGCTGCGGAACAATTCCGCGACAGTCCCTTGGGCCGCCCCACCTTTTCCGTGGGCACCATCCACGGCGGCACCGGCGCCAACATCGTACCCGACCGCTGCACCATTCAGGTGGACCGCCGCCTCATGCCCGGCGAAACCGCCGCCGCCGTCATCGCGGATTTGCGCGCCAGATTCCAAGCCATTCCCGGCGGGGTGGAAATAGACGTGGAAAAAGAAGGCCTGCCCTTTTATACGCCCCCCAACGCTGCACTCGTGCGACAATTTGCGAGCGCCCTGGAGCATGAAGGCGTGCCCCCCGGCATCGAAGGCGCGCCGTGGTGCAGCGATGCCGGCCCCTTGGCCGCCATCTGCTCGGAAATCATTGTATGGGGCCCCGGTGCCATCGCCCAAGCCCACACGACCGATGAATACATCTTGCGCGCCTCCCTCGAAACGGGCTGCGCCGTCTTGAAACAATTCCTGAAAAATCACGCCTAATAACCCCGAAAATCGCCCCGAACAGCCATTTAACACAAAAGGTGCAAAGGATGCAAAAGAGTCATAACCAATAAACAAGATTGTAATAATTAATGATGTTTAAATAAACTGTTGGCAGAACAAGAATGAAGACAATATTGATATTCGTCGGCATCGTGTTCTGCACAACAGCCGCTTGGGCGCAAGGTTCAGAACCTTCTTGCCCAGCGACAGCACGTGTCGTGCTGAGGGTGCAATGGATCAGGGACGGAGAAGCGCCAAGCAAATATGCTTGGCACTGGAGTTTGGCCTTTGACTAGATGGCGGCACTAGTTTTTTTCTGTTGCTGAACTTTTTTCTTGCATTGCGGTGTTTTTGTGCTTTTATAGAGGTCTAGTATATATGCTAGGGCATTAACACAGGAGAAACAATCATGGGAT
>Ga0255347_1006282_pt1 | contig 13015 bp, 10 predicted proteins | sample wastewater_treat_2_FD_192479 | JGI IMG/M metagenome (GOLD analysis project Ga0255347, IMG submission 192479) | Wastewater microbial communities from Lulu Island WWTP, Vancouver, Canada - plant24 | ecosystem: Engineered > WWTP > Wastewater > Unclassified | place: Canada: Vancouver, British...
CACCTCGTAGTAGTCACGCTTCACTGCACCGTCCCGGTCGGGGGTCGATCACCAGATGTCTTCGAGATACGAGCTGAGGTCGTCGGCCGTGGCCCGCACCGCGGCGATGACGCCCGGGTAGTCCATACGCGTGGGGCCGATGACGCTGACCGTCCCCAGGCTGCGGTTCGCCACCCCGTAAGGGCTGGCCACGAACGAGCACTCCTGCAGCGAGGGAGACGGCATCTCGTGGCCGATGCGCAGGTAGATGCCGTCCTCGTGCAGCGCGCCGGCGAGCAGCTCCAGCAGATGATAGCGCTCCTCGAGCATCTGCAGCACCTCGTTGAGGTGGCCGACGCCGGCCCGCGAGAGGTTGTCGAGCAGGCGCGAGGTACCGTCGAGATGCAGACCCTCGACATCGCCCGCGTCGGGGGTCTCGAACGCGGGGCGCAGTGCGTCGAGGAAGGCGCGCTCCCGAGGCCGCAGGTCGGCGCTCTCGAACACCGCCGCGACCCGCCGGGTGCCGAGCTGCGCCCCCATGAGGCGCTCGTTGAGGTAGACGCGCGCGAAGTCGGCGAGCCCCTCGTCGACCGCCTCGCCGAACGGGAAGACCCGTTTGGAGACCTGGCCCGAGGTCGTGATCAGGACGACCATCACGAGCCGCGGCTGCAGGACGAGGATCTCGATGTGGCGCAGACTCGAGGTGGTGACCGCCGGCGCCGACACGACGGCGAGGAGCTCGGTGACGCGGGAGAGCGCCTCGGCCGTCTCCCGCAACGCGTCGTCGATCTCGCTGGCGGCGCGGTCACGCTCGAGCATGATCGCCGGCGTGCCCTCGCGCCGCTCTGCGACGACGGAGTCGACGTAATGCCGGTATCCGGCGTCGGTGGGCACCCGCCCGGCGGAGGTGTGGGGGTGTGCCAGCATGCCCATGTCCTCCAGCTCTGCGAGATCGTTGCGGATGGTGGACGCGGCGACGCCGAAGTGGAAACGCTCGCTGAGCAGCCGCGAGCCCACGGGCGCGCCGCCGGCGATGTACTCCTCGATGACGGCCCGGAGGACCTGTTCTTGCCTCGCCGTGAGCGGCACTTCACCCCCTTAAACGCGGCGCGCGAAACAGGCGCACGCACAGTCCGTCTGCCACGTGCCTCCCCTTTCGCGTCACACGGAGTGTACCACCGCGTACGGAAACCAATCCAGCCCCCGCGGAGGCGGCCAGCGCGTCCGGGTCGACGACGGCGGAGACCGCCTCGAGCGGCACGGGCTCGCCGCAGCGTGCCGCCAGCAGCAGACGCTCCCGGGCGCGCGTCGCATCGTCGAGTTCCTCCACGGAACGCGTCGGGCGGCGGCCGGCGGCGAGGGCCGCCGCCCACGCCCGGGGGTCGGCGCTGTTCGTCCAGCGCCGCGCGCCGACGGTGCTCACGGCGCCGGGTCCGAGACCGAGGTACGGCCGGGCGCGCCAGCAGGCGAGATTGTGGCGCGCCTTGTGCCCCGGACGCGCGAAGTTGCTCACCTCGTACCAGTCGTAGCCGGCGCGCGAGAGCGCGCGCACGAGGCGCCGGTAGCCTGCGGCGCGCACGTCGTCCGCCAGGGCGGCAACCGGAGCCGCGCGCCGCCCGCCCCCGGCCGTCCCCTCGGCGTGCGCCAGGCGCCGCGCCAGCGCCGTCCCCTCGGCCACGTCCAGCTCGTACCAGGAGACGTGGTCCGGTCGCAGGTCGAGCACGGTCGCGATGTCGCCTGCGAGCAGCTCCGGCGTCTGGCCCGGGATGCCGTGGATGAGATCCAGCCCGATGCTGGCGACCCCGGCCGCCCGCAGCCTGTCGAACGCGGCCCTCGGGTCCGCCTGCGCCGTCCTCCCGAGGGCGGCACGCAGCTCCGGCAGGAAACTCTGCACGCCGAGCGAGATGCGCACTCCGCGCAGCGCACCGGATCCCGGGCTCCTGCGGGCCCCGGCGGCCCACGCCGCGAACTCCGTACCCGCGTCCTCGGGATTGACCTCGACGGTGACCTCGGCCTGCGGCGTCAGATGCGGCCTGAAGACGGTGAGCAGGCGCTCCAGCCGGTCCGGTCCGAGCAGGCTGGGAGTGCCGCCGCCGAGATAGAGCGTGCGGAGACGGTGCACGTCGTGCGCCGCCCGCTCCCGCTCCCACTCGGCGGCCACCCCCTCGACGTAAGCGTCGAACAGCCGGGGCACGTCCGTCCCAGACCCGCCCCCTCCCACGGCCACCGAGGCGAAGGCGCAGTAGTCACACCGGGCGCGGCAAAAGGGGACGTGGACGTAGATGTGGCGGACGGGTCCCTCGAAGGGCGGGCGCGGCGTCTCGCCGCCGTGCATCAGCGGTCCTTCGCGCCCGGTTCGAGCTCGAGCACGGCGAGGAACGCCTCCTGCGGCACCTCGACCACGCCGAGCTGCTTCATCCGCTTCTTGCCCTCCTTCTGCTTCTCGAGCAGCTTGCGCTTGCGTGAGATGTCGCCGCCGTAGCACTTGGCGGTGACGTCCTTGCGCACCGCCTTGACCGTCTCGCGCGCCACCACCTTGTTGCCGATCGCCGCCTGGACGGGGACCTCGAAGAGCTGGCGCGGGATCTTCTGACGCAGCTTGGTGACCAGCGCCTTGCCGCGCTGATGGGCGCTCTCGCGCGGGATGATGAGCGAGAGGGCGTCGACCGGCTCGCCGGCGAGCAGCACGTCGAGCTTGACGAGGTCGCTGGCCCGGTAGCCGGAGTAGTCGTAATCGAGCGAGGCGTACCCGCGCGTGCGCGTCTTGAGTTGGTCGAAGAAGTCGAGCACGATCTCGGCCAGCGGCAACCGGTAGTGCATCTCGACCCGCTCCGGCGAGAGGTACTTCATGTCGACGAAGTCGGCCCGGCGCCCCTGGCACAGCTCCATGATCGTCCCCACGAACTGGCTGGGCACCAGGATGCTGGCGGTGACGTAGGGCTCCTCGACGCGCTCGATGCTGTTGGCCTCGGGCATCTGGGCGGGATTGCGGACCACCGCCATCCCGCCGCCGGTGAGGTGGGCGTGGTACTCGACGTTGGGCATCGTCGTGATCAGCTCGAGCCCGTACTCGCGCTCCAGTCGCTCACGCACGATGTCCATGTGCAGGAGGCCGAGGAAGCCGCAGCGGAAGCCGAAGCCGAGCGCGACCGAGCTCTCGGGCTCGTACAGCAGCGCCGCGTCGTTGAGCTTGAGCTTCTCGAGAGCGTCGCGCAGTTCCTCGAACTTGTCGCCCTCGGTCGGGAACAGGCCGGTGAACACCATCGGGTGCACGACCTTGTAGCCGGGCAGGGCCTCCCCGGCCGGACGCCGCCGGTCGGTGATCGTGTCGCCGACGCGCACCTGCGCCACGTCCTTGACGCCGGTGATGATGTAGCCGACCTCTCCGGTCTCGAGCCGCTCGGCCGGCGTCATGCCCGGACCGAAGGACCCGAGCTCCTCGATCTCGGCGCCCTGGCCGGTGCTCATCAAGGTGACCAGCTGGCGCCGGTCGAAGTGCCCGTCGACCACGCGCACATAGGCGATGACGCCGCGGTACTGGTCGTACTCGCTGTCGAAGATGAGCGCGCGGGGCGGCGCCGTCGGGTCGCCCTCGGGCGGCGGCGTCCGCTGCACCACCGCCTCGAGCACCTCGTCCACCCCCTCCCCGGTCTTGGCCGAGATGGTGAGGATCTCGTCGTGCGTCGCACCGGTCAGCTCGTGCAGCTCCATCTCGGCCTCGGGGACGTCGCTCGCCGGCAGGTCGATCTTGTTGAGCACCGGGATGATCTCGAGGTCGTTGTCGACGGCGAGGTAGGCGTTGGCCACCGTCTGCGCCTCGACGCCCTGGGTCGCGTCGACCAGCAGCACGGCACCCTCGCAGGCGGCGAGGCTCCTCGAGACCTCGTAGGTGAAGTCGACGTGGCCCGGCGTGTCGATGAGATTGAGCTGGTAGGTCTGGCCGTCGCGGGCGGCGTAGGCGATGCGGACCGCCTGGCTCTTGATGGTGATGCCGCGCTCGCGCTCCAGGTCCATCTTGTCGAGCAACTGCTCCTTCATGTCGCGCGGGGCGACCGTGCCGGTGCGCTCGAGGATGCGGTCGGCCAGGGTCGACTTGCCGTGGTCGATGTGGGCGATGATGCTGAAGTTACGGATGTGGTCGAGCGGAGTCACGATCGCCAATGATACAGGCTCCGGCCGGAGCGGGTACGGCGCGGGCGTCAGACGTCGGGCGGCCCGCCGGCCGAACGACCGCGCCGTCTGAGCACCTGCCGCACCACGGCGAGCTCCTCGAGCCCGAGCAGCTTGGCCAGCCCCAGGTAGACGGCGGCGCCTGCCAGCACCGCGGCGGTGACGGTCGCGAGCAGGCCCCAGAAGCCGCGGCCGGCCAGGCCGTGCAGCGCCCACCACGTGCCGTAGGACGTCAGGGCGAGCGCCGCCGCGCAGCCCAGCGCCCCGGCGGCCGCCGCCGTGATCGCGCGGCCGCCGATGCGACCCACATCGCGGCGCAGCAGCGCGAACAGCGCCGCGAAGTTCACCGCCGACACGATCGCCATGCTCAGGGTGATGCCGCGTACCCCCAGCGGCCGGTACAGCAGCCAGCAGAGCACGAAGTTGACGACGAGGTTGCCGACCGCCACGTACAGCGGCAGCCACGGCTTCTGCATGCTCTGGAACGAGCGGTTGAGCATGATGTTGGCGTTGGCGAACACGAGCCCGATGGAGAAGAAGGCGAGCGCTCCGGCGACCTCCGTCGTGGCGGAGGGGCCGAAGTTGCCGCGCTGGTACACGAGCTCCACGAACGCAGCCGGCATCACCGCGAACCAGGCCACGAACGGCAGCGAGACGAACACCATCTGGCGCACCCCGAGCGACACCGTCTCGCGGAAGCGCGCCCGGTCGCGCTGCGCCGCGAAGCGCGAGAGGCTGGGGAACAGCACCGTGCCGATGGTCACGGCGAAGATCCCCTGCGGCAGCTGGTAGAGGCGGAAGGCGTACCCGATCTCCGCCGCGGCGCGGTCGCTCACGAACTGCGCGAACCAGGTGGCGATCAGCGAGTTGAAGTTGAGGATGCCGAGCGTGATGGTGATCGGCACCATGAGCAGCAGCACGCGCCGCAGCAGGGGATCACCGAGCCCGAACCGCGGCCAGAGCCAGCGCCCGTGGTAACGCTGCGTCCCGGCCAGCATCACCACCTCGAGCACGGTGCCGACGAGCATGCCCCAGGCGATCGCGTCCACGCCGAGCGAACCGTGGAACGCGGCGATCGCGGCGATGATGGTGAGGTTCCAGACGATCGAGACGACGGCGGGCATGGTGAACCGCTCGAAGGAGTAAAGCACGCCGCTGATCGCACCCGCCAGCGAGAGGAAGAGGATGGTCGGCACGAGGATGCGCAGAAGATCGGCGGCCAGTCCGGCGCCGGCGGGCGTGCCCGTCAGCTCGGGGTACATCCAGCGGGTGAGCGGCCCGGCGGCGAGCGCCAGGACCACCACCGCCGCCCCCACGACCACCACGATCAGGCCCAGCAGGTTGGCGGCCAGCCGGTAGGCGCGCTCCCTCTCCCCCTCCGTGAGCAACGCGGTGAACACGGGGACGAAAGCGGCGCTGATCGCCGCGTCGGCGAAGAGCTGCTGCACGAGCTGCGGGATGACGGAGACCGAGACGAAGGTGTTGTAGTCGGGGTCGACGCCGTACACCGCGGCGGTGATGACCTCGCGGCCGAGCCCCGTCAGACGTGAGACGGCGGTCGCGGAGGCGACGATCACCGCCGCCAGGGCGAGCTTGCGCGTATGGTCGCTCATGGGTCCTTTGATTCGACCGCCGGCCGCGTTTCACTGCCCGGCCGGCCCGGCGGCGGCGGGGCCCGAGCCCGCCCGCAGTCAGACCGCAGTCCGGAGGCGAGTGTAGCAGAGCACGGCCCCAGGCCCGGGCGCCGACGCCCTTACCGGCGTACGATCCGCGCGCTGCGGCGCGTCAGTGCGGCGCCGGCGCCAGCCCGGCCTTGCGCTTCAGCTCCAGGACGCGCAGGGCCGACGCCTCCGCCTGCGCACGCGGCAGCCTGCCGGAGCGGATCGCCGCCGTGACGGCGTCGATGACGGCGGCGGGGTCGCCCGACGCGAAGAGCGCGAGGTCGGCGCCGGCGCAGAGCGCCCGCACGGCCGCCGCCGGCGTCTTGATGCCCAGCGCGGTGGTCGTGGCCGCCATGGAGAGAGAGTCGGTGACGATCACGGTCTCGTCGCCCACCCGGGAGCGCAGGTACCGCATGGCGTTGCGCGAGAGGCTCGCCGGCGTCCTGTCCCCGGTGAGCCCCTTGGAGCGCAGGTGGCCGACCATCACCAGCGGGACGCCGGCGGCGAAGGCCTGCTCGAACGGGACCATGTCCCTCCTGCGCAGCACCGAGAGCGAGGGGACGCGGGCGGCGCCGGTGTGGGTGTCGGCGGCCCAGCCGTGGCCCGGCCAGTGCTTGACGGTCGTGAGGACGCGCGACCTCCGCATGCCGGTCACCCAGGCGACGACCCGGCTGCCCACCGCCTCGGGACGCGAGGAGAAGCAGCGGTCGAGCGAGCTCATGTAGCGGCCGGGGACGTCGAGGTCGGCGACCGGCCCGAACACCACCGAGACGTGCAGCTTGCGCAGGCGGGCGCCGTAGTCCCGGGCCGTGGCCCTGTTCCTGGAGACGCTCCAGCGACCCATCACCCGCGCCGACGGCAGCGGGTAGATGACGTAGCGCAGCCGCTGGACCTGGCCGCCCTCCTCGTCGCTGGCGATGAACGGCTTGACGCCGCCGGGGGCCGCCTTGAGGACCGTGGCCAGGTCCCTGCCGATGCTGCCGCGGGCCCCGCCCCCGAGGATGACGATGCCACCGACGCCCATCCTGGCGAGGCGGCGACCGGCGAGCGGCCGGCTCGCCGGGACGCTGCAGAACACGAGCTGCGCGGCCAGGCGGCGGGCTCCCCAGGCGGCGAGCTCCGAGGGCACGCCCGGACCGGACGACGGCGCCGGCGAGGCGGCCGCGGCGCCGGCCGTGACCGCCGTGGCGGCGATCGGCTCTTTCGCCGCCTCGGCGGCCCGCCCGGAGGCGCAGCCCGGCGCGCCGGCCACCGCGAGCGCGGCGGCCGCGAGACTCACCAGGGTGATGATGCACCGGCATCGTCCCATGCCGGTCGACGGTACCATCCCGCCGCGCCGCAGGCCAGAACGCCGCCGGGGTGCGAGAGACGGACACGTGGGCTACCCTCGTGGGGCCGGCGCCGAGGATGGTCGCCGCGCCGCGGGTCACGGGAGGGACGGGCCACGACGCCACGCACGGACAGAGAGTTCCCGGGCGCCTCCGGGACGCGCCCGCTCCAGCCCGGGGTCACGAGTCCACACGACGCACGCGCCAGAGGATGACGGACTTCTCCTCCCGAACGCCCGAAGAGACGCAGGAGACCCGGCCGTCATCCGCCGCGCGCCGACCGCGGGCTGAACGACGGGCGCGGCTGCGCCGGCAGCGGTTGCTCGTGCTCGCAGCCGCCGGCGGCGTCCTCATCGTGGTCCTCATCCTGCTGTTCACGGTCGGCCCGCTCGGCTCACACCTGGACCGGCCCGGGGACCCTCCGCTCGGCTACCTGCGCGACCCTCTCGGCGGGCGGCGCTACGCGGTCACGGCGTGGACGCTCGGTGACGCCGCCTCGCTCGAGGCCGCCGCAGCAGCCGGAGCCGTCGACCAGATCGACTTCGACTGGTATCACACGCAGCCGGACGGCAGCGTCACCGCACAGCACGAGGACCCTGGCCTCGTGGCCGCGGCGCGACGGCACGACCTCAACCTCTTCGCCACGGTGACCAACTCCACGGACTCGGCGAGCCCCTTCGACCGCGAGCTGGCGGCGGCCGTATTGGCTTCGCCGGAGCGCCGCCGCCGCTTCGTGGACGACCTCCTCACCCTCGTCCGCGACATGGGATACGACGGCGTCGACCTCGACTGGGAGGAGCTCCGGCCGGCCGACCGCGACGCGTTCTCCGGGCTCGTCGAGGAGCTCGCCGACGCGCTGCACGCCGAGGGACGCTTCCTCTCCATCGCGGTGATGCCCAAGACCTCGGAACCCGGCGAGTGGGACAATCAGAAGTACGCCGACTGGAGCCGGCTCGGCGAGGCGGTGGACCAGTTCAAGATCATGACCTACGGCTACCACGGGCCCTGGGGCGCCCCCGGCCCGCAGGCGCCGCTGGAGTGGACCCACCGCGTGCTCGCCCACGCCGAGCGGACCGTGGAGCCGGCCAAGGTCTTCATGGGCCTGCCCTTCTTCGGGTTCGACTGGCACGACGGTTCGGTCGCGACCGCCTCGGCGCACCGGGCCGCAGCCCTGGCCGAGCGGCATGGAGCACGCGTGGATCGCGACCCCGGCTCGCAGGAGGCGACCATGATCTTCACCGGCGAGGACGGGGAGACGCACACCGTCTTCTTCCAGGACGGCGACGCCGTCGCCGCCAAGCTGGACGCGCTGCGGGCCGAGCATCCCGACATCGCCGGCGTCAGCATCTGGGTCATGGGCCAGGAGGCCTCCGGCTTCTGGCCCCTGATCACACGCAAGCTGCGCTGACGGTCGAGCGGGCGGATCCGGCGCCGACGGCCGGCGCGGCACCTCGCCCGTTTGCCCCTCCTGACGGCCGCGTGATAGCATTCCGCGTCCGGACGCAGCCCCACTGCACCTGGAACCGTCACGAATCTTCAAGCGAAGGATCCACGTGGCCAACATCAAGCAGCAGAAGAAGCGCATCCGCCTCGCCGAGAAGCAGAGGCTGCGCAACCGGCATGCCAAGTCGAGCATCAAGACGCTGTTCAAGAGGCTCGAGGCGCAGGTCGCCGACGGGCAGACCGACGAGGCGGCCAGGACTGCGACGTTCCTCACCTCGCGGATCGACAAGGCCGCCGCCAAGGGCGTGCTGCACAAGAACAACGCCGCGCACAAGAAGAGCCGCGTCGCGCACACACTGGCGCGGCTCTCGGCCTGAGCGGCTGCAGGCAGTGACGACGAAGCGGGCGGGCCGCATGCGGCCCGCCCGCTTCGTCGTCCGTCGCGCCTTCTCCCCGCCGGCGGCGCTCAGGCCAGGAGCCGTACCAGCGCCAACTCGACCACCAGACGTTCGTCGTCCTTGACCCCTCCGACGGATTCGAGGGTCACCGGCGCCTGTCCGCGCAGGCCCGCCTCCGCCTCCGCCAGCGCGCGGTAGGCACGCCCGATCCGCTGCCGGTCGAAGTGCTCCCGCTGCGCCAGCAGCTTCCTGGCGGCCCAGGGGTGGACGCCGAGCTGCTTGGCGGCGGCGGACTGGTCGTTGTGCGGGAGCTGCCGCGCCGCCTCCAGCTGCTCGATGTGGCGTTTCAGGCTGTAGAACACGCCGTTGGCATCGTTGCGCGGATTGCCGGACGCGTAGAGGGCCTCGAGCAGCGCGATGCTGCGCCCCCGCTCGCGGCGGCCCACCGCGTCCATGAGGTCGAAGATCACCGTGTCGTCGTCCGGCGTGCAGACGGCGTCCACGTGGGCCTCCGTCGGCTCTTCTCCGCCGCAGTACTGCTTCAGTTTCTCCAGCTCCCGCTCGATCCGCTCCGAGCGGCTCGGGTCTGCCCCGCAGCGCTCAAGCAGATGCTGCGCCACCGGGCCGCTCAGGTGGAAGTCCTGCGCCTTCGCGCGGTCCCCCACCCAGCGGGCCATCTCCCACTTCTTGGGCAGGTTGAAGACGAGCACCTCGCCGACCCGGGCGACCGCCTTGTACAGGGCGTCGGTCTTGCCGAGCCTCTCCGCCTCGAACGCGATGCAGGTGTCGGGCATGGGATCCTCGAGGCAGGCGGCCAGCTGCCTGCGCTGCGTCTCCTTGAGACGATCCACGCCCTGCACGAGGATCACGCGGATCCCGAGCGCGAGACTCGGCGTCGAGATCGCCTGGAGCGCCTCCTGCAGCGACGCGGCGGTGGCGGAGCCGTCGATTGCGACGACCGTCAAGTCGAGGTCGCTGCCGTTGTCCTTGACGACCCGCATCCGCAGCCGCTGCACAGCCTGGCTCACCTTGGGCCGATCGGTGCCGACGATGAGGTAGGAGGGCTTGAGGGGATCCGTCGAGGCCATCGTGCCGTGAGGATAGCACGGGGGTATGATGGCGCGGGCCGGCTGCGTCACCCGATCCTCCGGGGTCGGGCGCCGGCCGACGACCACTCGCGAGGCGCCGGGAGGTGATGTGTGACGATGACCCTGGCACACATCGCCGCGACGCCGACGTCGCCGGTTCTTCTCGCCGGCCTCGTGACGCTGTGCGTGGTCGAAGTCGGGCTGCTGGCCTGGGCGCTGGTCGACCTGTATCGACGGCCGTCGTCGCAGGTCAGCGGCGGCCACAAGGTCCCCTGGCTGATCCTGTGCGTTCTGCTGCAGATCGTGGGACCCGTCGTCTACCTGGTCGCCGGACGGGAGAGACCGGCGACGGCGCGCGCCGGACGCCTCCACGCCGACGTGCCCGCGCCACGTCCGGTCGGTCGGCCCGACGCCGCCGCAGCGGCGGACCGTCTGTTCGCCGCGTCGGCCGGCGGCGCCGACCCGGGCGCGTCCGTGTCACCGTCGCCCTCCGGTGCGGCGATCGAACTCCGCGACGTGCGCAAGGCGTTCAAAGGGGCCGTCGCCCTCGACGGCCTCACCCTGAGCGTGCCGTGCGGCTCCGTGTACGGCTTCCTCGGACCCAACGGGGCGGGCAAGACCACCACGCTGCGCATCCTCGCCGGCCTCGCGCGCGCCGACGCCGGCACGGTCCGCGTCCTCGGCCGTGACGTCGGTGACGGCGCGGACGTGCGCAGTCTGGTCGGCTACCTCCCGGACGTCCCCGCGTTCTACAGATGGATGACCGCGCCCGAGTACCTGCGCTTCGCAGGCAGCCTCTTCGGCCTCTCCGGAGAAGGGCTGGAGGATCGCGTCGCGACCGCACTGACGCTCGCGGGTCTGAGTACGACACGAACCCGGATCGGCGGCTTCTCGCGCGGCATGAAGCAGCGGCTGGGGGTCGCCCAGGCGCTGATCCACGGACCGCGCCTGTTGCTGCTCGACGAGCCGACCAGCGCGCTCGACCCCATCGGCCGGCGCGACGTCCTCGACATGGTCGCGTCGCTGCGCGGGCGCACCACGGTCTTCTTCTCGACCCACATCCTGGCCGACGTGGAGCGCGTCTGCGACACCGTGGCGATCCTCGACCGCGGCCGCGTGGTCACAGAGTCGGGTATCGACGCGCTCCGTCGCAGTCGAGGCGGCATCAGCCGCCTCAGCATCGAGGTCGACGACCCGGGCCGACTTCGGGAGGCGCTCGCCGGAGCACCCTGGGTCCGTTCGACGCAGGCGGGCGAGGGCGGCACTCTGCTCGTCACCTGCGACGACGTGGACGCGGCGCAGCGCGAACTTCCGGCCCTCGTGGGCCGGCTCGGCCTCGCGCTGCGCCGCTTCGCCGTCGACGAGCTCGACCTCGAGGATGTCTTCGTCGACCTCCTGGACGGGGACCACCCGTGACCGGGCTGGCCCCCTTCCTGCACAAGGAGATGCGCGAGACGCTGCGCACCTGGCGTCTCTGGGTCCTCCCCGGGTTCCTCCTCTTCTCGGCCGTCAGCTCACCGGTGGTCATGTATCTGACCCCGACGCTGCTCGACCGGCTCGGTGCGGCACAACAGGGGTTCAGCATCACGCTCCCGGAGCCGACCGCCCTCCAGTCGTACATCGAGTACCTGGGCAACCTCAACGAGCTCACCCTGTTCGCGCTGGTGATCGCCTACGGCGGCATCGTCGGCGGCGAGGTCCGCAGCGGCACCGCGGGGCTCACCCTGTCCAAACCGCTCGCTCGCGCCGCCTTCGTCATCGGCAAATGGCTCTCCCAGGCGCTGGTCGTGGTCGTGGGCGCCGCTCTGGCGACCCTCATCTGCGCCCTGCTGACCCGGCTGCTCTTCGACGCCGGCCCCGCGGCGCGGCTCGCGCCCGCCGTCTCGCTCTGGGTGGCGTACGCCCTGATGCTGCTGGCGGTCCTGGTTCTCCTCAGCGTCGAGTTGCGTGCGCCGGCGGCCGCCTCCGGGGCCGGTGTGGGCACGTATGCGGCGTTGCTGGTGCTCGCGCAGTTCGACGTCACCAGCCGGGTCACGCCCGCGGGCCTACCGGCCGCCGGGCTCGCCGTCGTCCAGGGGGAGTCCGCCCACTGGGTCGGACCGCTGATCGCGACCGTCGTGGTCGGCGCGGCCTGCCTCGTCGTCGCCGTCCTGCGCTTCCGCCGGCGTGAGATCTAGGGCGGTCCGGCGCCGGCCGCTGCGCCCTGCCGCTCCGTCCTGACCTCGAGGCCGTCGCCACCGGAGGACAACGCCACGTCACCCTGTCGATCCGTGCGCAGGCACGGCACGCGACAGTCTGCGAGAAGGTCGAGCGTCTCCGCCGAGGGGTGTCCGTGGCGGTTCGGGCCGACAGGTATGACCGCCAGCCTCGGATCGAGGCCCGCGAGCAGGGCGGCGTCGAATCCGCCCGAGCTTCCGTGGTGCGGCACCCCGACCACTGTGCAGGCCGGCAACGCGAGCGCGTCCAGCGCCGGTCCCTCCGCATCACCGGGGAGGAGGATGCGGTGCCCGCCCAGCTCGACGACCACCACCAGCGCGTCGTCGTTCTCTCTCTGGTTCTCGTCCGTGCCGCCGACGGGATCGCTCGGCAGCACCGTGAGACCCCAGCCGTCGCCGGCGGCGCGGACCACGGCGTCGCAGCGCCGCACGTCCGCGCCGCGGGTGCGCAGATCGGCTTCGATCCGGTCGAGCGCGACTGACGCCTCTCGCGTCTCAGGGAGCAGGACGACGGCGATCGGCAGCGTCGCCGCCACGTCCGCCAGGCCTCCCACGTGGTCATCGTGGCCGTGGGAGAGGACGAGCAGTTCGATGTCCCTCACGCCGTGGGCCTTCAGCTCGCGAGCCAGCGGCTCCGGCCCTGTGTCGACCAGTACCGTGGGGCCGTCAGGCACCTGCAGGAGCGCGGCCGCCCCCTCGCCGACGTCGAGGAACGTGAGCGTCGGCCTGTCG
>Ga0255347_1006294_pt1 | contig 12997 bp, 9 predicted proteins | sample wastewater_treat_2_FD_192479 | JGI IMG/M metagenome (GOLD analysis project Ga0255347, IMG submission 192479) | Wastewater microbial communities from Lulu Island WWTP, Vancouver, Canada - plant24 | ecosystem: Engineered > WWTP > Wastewater > Unclassified | place: Canada: Vancouver, British...
AGCGATGTGCGTGCTTGGAATACGGTCCGCACTCAGGCGCAGATCGTCAGTCGGCTGAATGTACGCCTTACCGGCACTGAGGCCGGGCTCGCGCACTACTGGCCGCTGAATGAAGGCTCAGGTGGTACGGTCGCGGATCTTGTTGCCGGTGCCACAGGAACGCTCGGTGCCGGTGTGGCTTGGGCCGTTAGTGCCGATCTGCCGATCTTGGCAGCGTTGCCGGATACCGGGAGTTGGTCGGCGGCGGGCGGTAAAGGAACAGTCCGGCTTTGGGGTGACGGCGTGCTCGGAGTCAATGGCAACCTTGAGGTTGGCTACGGCCAAAGCAGCGAGGCGGAGTTCCACCTCGACGGCGGCAACTTCAGTGCGCGCGCTATCATCGGCCTCGCCGGAACGCGCAAGGAGTTCTGGTTCAACGGCGGTGTCTTCCAGCCCAACACCCCGAACCAAACGATGAGCGATCTGACTGCGGCCTATGTTTCGACAAACGGCGCGTGGATCGACACCACGCTGGCCGATGGTTTCGACATCACGCAGAATCTGCTGCATGACCCCGTGCTGGGTGCCGCCCATGACGGCGGGCTTGTCAAAGCCGGGACCAACACGCTGAGCCTGACCGGCACGTCAAGGTGACGATTCGTTATAGTGGGACCGTGTTGATCGTCCGGTGAAAGGAAATGTGATCGGTTGCTGACAAGTCCGTCCCAACTTGATACCGTATCGCAAAACCGGTATTCGTTTAGAAGTATCCGGTATTTCATCAAGATCGGAGATCAGGAAGGGAGTTGGAGCGCTGTGGGTGAAACATTGAGTGATGTCGCCTATCGGCACATCAGCAAGAAATTGGTGAGTGGCGAACTGGTGGCAGGACAGAAGCTCTCCGAGCAGACGATCGCTGCCGAGTGCGGGGTCAGCCGCACGCCGGTGCGCGAGGCGGTGCGTCGGCTGACGGAGGAGGGGGTGCTCTATCAGATTCCGTCCAGCGGTACGTACGTCGCGCGGCCGGATCGGCGCCAGCTCATAGACGCCTTTGAAGTGCGGATGGCGCTTGAGACCTTCGCCATGGAGCGTGCGGTGCGTAACCTCACCAAAACCAACCGCGATGAATTGCGCAAGGCGTGCGATACGATGCACGCGATGGCCGTCGGCCTGCGCACACGACGGCGTCCGTTGCTGGAGGGCCGACCGCTGGTTACATTTCTCACGGCAGACCTCTCGTTCCATTTGCTGCTGCTCAAAGCGGCCGGCAACCACTTGGCCATCAAGATCGTCACCAACGCCTACCAACGCAACCACTTCTTCGGCCAGTACAGCCATACGCGCGACTTGCGCCACGTAGCTTGGGCGTGGCGTCAGCATGCCGAGGTCGAGCGCGCGATACGGCGCGGCGACCCGAGCACTGCGGCTCGCTGGATGCACGCGCACATTTCTTGGAGTATGGCGGACGCACTGACGGCGTTTGATGCCGCGACCGCCGCTGCGACTCGGAAAGGTCGCGCACCCAGCGATCCGGTACACGACGCACTCGCGCAGATCACGGCCCGCTTCACGTGATGGCTCATACCATGAAACACATGAAACTTCATGAAAAGCGGGTGTGGTTAGGAGACCATGAAACACATGAAACTTCATGAAAGGTTGAGGGTATGAAAGAAAAGATCACGATGGTCTATGAAGAGGAGTGCTATCAGATACGCGGGGCCTTGTATGACGTATACACGGTGCTCGGAACTGGTTTCTCGGAAGAGGTCTACCAAGAGGCACTGGAGAAAGAATTTGCCATGCGCCATATCCCTTTTATGTCACAGCAAGTCCTGCGGATTTTATACAAAGGGGAATGGCTTGCAAAGACCTACAAAGCAGATCTGGTCTGTTACGACAAAATCATCCTCGAATTGAAAGCTGTTAAAGCCCTGCTTCCCGAGCACGAGGCGTAACTCATTAATTACCTTAAAGCAACCGGAATGCGTCTGGGCTTTCTCGTCAACTTTTGTCATTTTCCCAAGGCAGAGATACGCACATATGTAAACTAATTTCATGAAGTTTCATGTGTTTCATGGTTTAAACTCCTTTCCCTGTTGACATCCGTCAGCCGAGCGTGATATAAAAACCGGTATACAGCTTTTAATAACCTGTGTTTTATCAGTATGGCGAAAGGAGTCAGGCATGCATGCTCAAGGACGGAGTTCGCGGTTCGCTGTTTCGATCAGGGCGGGAGCGGTCATCGGATCGCCCCTTCTCACGGGGAGTATGCGACTCCTTGTATTCTGCTGCATGTTCGTTATCCACTTTCGTGCCGAGACCGTGGCCTTGTGGAAGCTAGATCATGAGGCCGGTGATAGTGCCTTGAACGCGCGTTGCCTACCGAACCCGGCGCGCGATCTGTTACCTTCGGTTCCTTATGCGCTCCAGAGGGAGCCTCACACAACTAAAAACCAGGGAGACACACAATAAAAACCTGCCAGACTAAGAAATGCGCTTGGATGCGTACGCTGCTCATGGTCATTTCGGTTACGTATACAAGTATGGCTCTCGCCCTAGCCTATAACGATGTCACCGCGTGGTGGCATTTCGATTGTGATGCCGATCAGAATGAGCGAGCGGATATGTCAGAAATCCGCGACCAACGCGATTGGGGCACATCAGCGTTAAAGGGGGCGTCAGGGTATCACGCCACCTCTGTTAACGGTGGTTTGGGGGTGCCTTCATGGACAAACGAAGTCGTGAGTCCGGCGGGAGGTACTTTGTATGGAGGGTTTGATCGCTTGTCTCTGTTGGTTGGGCAAACCCATTTTAACCCAGTATCCGCGGTGATCACACCCGGTAAGTGGTATGAGGCAAAGGCAGCAAAGGGGGAAACATGGACAGAAGGGTGATACGGGTGTTAACGGCCGGTGCGCTGACGATGTTCGCGATAACAGTCTGCTGTGCGCAGCAGGTGCTGTATGTGGACGCGCAACGCGGCAGCGATCTCCATGACGGAACGCAAGCGAAACCATTTGCATCGCTGGCGCGGGCACGCGATGCCGTGCGCGCCTTGAAAAAAGGGGGTGCTTTCCCTAATCAAGGCATGGTCATTGAGGTCTCCGGTAACTTTTCGCTGGCGGCCGGGAATTGGGTACTGGAGGCGCAGGACGGCGGTGCCGGGCCTGACGCGCCGCTCGTGATCCGGGCCGGTGCGGACGGAGCCGTGATCACGGGCGGCCATGCGTTGCTGCCGGAGGGTTTCCGCAAGGTGACAGACGGCGCGACGCGCACCCGCCTGCCCGAGGCCGCGCGCGAGCACGTTGTGGTGTTTGACCTCGCAAGTGTGGGGGTGGAAGCCTTGGAGCCCCTGCCGGACAAATTCAGCGGCTGGCGCGAGATGGAAATCTTCTGCGGTGGCAAGGCGATGCGACTGGCGCGCTGGCCGAATACTGGCTGGACGGAGATCGTCAAGGTCATTGATCGCGGCGTCAAGCCGGTCGACAAGGCGACCGGCGAATGGGAGCACGGCTATAAAGGCGGCACGTTTGAATATGCGGGCGACGCGCCATCGCGCTGGCGGGTCGACAAAGGGATATGGATGAACGGTTTCTGGTGTCACGACTGGGCCAATGAAACGCTCAAGATCGGGATGATCGACACCGCCAAGCGCTGGATCACTTCGGCAGGCATCCACACGTACGGCATCGGCAACTCGTCCAAATGGCGCACGGCCAAACGCCGTTATTATGTCTTCAACCTGCTCGAAGAACTCGATGCGCCGGGCGAATGGTATGTGGATCGGGAAAACCGCATGCTCTATTTTTATCCGCCGGACGGCGCGGTTGATGCCGTGGTTTTGGCGGTGCAGAAGAAACCGTTGATCCAACTGGTCAAGACGGCTCATGTCAGGCTGGAGGGGCTTCAGTTTGCCTTCAGCATTGGACATGCGGTCTCCATTCAAGAGTGCGAGAACGTGCTGTTGAAGGAACTGCGCGTGGCGCACATCACGACCGACGGCGTGAACATCCATGGCGGGCGCAACTGCGGCTTGGACGGGTGTGAAGTCTACGGCGCGGGCGGCACAGGCGTGAGGGTATACGGCGGCGACAGGAAATCACTGACCGGCTGCGGCCACTTCGTTACGAACTGCCACCTGCATCATTGCGGACGCTTACAGCGCACTCAGGGGAAATGCTTGTCTTTTTTCGGAGTCGGCGTGCGCGTCGCGCACAATCTGATCCATGATTCGCCTTACGTCGCGGTCATGTACAACGGCAATGACCATGTGTTCGAATACAACGAGGTCCACTCGGCGATGATGGAGAGCGGTGACGGCGGCGGTCTCTACACGGGGCGCGACTGGGGGTCGCAGGGGACGGTCATCCGCTACAATTATTTCCATCACTTCGGACAGCCAGGGGTGACGTGGCAGAAAGCGCAGGGATTGTCGCCGGACTATGAGCCGCTCAAAGAGAGCGTGATGGTCATGGGCGTTTACCTAGATGACTGTGACAGCGGGGAGACGGTCTGCGACAATCTGTTTTTCCGTACCGGCTGGGCGGCGTTCGTCGGCGGCGGGCGCTACAATACGATTCGCAACAATCTTTTCATCGAGTGTACCTCCGCGTTGCATCTTGACGACCGCGGTCTGAAACGGGCGCGCCCGGACGAGGGAACCAAGGACGGCTGGGATCTATCGGCCAAGCTGGAGGCGGTCAACTGGCAGGAGTCGCCGTGGAAAGATCGCTATCCGCACTTGGTGAACATCATGGAGGACGAGCCGAAGTTGCCGTTGCACAATGTGTTTGAAAAGAACGTGGCCATCAACTGCCCGCGCTTCTTGCAAATGCACGGGACGGTCGAAGAGACGGCGGTGCCGCGCTTGACATTCCGTGACAATCTCGTGTTCGGGACGATCCATGCGAAAGATGCCGAGGCCTTTCCCCAGAACGAAGAGGGGCGGCAGCGCGTTGCATTCATGACGGAGACTTTGCCGGACAGTAACGAACCCGATCAGACCGGGTTCAAGGTGCAGGAGAGCGAGATGTTCCGTCGGCTGGCGCCTTGGTTCGAGCGTATTCCGCTTGAACGCATCGGGCGCGGTGCGCCGCGCACGAAGTAGGACTTGATGAATTGCGCAAGGCGTGCGAGACGGTGCATGCGCACATTTCTCGGAGTATGGCAGACGCGCTGACGGCGTTTGATGCCGCGACCGCCGCCGCGACTCGGGAAGGCCGCGTACCCAGCGATCCGGTGCATGACGCGCTCGCGCAGATCACGGCCCGCTTCACGTGATGAAAAATTTCCTTTCCCTGTTGACAGCCGTCAGCCGAACGTGATATAAAACCGGTATACAGCTTTTAATAACCTGTGTTTTAACCGGTGTGGCGAGAGGAGTTAGGCATGCATGCTCAAGGACGGAGTTCACGGTTTGCTGTTTCAATCAAGACGGGAGCGGCCATCGGGCTGACCCTTCTCATGGGCGCGTGCGGCACGCGCGCTGCCGAAACGGTGCTCAGATTTAGCGCTGATAACCAGCGGGTTGTCACCACAGGCCAGATCACGGCCAACGACTTCACGGCGGAGGCGTGGTTCAAGCTGGCCAGTTACCAACCAGAAAGCCAGATCTTTTCACAGTACGACAGTAGCGCCGGTCGTTTTATCGTTGGCCTTCAGAACACGGTCGCGGGCATGTTCATCGGCGGCACCTGGATGACAGGCAGCACTACGATTCCCCTCAACACCTGGACTCACATTGCTGTCTCGCGCAGTAACACGACCTGGACCATCTACATCAACGGCCAGCACTATAAGAGTGATGTCCATAACGCGAATCCTCTCGCCAGCACGCCGTTTACGATCGGCGCGATCGGTACAACAGGAATCACGGCGCCGGGTTTTCGCGGGGAGATCAGCGATGTACGCGCTTGGAACACGGTCCGCTCTCAAGCGCAGATCGCTGGCGGGTTGGACACGCGCCTTACCGGCACTGAGGCAGGACTTGCGCACTACTGGCCGCTGAATGAGGGCTTAGGTAGTACGGTCGCGGATCTTGCTGCTGGAGCCACAGGAACGCTCGGTGCCGGTGTTGCTTGGGCCGTTAGTGCCGATCTGCCGTTCTCGACGGCGCGACAGGACGGCACCGTTGCCTACTGGCGGCTGGACGCAGATGCGTCCGGTACGTTGGACACGCGCGACTTTATCGGCAACGCCCGCTTGTCGAGCGGTCTCGATATAACCGCGCACACAACAACCATGCAGGCCAGCCGCAATCAGGCGTTCAGCGGCCAACCGCCGAACAGCACGCTGCCCCTGCCGAACGGTAACTCCGGTTCGGCGTACGCGCAGGCCAACGGTGCCTGTCTGCGCGTCACCGATCTGGGACGCCACTTGGAAATCACCAACAGCTTTACGGTCGAGGGTTGGATCGCTCCGCACCGGCAAGATTATGATACAGACATCCAGTACATCGCTAATACGCGTGTTTTCACCAAGGGATGGGCCTTCGCGCTCAAACGCATGTCGGACGGCACGCGCAGGCTCGTCATCTACGCCGAGGACGACGGTGGCATTCAGGTTTTTGACGCGCCGCTCTCCGGCGACCTGGCGGCATGGGCGGACACCTGGCGGCATGTGGCGCTGGTCTATGATGCAAATGCGGGCGAACAGGCGCAGGGTGCCTGGCGGTGCTATCTGGATGGCGAGCTGCAGGGCGCGGCCACCAATCAACAGGCGCGTGTCGGCACCACTGCCTCCGAGTATTTCCATTTGGCCGGCCGCGTTGGCCACGCCGGCACCTTTTGCGGATACCTGGACTGTTGGCGTGTGAGTCAGACTGCGCTCGCCCCCGAACAGTTTCTCAACGCGACCGACGGCGCGGTCGCCGCGACCGACGTGCTGGCGCTATGGCCGCTGAATTCAACGGACGGGGTCTACTTCGATGGTTCGGACGTGACCGGCAACTGGTCGTTCGGCACGCCGTTGACAGCCTTGCACAAGGTCATTGGCAGTACATCGCAGGCGGTAGCACCGCTTCCCAATCCGGATGCGTCGGCCGCATTTCGCGGTGATCCCGCCGTCAATACAGGCAGTCTGGTGTTCAATACACCGGCGGCGGGCGCCAAGCGCGCGTATCTCGCCTCCCTCGATTATACCGTGCGCGACACGCTCTGTTACACCAACAGTTTTACACTGGAGGGGTGGTTCTATCGGACACTGAATCCGGGCGGCTGGCAACTTCTCTTGGCGACGGGCGGGGCACCGGTGCTCAGCAATCCGAGCGGCCTGTCACTCAATTTCACCTACCGGACCAACGGTTACGTGCTCTTCGCGGATGGGGGAACGCTCGTGCGCGATGTGTCGTTCGGCACTGGATCGATTGATAACGAGCTGAACGTCTGGCGGCATGTGGCGCTGGTCTACGACGTGACCGTCGGCAAGGGTACGTGGTCACTCTATGTGGACGGTACGTTCAAAGGCAGTATCGAAAACAGCGTATTGCCGACCTATTCCGTACCGGCCTGTTTCTATGTGGGCGGTCGTCCATGGTCAGACAATTCATTCAATGGCGCGATCGATAGCGTGCGTCTGACACGCGGCGTGCTCACGCCATCGCAGTTCCTCAATGCTACGGGCACGCCGCCTGTTCCGCCCGCGCCCGAGACGGTCGCCTACTGGAAACTGGATGCTGACGGCGGCACGCTCGATGCTTCCAGCCAAGTGGAGCCGCGTTACAGCTTCGCACTGGATGCGTACGCGCCTCTCGCTTCGGAGGCGCAGTTCAAGCGCTTCGTGCCGGTGCCAGATACGACACCCGGCTTTATCGGGAACCCGCGTGCCAACGCCGGTTCGGCGGCTTTTGACAGCGCCAATTATTTGCGTGTGCAGAGTCTTGGCATCCGAGTCGAAATGAATTGCGCTTTTACGGTCGAGGGCTGGATGTTCTGGAGCAACCGGGCCGCCCGTGCGGTGCAAACGATCGCGGGAACGCGCTTCGACGCGACGTACGGCTGGCGGCTGTCGCTTGAAAAGAACGGCGACGCGGCGGCGTTCCGGCTCTTCTGTCGTACGCCGAATCAGACGCCGCTGATTGATGCCACTTTCGCTTTTGATGCCGCTGGACTAGCCGACGCGTGGCACCATCTGGCGCTGACCTTTACGCCCCGCCGCAATGATACCGGCACATGGGAGCTCTTCGTTGATGGGGTCTCGGTCGGTACGCTTGAAAACATCTTCTATCCCGCCGTGCCTCACCGGAGCCACTGGTTTGCGCTGGGTGGGCAGGCCGATGGCACCGATTCGTTCGACGGGCTGCTCGACTGCTGGCGCGTCTCGGAGGGCGCACGGACTCCCGACACCTTCCTGTATTTAGGGTATGATAGAGGAACGCTGCTGAAGATCCGCTGATGAGGGAACCATGAAACACATGAAACTTCATGAAAGTTTTTTTGAGGGCATTGCTCGGGTTTGTTTAACCACAGAGAACACAGAGAGCACAGAGTTGTTTTGGAGGGGGGCGGGGCTGGCCGCAAGTTATTGCGACCACCTAGTGGTCGCAATGATGAGTGTAAAAGCACTGCTCGGTTGTTTCACGCGAAGGCGCGAAGACGCGAAGGCTGGAGGGCGAGTGTCCCCACGAGCCGCCTTCCGCTGCGCGGAAGGATGGGAGGGACGAGCGTCGCTCGTCCGCGGGCAAGCAGACGCTTGCCCCTCCCAGCGCTTCGCAAGCCAGATGACACGAGATGGAGGGCGGCACCTGGGTGGTGCGCAAAATTGAATTGGGTTGCGGACTCCGCTAAGAAGGAATTCTTGATTTCATGAAGTTTCATGTGTTTCATGGTTCAAAAAGCCCTCCCTCTCTAATCGGGATTGGAACGAAAAATGTGACGAAAGGATGATGTGATGAAAAAAATGCTTGTTGTTTCGACTGTTAGCCTCTTGTTTGCTGCGGCTGCTTTCTGCCAGCCGCCCAAGGCACCGCCACCGGAGCATGCTGGCCCGCCGTTGCCGCGTCATGCGGTCACCAACCGCGCCTTCACCGGTATCTCCAGTCTGGCGGTCGCGCCCAACGGTCGGCTCTGGGTGACCTGGTATGCCGGCCACACGCCGGGCGAGGACCGCAATAACTATGTGGTGCTCGCTACCAGCGGTGATGGTGGCGCGACTTGGAAGGAACTGCTCACTGTGGACCCCGACGGCGGGGGGCAACGTCGCACCTTCGATCCCGAAGTGTGGATTGCGCCGGATGGTCGGCTACGCTGGATATGGAGCGACCGTACCATGCCGCACAGCGGTGTGTCGTCCGACGCGATCTGGATGATCGTGCTCGACGATCCCGCGTCGGAAAGCACTGCATGGCACCCGCCGGTATATATCACGCAGGGCGTGATGATGTGCAAGCCCATCGTGCTCTCTTCAGGCGAGTGGGCGTTGCCGGTCTGTACGTGGTATTCGGAGAACAGTTCGAAGATGGTGGTCTCTACCGACAACGGCAAGACGTGGTCGGTGCGCGGCGGCGCGAACATGCCCAGGGAAGACCGTTGTTTTGACGAGCACATGTTTGTGGAACGCAAGGACGGCTCGATCTGGTGTCTGTCGCGCGCCAAATCCGGCATCCGCGAGGCGGTCTCGACCGACCGTGGCGCAACATGGTCACCGCTGGAGCCGTCGCCGATCCAGCACCCGTCGGCGCGTTTCTTCATCACACGGCTGATTTCCGGCAACCTGCTGCTTGTGAAGCACGGTCCGATTGAAAAGAAGACCGGTCGTTCGCATCTCATGGCTTTTGTATCGAAGGATGATGGCCGGAGATGGGAGGGCGGCCTGATGCTCGATGAGCGGAACGGTGTCTCCTATCCCGACGGCCAGCAGGCGGCGGACGGCACGATCTACATCACATACGATTTTGACCGTATCGGCAAACGCCATATCCTCTTCTCCACCTTCCGCGAGGAGGACGTGCTGGCCGGCAAGCCGGTTTCCGGCGCGGTACGTCTGCGCCAGATCGTGAGCGAGGGGTCCGGCGGTGCCGAACGCCCTAAGCCGCAGGTCAACGCGAATGCCGATGGCGCGCCGCTTGCGGCGGGGGGTGCGGGCTTGCTGGCCGCGGAGGTGCTGGATCTCGTGGCCTTTAAAGCCGGCGTCACGCTCTTCACCGATCGCTCCTACACGCTGGCTGAAGTGCCCGACGCGCTCAAAGACGCGCGCTTTCTGCGCGTTTCCATGGACGGTTCCAAGACGTTGCGCTGCACACGCGCGGGGATGGTCGCGGTGCTCACTCCGTTGCCGGAGCGCAATTCGGATAGCGTGTCCAAGGCCCTGTTGGAGCAGGGTTTCCAGAAAGTGCGCTTGCCCGAGGTACGCCTGTTCGATCCGGCCAATCCGCGCAATTTCTGCACGCTGTTCCAAAAGCGCTGCGCCGAGGGCGAGACCGTCACCTTTGGGAAATGGGGCCTACCACTCTTCTACGGCAAGTGATACCATGAGACTCACGAGGGGCGGGGAGTGCAGTGAGGGAACCATGAAACACATGAAACTTCATGAAAGGTGGGGCATGGTTAGTTCGTTAGTGCATTAGTTCATTAGTGCATTAGTTTGGTTCTGTCGAAATCGATGGAGAACAAATGATGAATAGCGGGGGTGGGCTGTGTGGACACAAACCGCTAAGAAGGAGTTCTTGATTTCATGAAGTTTCATGTGTTTCATGGTTTAAGGAGAGGAATTATGAGAGAGTTAATGATAATCGCGGCCATAACGATCATGCTGTGCGGATCAGCGCCGCTTCATGCACAGCCGCGCGATACGCCCTTGCCGGGACGCGGTGCCGCACTCTTCGTGCAAGGGATTTTTGAGCAGGATACGTTTACCGAAGGTGCGCGGCTCTTCCCGGACCGCACTTACATAGTGGCTGAAGCGCCCGCTTGGTTGCGCGGGTTGACCTTCCTGCGCGCAAGCATTGATGGCAACCTTACCGTGACGGTCAAGCAAGCCGGTGTGTTGACGGTGATTACGGCCGATTCCGCCGATCCGCTCGCCACGCATTCGCAATGCACGCGCCTGGAGGAACTGGGGTTTGTCTGGGTCAAGGCACCGGCGACCTTTCAGCTTTTCGGCAAAGCGGCTCACGACATCAGCCGCACTTATCAGAAACTGGTCGCGCAGGACGAAACGTTCAACTTTCCCAAGTGGACGGTGTTCGCCGGTTTCTCCGAGGTGACCGGGCCACCGCCGCCGTTCGACCTTCTGCCAGAGCGCGGCGAGCGGCTCTACAACGGCATCGAACTTTCAACCAACTGGCCGCCGCGCACCGTGAACACGACGAACTGGGCACCGATGGCCGTGCCGTATCTGGCCGCGCCGCCGGAGTTGATCCATATTGATGTGGGGCGGCAACTCTTTGTGGACGACTTCCTGATTGCGACCAGCACGTTGCAGCGCGTCTTCGGTATGCCTGAGAAGTACACCGGCAACCCGGTGCTGCGTCCAGAGACCGAACTGGAGTTGAACGGTATCCGGAACGCCGCAGCCGTACCGAAGGGTGGCGGGCTCTGGTGGGATCCCTATGAGCGTCTGTTCAAGCTCTGGTATGAGGCGGGTTGGATCCACACCATTTGTTACGCTACCAGCACAAACGGCCTGCACTGGGAGCGGCCGAAGTTGGACGTGGTACCGGACACCAACCAGGTGCTGCCGCCGGACTTGACGCCAGACTCCTGGACCGTGGTGCCCGATTGGGAGGCGACCGATCCGCTGCAGCGCTATAAAATGTTTATGCGCGGGCCCGGCGGGACAATGCCCGGGGTGAGTATGACTTCGGCGGACGGCATTCACTGGGTGAATCGTGTAGTTACTGGCCACACCGGCGATCGTAGCACCATGTTCTATAATCCGTTCCGACGCAAATGGATCTACAGCCTGCGGAGCGGCTGGCGCGGACGGTCACGCGATTATAGGGAGAGCGACAACTTTCTGCGCGGTGCTTCTTGGAGCGCGGCGGATACCGTGCGTTGGTTGGCCGTGGATGAGAAGGATCCCAAGGACCCGAAAATCCAGCGGGTGCCGCAACTCTACAACTTTGACGCGGTAGCCTACGAGAGCATCATGCTGGGTGCGTTTGAGATTCACCACGGACCGGAGAACGACGTCTGCATGAAAGTCGGTTTGCCGAAAATCACGGAGTTGAATTTCGCCTACAGCCGCGACGGGTTCCACTGGTCGCGGCCTGACCGCAGGGCGCACATCCGTGCGGAGCGTTGGGGTAGCGGCAAATGGGATACCGGCTATGTGCAGTCGCTCGGCAATCTTTGCACGATTCAGGGCGACAAGCTCTGGTTCTATTACTCCGGGTTTCAAGGCGACACCAATCGCCTTAGCGGCGACTGGTTGCAGAACGGCATGTATGACAAGGGTGCCATGGGCATCGCCTTCTTGCGGCGCGACGGTTTCGCGGCCATGCGGGCGGGAGACGGTGGTGGAGAACTCGTCACGCGGCCATTGCTCTTCAGCGGTGCGTGTGTGTTTGTGAATGTGGCGTGTCCACAAGGCGAGTTGCGTGTGGAGGTGCAGGATGTCGAAAGCGAGACGGCCATTCCGGGTTTTGCGCTGGCCGAGTGCCGCCCCGTCTCCGTCGACAGCACCCTGCATCGCATCACCTGGCAGGACGCCGACACCGTCAGGGCTTTGCGTGGCCGACCGGTCCGTTTCCGTTTCGCATTGTCCAATGGCGCGCTGTACGCTTTCTGGGTCAGTCGTGATGAAAGCGGTCGCAGCGACGGCTATGTAGCGGGCGGCGGACCGGGATACACCGGGCCGACTGACACGGTGGGGGCTGCCGCGTTGTCGCAAGATGAACCATGAAACACATGAAACTTCATGAAAAGGCGGGGTGTGGTTAGGACCATGAAACACATGAAACTTCATGAAAGGTGAGGGGTATGAAAGAAAAGAGCGTGATGGTTTATGAAGAGGAGTGTTATCAAATACGCGGGGCCTTGTATGAGGTATATACGGTGCTCGGGACTGGTTTCTCGGA
>Ga0255347_1006296_pt1 | contig 12995 bp, 14 predicted proteins | sample wastewater_treat_2_FD_192479 | JGI IMG/M metagenome (GOLD analysis project Ga0255347, IMG submission 192479) | Wastewater microbial communities from Lulu Island WWTP, Vancouver, Canada - plant24 | ecosystem: Engineered > WWTP > Wastewater > Unclassified | place: Canada: Vancouver, British...
ACCCGGGCAAGGCCTTGCGGCGCCTGGGCGGTGCGGACTTGATCCTCACGACGGTTACCACGGCCGCGGCGATCGCGCCTTTGCTCGACGGGCTGAAACCGCGCGGCACGCTGGCGCTCGTTGGCGCCGCACCCGAAACGATACCGATTGTGCCCATGTACGTGGTTTCCCGCCGATTGCGGATCATCGGGTCGATAATCGGCAATCGACGGCAGATGCGGGAGGTCCTCGACGTGGCGGTGCGGCACAACGTCCGCCCGCGTATCGAGCGCTATCGCCTGGAGCAGGTGCAGGAGGTCTTTCAGCGCATGGCGGAAAACAAGACTCGCTATCGCGCGGTGCTCACCTTCTGATCACGATCTCGCGTACCCTGTCAGAGTCGCCGGTTCCGGCGGCCGCTTGCAGCGTCTGCAAGAACTCGGGAAACTTGCAGGGGTTGAGAGGCGTTTCATGCGTTTGACATGTGGTATGGCACACTTGCGCGCCGCGCGTCCCGGGCTATTCGCCGCGTATGCCGCGGTGCTGGCTCTGGCATGGCTGCCGGCCTTCGCACGTGCGCAGGCGTAAACAGTGCGCTGGCGTAGACTGCAAGCCCGGGCCAGCCCGGACCAACAAGAATCTCGCTCCGAGCGGAACAATGAAACCGTGTGTCCTCGCCATCCTGCGCCGGCCGGAAGGACTATTCGCCCTGACGGCCCGTCGCCGGGCGCCATTTGAGCCGCCGCAACCTTACTCTAGAGAAACTGAAGTGCCGGCGCGGTGCCCGTATGAAGAGGTTCTGCTGCCGCTGGCACAGTTGTCGGCGCCGCGGGTGGTCAATCGCAAGCTCCTGGCGGCGTGGGAAGCGCTGCGGCGTGTGTCTGTGCTGAATGAGGAAGTCGCGGCGAACGTTCTCGGCATTGTGGCGTGCACGTTGCCGGACCCCTTGGCCGACACCGCCCTGGTTGGTCCGCTTGAACTGGACGATTCGCCGGCGCGCCCGCGGGCAACTGCGGCCCATCCGCGCGCTTATCGCGGGACGATTTTCAAGCCTCCCAAGCCGCGTCAGCCGCGGGCACATGATCTGACCGGGCATTTGTGCTTACATTCAGATGAGGCGGACATCCTGGCGAGATTAGAGCCGTTCTTGCCGGCAGCACTCGGAAACCTGGAGGCGCACTGGCCGCAGGAGGTGGCCGCGACAATTCGCGCGCACGCGTCGGGCGCGCTACGGGCGTACGGGCAGAACTGGTCGCGCGAAGCGGCGGAGCGCATTCCAAGTCTGCCGTCGGGCCTGCGGCGTTATCTGCTGTATGGTCAGCGCGGCCAATCCTGGCGGCAGCTTGCGCGGGTGCTCGAATTGTGGTGGGGTTTGGACTTGGAGCACGAAGCGGATTTGCGTCTCTGCGTGGCGTTGGCTCTGAGCCGTTCCCCCGGACGCGCGGGAATCGAGTGGTGTGCCACGGCGCTTCAGGTAGCACCTGCGCGCCTGCAGTTCATGGAATTGCTGCTCGAGACGAGGGCATATGAACGGCAGCCTGCGCCGGAGACAACGGCCCAAGTGCTTCAAGCGGACCAGTTGTGTTCGGACAAAGTCTGGCGTCACAGGATGTACGCCGTCTTCCAGCTCGCACGACAGTTATTGGCAATCTCTGAAGCCGACGAGCTGGTTTGCTTCAACGTCTACCCAGAGGAGGTCGCTACGGACGTAAGGAAACTCTTTCGTGAATACGACGTACGATTTGCCCGCAAGCTCGGCTTGTGCATTCACGACGGCGGGTCTGAAAAGCCAGAGTACGAGATTCGCACCATATTGTCGCACGACTTCTGGGATGACGGAGCTTGGCGCGCGGGTCGCGGCAAGGTCGGCCGCAGGAGCGGACATTGCCGCGGCTCAGATGCTCGCCTGGCCGGACAGTAGTAGTTCCGCAATCTGCACCGCATTCAGCGCTGCGCCCTTTCGCAACTGATCTCCGCTGCACAGCAGTTGCAGGCCGCGGCCGTCGGGTAGAGTCGGATCCTGCCGGATGCGCCCGACGAGGACCTCGTCCGCGCCGGTTGCTTCGAGTGGTGTGGGGAAGTGATTGCGCTCGCGGTCGTCGACCAGGCGGACGCCGGGCGCGGCGGCCAGCAAGGTACGCGCCTCTTCCTCGGGCATGGGCCGCGTGAACTCGATGGCGAACGCCTCAGTGTGGGCGCGCATGACCGGGACGCGCATGCAGGTGGGCGCGATCTGGATCGAATCTGGGCCGTCCACCGGCTGGCCGAAAATTTTGCGCGTCTCGCGAATCAGCTTGGTTTCTTCGAGGTTGTAGCCATCCGGCGCGAGCGCGCTGTTGTGACTAAAGACGTTGAAGGCACACGGCTCGGGGAAAATCTCCGGGCGCGGGAGTTGGCCGGCCAGCACGCTGCGCGTCTGCGATTCCAACTCCGCCAGCGCTCGCGCCCCGGCGCCGCTGGCGGCTTGGTAGGTCGCCACCACAGCTCGCCGAATCGGGTTGACGCGGTGCAGCGGCCAGAGCACGACCGCCAGGATAATGGTCGAGCAGTTCGGATTGGCGATGATGCCCTTATGCTGGAAGGCGGCCGCCGCGTTTACTTCAGGCACGACCAGCGGAACGTCCGAATCCATCCGGAACGCCGAGGAATTGTCGATCACCACCGCGCCGCCGCGCGCGGCGCAAGGCCCAAATTCGCGGCTGACGGCCGCGCCGGCCGAGAATAGCGCCAGATCGCAGCCCTCGAACGAGTTGGGCCGCAGCGTTTCGACGCGCAGCTCGCGCCCGCACCAGGTCAGCGTGCGCCCGGCCGAGTTTGCCGAGGCCAGCAAGCGGTACTGTTGCGCCGGGAAGCGGCGCTGCTCGAGGACCAGACCGAATTCGCGTCCGACCGCGCCGGTGGCGCCGACGATCGCGACGTGTTTGAAATGGGGCCGTTGTGTGACGTTTGTTCGACCGGTCATTATCGTCCTTGACTTGCCCTCGCTAGCGCTTCGGGCTCGGGTCGTTGCCCGTTCGGATTATTGCCCTTGCTGGCGCTTGGGGCTCGGATCGTCTATGGTAACATGTATTGTTGGCCTGCGTCGCCTCACGCAAGTTCGCCGACGGGCGAGCCCGGTTGGCCGTCGGCGAACTCAGTTCGCCGCTGGCGAACCGCTCCAGGAACTGCGGCGTACGTGTGGCGTACTCTTGAGAGCTACCGCCTCGTGGCGCATCGGCAGGCCGGAGATCATGCATGGGACGCTGGACGTACTACTCGCCTTTTTTCATCGGCGGCATCCTGGCCGCGCTGCTGTTGTCGACCTACCGCGAATTCCTGCCGACGGAGGCGCCCTGGCAGTTTTGGGGGCTGCTGCTTCTGGTGGCCTGTGGAGCCGGGCTGGCTTGCCAGCTTCTGATGCTGGGTGCGCAGGGGGCGTTCGCGCAGGTGCTGCCGGCGACGGGCGGTCGGTCGGTGCGGGGCAGCGGGGCCATGCTGGCCGGCTGGCTGCTGATGGGTGGCGAGGTGCTGGCCATCGTGGCGGCCCTGCTGGCGGTCGAAGGTGTTCGCGTGGCGGCGATCGTTTTTGGCGCGCTGGCCCTGCTGACGTTGCTGGGCGCGGTGACGACGTACGCCTGGATGTGGCCGACGGCGGTGCGCGATTTCGCGGACGAGCGCTGAACCTGGTCTTGAAACGATGGCCGGGCGTCGCTGCTAGGGCTGATAGATGTTTGTACCGTATGGTCCGATATCTTGCCGACTGGTATGCCGCCGAGTTGACATACAACTGAGTGGGATAGAGAATCATAACAATTCGGGCGACGGCGAGCCTTCAACCGGCTGGAGGTTGGTGTGCGCCCGCGGGAGTGGAGCTGCACTATGGAACAACCGTCCTCGCACCTGAAAATCAGGCGCTCCGATGACGTTTCGCTGGTCGAGTTCGCCGATCGCAAGATCCTCGAGGAGCTTTCAATTCAGGAGATCGAGGAAGAGCTGACGCGGCTGGTAGAGGGCCAAACGGGCCTCAAGCTGGTGCTGAACTTCAAGAACGTGGACCACCTGTCCAGCGCCGCCCTGAGCATGCTGCTCAAGCTCAACCGCCGCCTCGAGGAACAGAACGGGCAGTTGAAGCTCTCCGACATCAATCGCCAAATTTTTGAAGTCTTTAAGATCACAAGGCTCAACAGGATTTTCCAGATCCACGACACAGTCGAGGATGCGATTGCCGGTTTCGGCCGCGTTTAGAGCGCGGTGACGACAGGTAGCGATGACGGTCCCCCCAGAGTTCGGCATCCGTGAATCGGACCTGACCGAAATGGTGGTCCCCAGTAATCTGCGCAGCGCCAAGGAGCCCGAACGCCGCATCGTGCGCGCCATGGTTCGTAATGGGTATGACCCCGAAACCACTTTCGGCCTCAAGTTGGCGCTGGAAGAGGCTATGACGAACGCCGTCAAGCACGGCAACTGCAATGATCCCTCGAAGAGCGTCGTGGTGCGTTATTATGTGGATCCGCGGCGGGTGGTGGTTATGGTGCGCGACGAGGGCCGCGGATTCTGCCCCGAAAACGTGCCCGACCCGACCGCGGAGGAAAACCTGGAGCGGCCCAACGGCCGCGGCATAATGCTCATGCATTCTTACACGACGCGCGTCTGCTACAACAGAACCGGAAACGAAGTATGGATGCTGAAGGAAAAGTCGCCCCCTCCCCAGCCGACTCGGTGAACACGTGCAACGAGTCCTTCCGGGCCGCAGTCGAACAGGCCGGCGGCGCCTATGTCATACGCCTGTACGGCTCGGCCGGCATGGAGCACGTGGACGAGCTGCTGCGGCGGCTGCTGGAGGTGCCCTGCGCCGACAATGCGCGGGTCGTGCTGGACCTGTCAGAGCTACACTTCGTGAATTCGGCCGGGTTGGGTGCGTTTATCGCGCTTCACCGCCGTTGTCGCGAGCTAGGCGGTGAGGTGGCGCTGGCGACTCCGCGGCGGGCGGTCGAACAGGTGCTGCGCGTCACGAACCTGGACCGGTTGATGCCGATTTTTCCGGATGTCGAATCCGCGCTCAAACGATGGGCGCAGCCACCGGCTCCGACACAACCCCCATCGGCCTGAGTCGAGCCGCGGGACAAACTGTCTGTTTTGAGGGGACGATTTGCAGCATGCCGCGTCAATCTGCGTACGGATATTCGAGCGGCCGGCCGGCGCAATTGCACCTTGCGATAGTCGACCGGGTCACGGCGCAACGGCTCTTGTCCGGGCAGAAGCGAATTGAATCTCGTTTTTCGAAATCGCGCCGGGCGCCGTTCGGGCGCGTAGTGCGCGGTGACATTCTGCTGTTCAAGCTGAGTGGTGGGCAGACCTTGGGCATGTCGGAAGCGATGCTCGTGAAGGAGTACGATCGCTTGGACCGAGACGCGCTCGATCGGATTCGCCGCCGCCACGGCAAGTGGATTTGCGCCCCTGAAGCATACTGGAGGGCTCGCCGGTTCTGCCGCTACGGAACACTGATTTGGCTCGGCCCGCTGCGCCCGCCGCCGGAGTCGTTCCGGCCACCGCGACAGTACGGCAATGGCTGGGTGGTGCTGGGCGGGCTACGTCGCTTTACGCGGGCGCTTGCAGTTCCGGCCGTGCGATGCCCGGCAGGGAGGCGGCGTTTCCCGTATCATGTGCGGGACGCGGTTAACGCAGGCTAGGAGTACGCATGAAAGTCGAGAGACTCGTCATTATCGGTTCGGGTCCGGCCGGGCTGACGGCTGCCATCTATGCGGCGCGGGCTGACTGCCAGCCCTTGGTGTTCGAAGGTTTTTCCGCGGGCGGGCTGATCCCGGGCGGGCAACTGATGTTCACCACGGAAGTCGAGAATTATCCCGGCTTTCCGGAGGGCGTGCTCGGCCCCACGCTCATGAAGGCCATGCGCGAGCAGGCGGCCCGCTTCGGGGCGCGCTTTATCACTGAGGACGTGGTGGCGGTGAACTTCCGCGAGCGCCCCTTTTATATCAAGGGCGACGAGACCGAGGCCTGGGCGCACACGGTCATCGTCGCCACCGGGGCGCGGGCCAACTGGCTCGACCTGCCGAACGAGCAGCGCCTGGCCAAGAGCGGCGGCGGCGTCTCGGCTTGCGCGGTGTGCGACGGGGCGTTGCCGATGTATCGCGATCAGGAGGTGATCGTGGTCGGCGGCGGCGACTCGGCCATCGAGGAGGGCAGCTATCTCACCAAGTTCGCCAAGAAGGTTTACCTGGTTCATCGCCGCGACAAGCTGCGCGCCAGCAAGGCCATGCAGGAACGCTTCTTCAAGCTGGTCGAAGAAGGCAAGATGGCGCCGATCTGGGATGCCGTCGTCACCGACGTGCTAGGCGACGAGATGATCACCGGGGTGCGCTTGCGCAACCTCAAGACGGGCAAAGAGTGGGAGATGCCGATCAAGGGCATGTTCCTGGCCATAGGGCACACGCCAAACACGCAGGTGTTTCGCGACTGTCTCGAGCTGGACGAGAAAGGCTACATTCGCCTGACGCAACCCGGCCGCACGAACACGAGCGTGGACGGCGTATTCGCCGCCGGCGACGTGGCCGACCATACGTACCGGCAGGCGATTACCGCGGCCGGCTCGGGCTGCATGGCGGCATTGGACGCCGAGCGTTACCTGGCGGCCCGCGGCTTTGACGTGCAGGCGGATCGTTGGTGAAACCCGCCTGACGAAGGGCAGGCCGGCGGCGATCGCGCTTCCTTCCGGCTCGTCCCGGCCACGATCTGCGCGTACAATCGCAGGAGGTAATGAAGAAGACTGCCGCCGCGAATACGCACCAAGTTATCCTCGACTCCATCGCCGATGGCGTTTTCACGGTTGACCTCAACTGGCGGATCACGTCGTTCAACGCGGCGGCCGAGCGAATCACGGGCGTAAAGCGGGCCGAAGCGATCGGACGCCACTGTTGCGACGTGTTCCGCGCAAGCTGCTGCGAGACCGAATGCGCCCTCAAGAGCACGCGTCGCACCGGCCGCCCGGTGGTCAGCAAGGCCGTCTACATACTCAAGGCCGACGGCGAGCGCATTCCCATCAGCATCTCCACCGCCGTGCTGAGGGACGAGCGCGGCCGGGTCGTCGGCGGCGTGGAGACCTTCCGCGATCTGAGCCAGGTCGAGGAGCTGCGCAAAGAGCTTGAAGCCCGCTACACGTTCGCCGACATCGTGGGGCGCAGCCCGGCCATGCAGCGGCTGTTCGAGCTGTTGCCGCAGGTGGCCGATAGCACCAGTACAGTGTTGATTGAAGGGGAGAGCGGCACGGGCAAGGAGCTGGTGGCGCGGGCGATTCACGATCTCTCGCCGCGGGCCAAACGCCGCTTTGTCGCCCTTAATTGTGGGGCCCTGCCGGACACGCTGCTGGAATCCGAGCTGTTCGGCTATAAGGCGGGGGCGTTTACGGATGCCCGGCGGGACAAACCCGGGCGGCTGGCGCTGGCCCACCGCGGCACGCTTTTTCTGGATGAAATCGGCGACGTTTCGGCGGCCATGCAGACGCGCCTGCTGCGCGTACTGCAGGAACGTGTGTACGAGCCGTTGGGCGCGATTGAGCCGGTCGCGGTCGACGTGCGGATTGTAGCAGCCACGCATCGCGACCTGGACGAAATGGTGCGGGCGGGGCAGTTCCGCGAGGATTTGTACTACCGCGTCAACGTGGTCCGCCTGCGGCTGCCGCCCTTGCGCGAGCGGCGCGAGGACATTCCGCTGCTGATCGAGCGGTTCATCACGCGTTTCAATCGCATGCAGAACAAGGACATCGTGGGTCTGTCGGACGGGGCGCTGGCGATTCTCATGGCTCATGACTATCCGGGTAATGTGCGCGAGTTGGAGAACATCATCGAGCACGCGTTCGTGCTATGCCGCGCCGGACTGATTGAGCCGCAGCATTTGCCGCCCGCCCTACAAGCTGCCGGCAAGGTTTCGCGGCGTTTCAAGACGGGTTTGACGCTGCGCGAAGTGGAGGCGATTCACATCAATGACGCCCTGCGGCGCCATCGCGGGAATCGCGCCGCAGCCGCCCGCGAGTTGGGGATCAACGCCAGCACGCTGTTCCGCAAGGTGCAGAAACTCGGTGGCGCCGCGCCGGGCGCCTCGGCGCCGCCAGCGCGCTCCAAGCGCCCCGGCTGAAGATCGAACTCCGTCGCCATAACACTCGTTTCTTTCACAATACCGGCGGGTTATGTTCTCTGGTTGTGTTCCGCCGGCGCGGCGGAGTCCCTGTTGTCCGGAGGTTGATGATGCGTCGTCGCCTGTCGACTGCTCTGCTCCTGGTTCTCGTCAACGCTGCCCTGGCACACGAGGGCGAACAGCGCACGACCGTCGTGATCGACACCGATATGGGGCTGGACGACGCCGTCACGCTGGCGATCGCGCTGCAAAGCCCGCATGTCCAGATCGCGGCGATTGTTGCCTGCGAAGGCGCGGCCGGCGGCCAGACAGCCGTGACGCACCTGGAGCGCATGCTCGAGCTGTTCAACCGCCCAGACATTCCGCTTTATTCTTCCGTGACAATCGCTTCCTCCAAGCCGGCTCCGCCATTCCGCCAGTTCGCAGAGCACGCCGTCCGCGCCGCGCTGCCGGCTGAAGCGAAGCCGCGCCGCCGGCCGTTCTCCGCAGAAGCCTATGCTCAGCCGGCGGGCTTGACTGTCCTGGCGCTCGGGCCGCTGACGAACCTTGCCGCGGCATTGCAGACCACGCCTGCTATCAAGGAGCGCATCGGCCGGGTGATCATCGCCGGCCCGGCGGACCCGCAGAAGAACTGGAATCTCAGCTATGACCCGCAGGCGTGGCACGCGGTTCGCGCCTGTGGTCTAAAGCTCGAGTTCGTTGCCGACGGTGCGCCGTGTAAGCCGCAGTCCTGGCGCCAAACTGCACCGGCCATCGGGCGGAACGCGTCGCTCGGCGCGAACTTCATCCGGCATCTGTTGGCCGAAGCCGGCGTGCGTGAACATTACTTCTCGCGCTGGCCGGGCTTCTCCGATGAGTTGACGTTCCTGTATTGCACGGACCCCGATCTCTTCGCGCGCAACGGCCAAGGCGGTGTTTTCATCCCGCGCGACGCGCAGGCGCTTTTCGCCACGTTTGCCCACGATGTAGCTAATGGCCGCCAGCACAAGCGCCGTGTCGTGCTCAACGACCTGGCGCTGCCGGAGGAAATGTTGTGCGCCGATCTGCGCCAGCGGCGCGAGGCGATCATCGCCAAGAACGGCGAAATCGAATGGTTTTTGGAACTCCTGACGAGCGAGCTGCACGACCACCTGGGCGCCTATTCCGTAATTGGGGCGAAGATGGGCCTGCGCGCGGCCGAGCTGCTCAACGCGCCGCCGCACGCCATGAAAGTCACCTCGTACAGCGCCGCGATGCCGCCGGTGAGCTGCATGAACGATGGGTTGATCGTCGCCAGTGGCTCGACGCCGGGCCGCGGGCTCTATAAACACGAGCCGGGGGACGCGGGATCGACCAGGGTCCAATTTGAGTACAACGGGCGAGCGCTCGTACTTTCGCTGAAGCCGGAATACAGCGCCCGGATCGCCGCGGACATCGGGCGGCTGGAGCGTGAATTCGGCCTGGCCCGGCGCGAGTATTGGGAGGGCGTTCGCCGCGTAGCGTTGGAGATTTGGGAAAATTGGCATCGGGGGGAGATTTTTGCGGTGCTTCCGGGCGAGCTGTGAAGTCGGAAGGGCGACGTCAGAAGTATCGCAGCTGATGCACACTACCCAACGGATGCATGTTATCGGTGCGTCCCATGCCCGCGCTTACAGCTTGCGCATGGCCGCCAGAAACACCTGCCGGTAAGTTCAACACCGGGGGACCGTCTAAAATCAACGCGGAAGCGTAGTGCGGACTAAGGCAGGGATTCCGTGACGTTCGATGCTCATTCGCCGGTTGCAGAGGACGCGGTCACAGCAACGCCTGGGCCGCGGAAGCGGCGCGTTGCGCGCATCCTGTTGGCCGCCACCGTCACGTACATCTTCATTGCCTACCTCATCCTGCCGGCGCTGTGGAAAAGGCGCGAGCTGCGGCATCCAGCCCTCGCAGATGGGGAGACCGTAACGCACACGGCCGACGGGATTCCCGGCGATCCGCTCAATATCGCCCTGGTCGCGAGTGAGGAGCAAATCCACCGGAGCATGCTGGCGGCCGGCTGGTATCCGGCCGACCCAACCACCATTCGCAGCGCGCTGCGCATCGCCGCGGACTGCGTGTTCAAGCGGCCCTTTGACGAGGCCCCGGTGAGCGCGCTGTATCTGTTTGGACGCAAAGAGGACCTGGCGTTCGAAAAGCCCGTAGGTGACATCCCGCGTGAGCGACATCACGTTCGCTTCTGGCGCGCCGGCGAGCTGGACTCACAAGGCCGGCCGTTGTGGTTTGGGGCGGCGACGTTCGATGTTCGCGTCGGCTTCAGCCACAACACCGGGCAGATCACTCACCATATTGCTCCCGAGGTGGACCTCGATCGGGACCTGTTGATCGATGACCTGAGCAGGGCGGGCGTGCTGTCAGAGAAGTACTGGATCGATAACTTTCACAAGGTGTTGGAAGGCCGAAACGGCGGAGGCGATCCCTGGCGCAGCGATGGCCGGCTGGCAGTGGGCGTCGTCAGGGAGTTTGCGGCCTGCCCGCACTGACCGGGTTGAGAAGTAACCCGCCAAAGTCCAGACCATACAAGAACGAGCCCCGCTGGCGCAGGGACGCGCCCGTCGGCGTTGCATTTTGCAATACCTGGTACAGCGGATGATTGCAACATGCAATTGTGTCTCGCGGGCGTTCAACTCCGGCATCTCGGCCGTAAACCCTTAAAACGTAGCGTGTTATGAGCGCTTCTGCCGGTCGAAGACCGCCTGGCATGCGGGCTGCCAATAGCAGGGCATGATCGTGGCGATTCCAACCCTGGAAGGGCGCGTCTCGCCGGTGTTCGACGTGGCGCGATGCGTCATCGTCGTTGAACTGGACGGCGAGCGCGAAGTGCGCCGCCAGACGTTGGCGCTGCACTCGCCGGATCTGACGCGCCGCGTCGCCGCACTCACGGAGCAGGCGGTGGACGTGCTGATATGCGGCGCGGTGTCGCGCCCACTGGAAGCGCTGCTGAGTGCGGCCGGAGTTCGCGTGATTTCGCAGACCTGCGGGCCGGTGGAAGACGTGCTGCGTGGGTTCATCGCGGGGCGGCTGAGCGATGGCGCGTTTTTGATGCCCGGTTGTTGTGTCGGCCGGCGGCAATGTCGCCGCGGCGGGCCCGGTTTGCTTCGCCGCCTGGGTGGTCCGGGGCGCCGTCGGACGCGGTGCAGAAATGCGGATGGAACAGGACCAAAGGCGACCGGGGCATAGACACACGGAAATGCAAAGGAGGAACCAATGTCTTGTAAAGATCACACAGAACCGCTCGGACAAGGAGCAAAGACGGGTCGCGGTGCCGGCTGTTGTGGCCGCGGGCGTCAGGCCGCGGATCGTAACGAACCGGGGAATGGCGGCGGCGGCTGGCGGCACCGCTTCCACGCTACCGGCCTGACCGGCTGGCAGCGCGATTGTGGCCGCGGTCGAGCGTTCTATCGGGCCGCCGACGTGCCGGCGCCGACGCGAGAGCAGCAGATCGCTGCCCTGCGGGCCGATTTGCGGTGCCTGGAGAGCAGCGCCGAGCAACTCCGGCAGCGCATCGCAGCCCTGGAGGCGGCACAGTCCGATACGACGAGCACATAGCGTTGCGCCCGCGAAATACCCCAGCAAAGCCCGGTGGCGGGCCTGGCCTGGGGATGGGGAGCGGTTGCGGAGGAATGTGACGTGGGGTGCGGCATTGGCGACGGTAGAATTAGACGTGGCGGGTGTGGCAGGCGAAACTACGGCGGCAAAGCCGGCGGCGCCTAGCCGAACGCCGCATAGCCGAGGTGAAAATGGGCCTGCAATCCGGACGAATCAGCCGCAGAAAGTTCTTGCAACTCAGCAGCACATCGGCCGTCGCTTCGCTTCTGGCGGGCTGCGGTCGAAATGCGTTTGCCAAGCTCGGTAACGCCAAGGGGGCGCACGGCAAGCGCGTGGTGGTGCTGGGTCTGGACGGGTTTGACCCGGCCTTGGGCGAGCAACTGATGAACGAGGGCCGCTTGCCGAATTTGCAGCGGCTTCGCGAGATTGGCGGTTATCGGCGGTTGGGGACCACCATCCCGCCGCAGAGTCCGGTGGCCTGGGCTTCCTTTATCACGGGCTGCAATCCCGGCGTGCATGGAATTTTCGATTTCATCCACCGCGACCCCACGCGGCAGTGCATGCCCATGTTCTCGGCGGCTGAGACGGTTGAGGGCTCCGGCGGTTGGCAGGTTGGCGATTATCAGATTCCCTTGACGTTCTGGCCGTTCAACGACACGGCCGCCAAAACTCTGCTGCGCCGCGGGGGCGTGCCTTTTTGGGACTACCTGGATGCGGCCGGCGTGCCGGCCTGGATTTACGACATCCCGTCGAATTACCCGCCGAGCGAGTCAGCGCATGGCCACCAGTTCTGCCTGAGCGGCATGGGGACGCCCGATCTGCTGGGTACCTACGGGACGTACCAGCACTTCTCGACCGAGTACTTCCGGGAGCGGCAGGAGGGCGGCGGGATCCGCAAGCCGCTCGTTTTCCGAGACCACGAGGCGCGGGCCGTGCTCACCGGGCCGGTGAACACGCTGCTGATCGAGGCCAAGCGGAAGGACACCGAAGTCCCGTTCACCATCCGGCGCGATCCGACGAACAACGTGGCCCGCATCGATCTGCCGAATGCTTCGTTCATGCTGAACGTCGGCGAGTGGAGCGACTGGCAGCGCGTCAGCTTTCCTATCTCGACGCCGGGCTTCTTGCCGGACGCCGAAGCCGCCGGCATCTGCCGCTTCTATCTACAGCAGGTGCATCCCACTTTTAGGCTGTACGTTTCGGCGCTGCACATTGATCCTTCAAACCCCGGCGAACAGCGCATCACGACCCCGGTGGACTTTTCGCAGCGGATCGCCCAGGAACTCGACCTCTTCGGCACGTTGGGCTTTCAGGAAGATCAC
>Ga0255347_1006312_pt1 | contig 12968 bp, 8 predicted proteins | sample wastewater_treat_2_FD_192479 | JGI IMG/M metagenome (GOLD analysis project Ga0255347, IMG submission 192479) | Wastewater microbial communities from Lulu Island WWTP, Vancouver, Canada - plant24 | ecosystem: Engineered > WWTP > Wastewater > Unclassified | place: Canada: Vancouver, British...
CGGCATGCTTCGCCCAACGAGCACCAGCTCTCCCTCGGGAAAAGCTTCCGCAACAGCCTTCATGCAGTCATAGTCGATACATTCCTGAAGCATGCCGACAAAGCCGAAGACAGGCTTTTTTGCATTGTCTCTTTTTTCCCCCGGCATCGCAGCACGCGAGAAAAGCTCATAATCCGCACCGTTTGGTATCATGCTGATGTTGCTGTTGAATTCACGCAGGGTATCATACAAGCCCGAAGCTGTGCAGAATACATAAGATGAGGCAGAAGCCAGCTCCTCCTCCATCCTGTCCACAACCTTGGGATCGATCATTCCTTTGTAAGCGGAGTGCCTGTCGACACAATCATAAATCACACCTTTATTGGGAATAAGGTGGGTCAGGTCACAGGATGTGGGTGAATAACACCACAGATAAGGGTCCGTAAACCCCAGTTCCTTCATTCTGTCCTTGATATAGCGGGCCAGTGCCCTTTGATTTATCCTGTTTAGAATACGATATCTGTTGAAAAACGGTAAAACGGGGGGAGGTGCGGATACTGTTATATTCTCCCGCACTTTCCGGCCCGGCCTTCTGTATGCCATCAACCTTTTAGCAGCTGATCTGTCTCTCATAGGTGCAAGGAGGGAAACCGGCGGATCGATATAAAGGATCTCCGCATCCTTTAGCCGATTCATCACATTTTGCTTGCGGGTGGGGACAGGATAGTAATTCGAAGTGGAAATGCAGACGATCTGCCGCATCGTCATGCCCTCCTTTCACGGGCCAAAAGCCGTCCGGCCGCATCGATATTTATCTTCTGGGCCTGTTTTAACCTGTCCGCAACAAGCTCCGCTCTATGATGGCCCCTTTGCATTACCAAATCGATTTCCCTGCAAAGATTATCCTTCGATAGAGAAGTTAAAGGAATGCAGGCTGAGGATCCTATGTCTTTTATAAAGCTATCCACTTTAACATCATAAGAAATACCGATTACCGGCGCTCCCCCGGCAGTGGCGAAAACCAACGAATGAAGCCTCATGCCTACCACTGCTTCCATTGAACCCAGCATCCCTATTATCTCCTCAACGCTGTGCTTTCGCCTGCAGGCATAATACTGACTTGTCATTTTTGCAGTAACTATGTCTGCAGCCGATATATCATTAGGTATTTCTATGGGCAGGAATACCGGGGTGACCCCATAGGTTTTCCACGCATAATCAGCGGCTTCCCCCACTACTAAAGGATTCTTGAAGTCGGGCCAATTGCGAAGACAAAAGCCGATCTTCCGAATGCCTATAGGGATGCCTTCTTCAGCAAAGGCTGCTTCAACCTTTGCTAAGTCAGCTTTTTTAATGTTCACCGTCGGATCCGCCGCAAGAATGATCTCAGGTTTTTCGACCTTCATTTCTTTCAACAATTCAAGGGATATGCTGTCTCTGAGTGTTATGATATCAGCGGTGCTGTTAAGCACCCCGGCGGCTATGCGCCGGTTTTTCACCGAATTGATCGGGCCAATGCCGCAGCCGTACATGATTATCTTGCAGCCGCACCACTTTGCCGCTTTCAGCGTGAACAGATAGAAATATAGTGACCTTGAGGATGTGACATCCTGGATCAGACTTCCGCCTCCGTTAACAAATATCTCAGCCTTTCGCAGGCTTCTGATAAAGGCAAACAGGTTAAATATGTACATGGCCCTCGTCTTATTGATTGCCCTGGTTTCCCTTTCGTTTCTTGACATTACCCAAAAGGGCATATCTTCATCGATTTGCCGAAGCTGGGATAAAATAGCTTTTAATATAGCTTCATCCCCCGCATTCCCTCTGCCGTAAGCACCGCAGATCACAGCCCCCTGCCTTCCGGTGCTCTTGCGTCGGCGGATTATGGTCCTGTAGACCGCCTCTTGATCCTGTCGCATGCGCTCAAGGGAAAAATCTCTCTTTGCCTTTTGGAATAAATTTTCCGCCAGGCTGTGCCTGAGTTCTTCGTCGACGGACAGCCTGTATATGTAGTCGCCGAAGGTCTTCACATCTCCCGCTTCAAAAAGAAATCCGTTATCTCCGTGGCTGATCAGCGCCGGTATGCCTCCCACCCTGCTTGCAACGGCGGGACAATGCTCGTAAGCTCCTTCCAAAAGAGAATAGGGAAAGGTTTCCGAAAGCGAAGCCAGCACATTGATATCCACTTTTGAAAAGAAGCCTTTAATGTCGCTGATCCAGCCTACGAACTCAACCCTATTGTCTATTTTCAAATCCTTTGCGAGGGCTCTCAATTCCTGCTCGTCTTCACCGGTGCCTGCAATCAGCAGCCTGAGCCTCGGGTTTTTTTCATACGCAAGCTTAAAAGCTCGAATCAGTGTACCGATATCTTTTATCGGAGTCAGACGTGCGGCAATACCTACGATAATGTCTTCATCATTTTGTTTTGGAGCCTTGGGCTTCTCCGACGCATTGGAGAAATCAAGGCCGTTATAGATAGTAAAGATCCTCCAGGGATCAAACCCTCTCTCGATCAGATTGCTTTCCATTTTGCCGGCCACGGCCATGTAGAAATCCATGTTTCGCAGGGCAATGGCATTTATCAGCCCGAAGGTATATTGCTTCAGTGGCATTCCCATATAATCAAGTCTCGGATCCGAATGGACCGTCGTCATGACAGGGATGTTGCGTAGTTTTTTTACAAGGACTCCCAGCATATTGGCCTTAGCCCCGTGACAGTGGATTAGATCCGGTCTGAAGCCGTCAACTTCTGAAAGAGCAAGCCTCATATCCTTAAGGATGTTCCAGCCGTTTTCTAAAACGATCACATCAAGGCCCATTGCCCTGCCTTCATCGGCCAATACGCCGCTTCGGAAGCTGACAAGCCTTAGATCGTTGCCTGCAGACAGCTCCCGTGCCAGGGACAGTATATGGGTTTTGCCGCCTCCGATATCGCCGCCGGCCGCAAACAGCATTATTTTCATCGAATCCTCCGCATCGCTGCATGGAATGTGATAATACCTATAGTGCCCGGCCCCGGGCTCCCTGCTGTTATTAATACAAACTCGTTATTATGGTGGCCACCTGTGCCCGGGTCACCGGATCTTTAGGCCACACCTTTCCGCTATACCCGGAGACGACCTGCTGCTTGACCAGAGTTTTCACATAGGGCAGTGCCCATTCCGCAACATCGCTGTTATCTGTAAACCCCGAAAGATCCGCCTCAGCAAATCCTCGAACCTGTGTACGGCCTATTATTGTCATCACTTCCTGTCGGCTTATAGCACCGGCAGGGTTAAAGACTAACCCTTTTTCCGTTCCCGTGCCCTTGATGATGCCCATACCGTACATCGCCTTTACCGACTCCAATGCCCAGGCTGGTATAGCATCGGCATCGACAAAAGGCAAATCGATGCTCTCGTAGCCTAAAGCTTTTTCACCCATCCATTTGCTCATCAATACGGCGAATTCAGCTCTGGTAATACTCTTATCCGGATGGAAAACCAGCCCCTGGTCTGTGTTTACGCCGCTCACCACTCCGCGATTGTAAAGATAAACCGTGCCGTCCTTGGCCCAATGCGCTCCCATGTCGATAAATGGCTGCGGAGTTTGGGCGCTTCCGGGAACCGTTAAACCGCTGCGTACAAGATTCCCGCTTTCATCGGAGACAGTCAGGGCTATCCTGTGCATCGCCCCATCCTCCTGCGGCAGATCGGCGGTGAGGGTTTTCGTTCCTCCGTCATATCGAAACTCCAAAGCTTTGCTGTCAAAAGTCAGAATCATATTTGTCGATGAGAGTCTCTGGTCCACAGAATCGCTTATTAAAGCTGTCAATGTCCTGCCGCTTAAACTCATCTGTACTACAGGCGGCTCCAAATCCACATAATAGCCGATGCCCGCTACAAACTGGTCAAGATAGAACACCCCTTTTTCTCCGCCTGTCTTAAGCAGTTTGACGGATGCTAAAGATGTCGATCCTGCAGGCAGTGTGACCGCCGTCAACTTCCATCCGGAAAAATCAAGCTTAGTCCCAATTACTTCCTTCATCCCTTCAGGGGTATTGACAATCAGATTCAGAGTATTTCCCGATCCATCCCCATACACCCAGAAGCTCATGCTGTTGGGGCTCTTTAAGAAATCTATAGAAGATGCCATAGCGATCTCATTGGTCCCGGAAACAGTAAAGTCGTAAACGACACGGGCGCTCCGGTATCCGTAGCGAACCTTAGTCAAGTCGGTATTGATGTCTGCCGTGATTCCCGCAGCTGTTTGATTTTGAAAAGCATGTGCAGCGTTTTCAAAGGTTTCGAGACGCCACCCTTCGCTTACTATGTTGACATTGACCGATGCGGATGCCCCTCCCGCTGAGGCTGTGACCGTCCCCTTACCGCTTGAAATATTGGCAGCGGCGAAGCGGCCGTTTTCATCAATAGTCCCTATTTCCCCTCCCACCGTCCAGGTATAGCATTTATCCTGGGACAGAAGCGGCATTTTCTGATAAACGGAAGATGCCGAAAGGTCTATTATATCCCCCGCATTGACGGTAATATCTGTGATCGCTTTTCCATCTGTCTGGTTTAGGATGGTAACGGCATCCGGTTTGTTTACAACAGTGACCTGGGCTGCCGCACCTATGCTTTTATTCAGTTTTGCTGATATTTCACCGGTTTTAGATGACTTTCCCGCAGTGAAAGCGTTCTCCGAGTCAAAAGTCCCCAAATCGTTTGATACTGAAAAGGTCAGCGACGAAGGCGCCTCTACAGGATAATAATTTTCATCCGTCCCCTTCACAGTAAAGCTTTGAGAGGCCCCTGCCAGCATTCTGAGGTTGTAAGGATAAAGATGTATGTTTGCCAGTCTCCCAGAAGGGGAGGCCGTGTTGATCAATAAAATGTAATTTGCACAATTTCTCAAAGCGCCCTGAGAAGGGCTGTTCACGGTAGTAATGCCGATGTCCCCCGGGTAGACGGAATGTATGGCGGTTGACCCTCCCCCGTCCATATTGATTGCTTCGACGCAGCCCAGTTCAAGCAAACGGTTCGCCAGTTGTGATAAGGTCACTCCCTTGCTGTGTCCGGGAAGCCTGCCGTCTACCGTATAAAAAACCACACTGCCGTCGCTGCGGATGCCGATGGCGGTACGGGGATGTATCTCGGCATTAGCCGGAGCTGTGTTCTTTCCTTCGGTGATCAGCTTCTCCCCTCCTCCTACGGCAAACTCCACATCATCCCACGAAGGATCCGAAGACAGTGTAAGGGTTAGCCTGTCTCCGGGAATGAGAGCAGTCAGTTTGGCCAGTGTACCGGGATAGTTGGTTTCGGAAGCCATGGTCAGCAAGAGCTTGCCGTCAGGAATAAATGCGGCTCCAGTTGCGCTATAAACGGAATCTACTGTCGCTTCAACGGTACCGTTCAGATAGAGCTTTTCCGAATCCGCAGACAGCAGGATATTATATGTGGGGATCGCAGCCTTATTGGTATCGTCATCCGCATAATCCCTCGTGTAAAGCATCACGCCCGATGCGGCAGTTACGACTTTATTCAGATGGATCGAACCTATTGTCGTCCCTAAAGAAGGCCCGTCCAGCTTAATATTTAAATTAGCCCTCCCTATGACAGCACTTCCATCGGCATAAAAGCCTACAGATGGAGCGGTCATGCTTTCTGAGGTGATCAGAGATCCCTCCTTGATAGTCATCCCCACGGGGACACCGTTGTTCATATTGAAATAGTCACCGTTCAGACCGGCCACTATATATTTCCCTTCTTCAGCGGCTTTAGCCGCCACTGTTTTAAAACTCGCTGCTCCGTATACGTCGTTTCCATGTGATATTATCGGGATGACACTTCCCCCCGGTGTATACTCGATATAGTTTTCAGTGATCTTCTCAGTGTAACCTGAATTCCAATAGACTCCGCCGGCCAGCAATGTTTCACGGCCTATGTTGAGAGTTTTTCCATATAGCTTGTCCCCAAGACTGTCGGCAAATGCCGTCCATCCGCTGAATGCGCTAATAATCAGCACAAGCGAAAGTAACAATGATATCCTTTTGTTTGATTTACTCATTTGGTCTTCCTTTGTTCATTAATATTGTCTTGCCTGATCTTACCTGCCCCTGCCCTGCTATTTTATAGAATACGTACCTTTTACCATGACCCAAATGTCAGTGGCGGCGTAGATCCCCCTGCCGTCATCCCTGGGTATCAGCAGCAGATGGTTTTTGGTGACGGCAAGCCCCCCGGCGAGGTCTATACCTTGTGTCACATCGGGTATCCCGTCCTGACCTTTAGCAATCGCAAGGGCTCCGCCGCTTCTGAGGATCAATTCGGTACCTGTTCCCCCTATGAGGCTCTTTCCTTCTGCGACAGAAACAGGTTCAAAAACTACCGTGGACCCTCCGCTCTTTTTCAGAGCTTCTATTTGCGAATCTACATAGCTTTTGGTCACTATCGGATCTTCCGATGAACCCGGTTCATAACTTGCAGCCCCCACTGCTGCAGTTGCAGCGATGAGGGCCAGGGCAACGATTGCTGCGATGATGAATTTTGTCTTTTTCATTCCGCTCCTCCTTTGTGTTCTTACAATTTGTCTTGTCGAACGGGATAAGTTCCGCCGGTTCGTGCTTTGTATGCAAGTCTGGGAGCCGTCTTGCTCCGGCTTGCCCGCTGATTCGGAATGTTAAAAGTCAACTATTCCGAGGCTTATGGTCAGAGCTTCATTTGTCCTTTCTATGCTGTTGTCATCAATTCGACCGATTTTCTCCCTTAAACGCTTTTTATCTATCGTTCTCAGCTGCTCCAGCAGGATCACCGAATCTTTTGCAAGCCCATGGCCTTCTGCCGTGATCTCCACATGTGTAGGCAGTTTGGCCTTATTGATCTGCGAAGTAACTGCTGCCACGATTACCGTGGGGCTATATTTATTGCCGATGTCGTTTTGGACAACAAGGACAGGCCTTATGCCGCCTTGTTCCGAGCCTATGACAGGGCTCAAATCGGCAAAATAGATCTCACCTTTTTTCACAATCAAGTCATTCACTCTCTCTTCCGTACATTCCGGCGGAGACCAGCCCCGCATCGGAAACTATATCAATTTTGCCTCATATTCATTTAAGTCTGTCAGGGCCTCTTCCATGCCTTCCTCAGCCAAAGTAAGGTTGAGTCCGTTCATTTCCTCATATCCTCTGATCAATTCTTTTCGGATCTGCTTTTTCTTTTGATCTTCAAGATAGAGTATGAGAGCCTCTCTGATCAGTTCACTCCTGTTGATATTCTGTTTTGCTGCAAAGCGGTCTGCCTCCTCCAGCATTGGATCCGGCAGGCTGATGATCACTTTTTTTAGATTTGACATTTGCTCCCCTCTGCCCTTTCTATTGTGTATATATGCATGTATATCCAAACATATATCCAGAATAGCTTATGCGTCGCATTTTGTCAAACTTTAAAACTTCGTGATCCTTTTTATAGCCAGGCCTGCCATAGCAGCGATATCGGAGGCTATGACCCCATATTCGCCCAGCCTCTCTGCTGCAATATCGCCTGCAGATCCGTGGATATAGACTCCACAGGCCGCAGCCGCGAAGCATGAACAGCCTTGTCCCGCCAGCGCTCCTATGATGCCCGATAAGACATCCCCGCTGCCGCCGGTAGCCATTCCTGGGTTTCCTGTCGTATTAATATATGCCTCCCCATTTGGTGTTACCACAATGGTTCCCGCACCTTTTAAGACGGCAACGGAGCCTGTTTGTTCCGCAAGCTTTGATGCGGACTCCACTCTGGACTCGTTGACCCTTTTGCTGCTGCAGCCTAAAAGCCGGGCCGCTTCTCCCGGATGTGGCGTGATGATCGACCGGCCTTTTGCGTGCCCTAAAGCTTCCGCCAGTTCATCGCTGCGGGCAAGAATGTTCAGGCCGTCCGCGTCGAGTACAATGACGGGGCAGCTACTGATAAAAACGTTTTTTATAATAGGAACATTGGAAAGCTCATCTCCCAACCCCGGGCCGATAACGATTGCCTGATATTCATCAAGCTGCTCCGGTGGAAGCGTTCTGGACACACAGGTTGCTTCGGGTACACTGATTTGCAGTATCGGAAAGAGTTCCTCCGGAACCGATATCCTAACCAATCCGGCTCCGCTGCGCAATGCACCTTTTGCACTGAGGACTGCGGCTCCGGTCATGCCTTTTCGGCCTGCTATAATTAAAACCTTCCCGCACTCACCTTTATGTAGTTCCTTATTTCGCTTCTTGATGAAAGTATTGACAAAGGCCTCATTTATTAAACGCGGCGCACTGTTTTTTTGCATCATCGAAATCACCTTTCCGCCGTCTTCCTAACGGTAACACACTTACTAATTCTATCCCGTTTTATACTTTTCGTAAACCACCTTCGACGCAAAGTAAAGAACTTGTCATAATTGCTCTAATTGAAAAAGTAAGTTCCACCCCCGAGAGGCTTGACAGCATGAAAACTTCAAATGGATCTCAGGTCGAGGCAACTAGAATCAGTCTTCAAAGTCGTAAATAGTTGCTCATCCAAAAGCCGGGGCCACTATTTTTATGTTTCGTCCGGGGATATGCCTTTCAATTCTCCCAAGCCCACATCAAAACAGGTGGATGCCGTTATCTTTTTTTGCCCTTATATCGATTCTGTGTATAAATAATGCTGAATATCTGCCCCGGTTTAAGGAGTACAACTGACAAAATCAGCTAAAAACCATAGAAAGGCGAGTTTGTGTATAACAAAATGGCTTTTTGTTATACACAGATTGCTTTTTTTCAGAATTTAGCTGATTTCACGGCGTTTTTCAAGAGTTTAAGCCTCTATTTTTGCTGTTTGTTATACACAGAATGCAATTTTCAACGGTTTTAGCTGATTTAAGAGCTGCGCCGGCCGGGTGGTGGCAAACAAAGCGTCCCCTTGCCACCCTTGCCACCCTTCGACGCAAAGTAAAGAACTTGTCATAATTGATTCTGAAACGTTTACTTTATTTACTATTGCACAGCAATGGCTTTTGGGATTATAATTAACTTTAGATTTGCAGAGCGGATCGATGCGTGATCCCTGCGCCGGGTTCGATAGCTGCATATTATTATGTTTGGAGGTGAAAGTATACATGGATTCCGGTCCTAGTCCTACCGATAAACGCATCGGTAAAAAATATGCATATGTCCCTGCTTTCATCAAATGCCTTTCTTAATGTCGGCTTTGCAATCTTATTCGAAACCGTGGACATAGTGCTCATAAACAATGAGGAGGTACATGCCCATGGACTACGTTAGAGAAAAGCTGTCAGAGGAAAGCATCTCTCTGATTTTAGAATTAATTGAGAATAAAAACTATATTAAGGCAAGAGAAGAGCTTTTGAAATTCAACGAGGTGGATATTGCGGAGATCCTGGAGGATGTCATGGAAGCCGCAGGAGTAGATAAAACCATCGTGCTTTTCCGTACCCTTCCTAAAGATATTTCGGTTGAGGTATTCTCCTATCTAGATCTCGAAGAACAACTGACCATTATTAATGCTATCACCGACAAGGAGCTTCACTACATTTTTGAAGAATTGCCCTTTGACGATATGATCGACGTTCTGGAAGAGCTTCCTGCCAATATCGTTGATAAAATTCTTGAAAAATCAACAAAAGAAGAACGAAAGCTGATCAACACCTTCCTGAATTACCCTGAGAACAGCGCCGGCAGCCTTATGACACCCGATTATATCAGCTTGCAGAAGGATATGACGGTGAAGGATGCCTTGTCTCATATTAAAAAAGAAGGCATGAGCAGCGAAACGGTATATACCTGCTATGTGAAGGATAAAGGACGTAAACTTATCGGCATCATTTCCCTAAGATCATTGGTCATCTCTGATGATGATGTTCTTTTAGAAGATATCATGGAGACGGATTTTGTACATGTCAATGTTTTAGACGACCAGGAAGAAGTATCAAATCAGTTCAGGAAGTATGGTTTTATCGCTATTCCAGTGGTTGATAACGAAAATCGCCTCGTAGGCATTATTACGGTTGACGACATCCTTGATATTATCGATGAAGAAATAACCGAAGACTTTCAGAAAATGGTAGGTGTTGCGGCTTCTACGGAAGAATACTTGGATACCGGCGTCCTTGGCCATGTAAAGAACCGGCTGCCCTGGCTGTTCTATCTCATGGTTTCTTCCATGATAACAGGTCTCATTATCAATCAATTCGAAATCCTTTTGTCCCAAGCTATTGTACTGGTGTCCTATCTTCCTCTCCTCATGGGCACGGGAGGGAATTCCGGAGGCCAGTCAGCAACCTTGATCATTCGCGGAATAGCCGTAGGCGACATCCAACCTAAAAATGTATGGAAAATCCTATGGAAAGAACTGCGCGTCGGCTTTTTTATCGGTTTGGCTCTCAGCCTGCTCAACTTTACTAAAATTATACTGCTGGACGGCCAAAACGTCATTGTGGCCCTAACGATCTGCTGCTCGATGCTGATCATTATAACTGTGGCTAAAGCTGTCGGCGGCATGCTGCCCATGGCGGCAAAAAGGCTTGGCATCGACCCCGCCCTGATGGCAAACCCCATGATCGCATCCATGACCGATATGTTTTCTGTGGTGACTTATTTTTCACTGGCATCGATCATAATGGGGCTATGAGCAGTTAACTTTGGTGAGGTATCACATAATAACACATATTGAACAGATATGGAGGATAAAATGAAAAAGGAAATCATTGCGAGAACAATCGAGAACCTGAGTCAAAACGGGTTTACCGTCAAATTCTTTCCGGATAGCGAATCGGCAAAAAAAGTGATCCTGGAAGATATCGCACCGGATAAGACAGTAGGTTTCGGCGGATCCATGACCGTCGAAAATATGGGGATTTATGAAGCGCTGAAAGAAAAAGGGGTTCGGGCTCTTTGGCATTGGAAAGCCGATGAAGGGGAAAACAAAAGGGATATTCTAAAGCTGTCCGCTGCAGCAGACATCTACTTTTCCAGCACTAATGCGATAACTGAAAGCGGCAGCCTTGTAAATATCGACGGGACCGGCAACCGCCTCTCCGGATTGCTTTTCGGACATGAAAAGGTCATCATAGTCGCCGGCGTCAATAAAATCACCCGAAGCCTGGACGAGGCTTTGATCCGCATCAAAAATATCGCTTCGCCTTCCAATGCGAAAAGGCTGGGCAGGAAGACTCCTTGCGCAAGCCTTGGGAGGTGCATGAACTGCGACGTCCCCGATCGCATATGTAAAGCTACTCTCATTATCGACCGGCAGCCGGGAGATTCGCCGATAACCATTTACCTGATCAACGAGGACCTGGGTTATTAAGCTGTCGTAACCTAATGTATTTTAAGGCACTTCTTCCCATATATCTTGCCGCTGACGTCTATCTTGGTTTTTGAGGATTTGTCGTCCGTTTCAAAAAAGTCTGCAGGGTCTATGCCTACGGATATATCATTAAAACCCCATTTGCCTCCCAGAAAATCGTAGGAGACGGATTTTGAAAAGGGTCCGATGCCAAGACCTGCTGAGAACATTAAGTTGCCGCAATCATCCAGGGTCAATTCGCCGCTGGCAGGGCCTACTCCCAACTGCAGTCCGAATTCGCTGCCGGTTTCAGCCAACCCCTGGAAAGGATTGATTTCTACCGATGTTCCTGCGCCAAATCCCACCTCAGCACAAACTGATACCCCTTCACCGTTAATACAGAACTGACCGCCGCCGCCAAAGATGGCATAAGCGGAGCCGCCGATGCAGAACAGGCCCGAAGGATCCCTAAGGTTGACGGGATTATTGCCTACGTAAACATAGAGATTGCCCTGATATCCATCAAAGAGGATTGGATCCCGAGCTGTCCAGCGTCCTGCATCCGGATCATAGTCCCGCATTCCGAAATGGACCAGCTTGGTGTCCGTGTCGCTGATTCCTCCGGCATAGCCGATGGGAAGACGGAAGGATGGATTGCTGTCGGATATTAATTCCCCGTAGCTGTCATATTCCATAATCTTTACGAGGGTTCCATCCGAATCGCATACTATCTTTGGAGTCCCCTGCTGATCTGTGGCTACATAGTACTTTTTATCTCCCTTTTGTATTGCAAAGAGGCAATTGCTCTGGTCATAATAATACTGAGAAAGCACACCTGATGAATCCCTCATGGCTGTTATCCGGAAAGGATTGCCCAGATCCCCGTAGAGATATTGTTCTTCCTCAATTATGGGAGCCTCTTCTGTTCCGGTGTTCACTGAACGCCCGATCCGCCGGCCCATACCGTCATAAGTATAGGAGATCTCCCGGCCTCCTGCTACGGCCTGTCTCAGCTCTCCCTGAGCGGTGTAGTCGAAGGTATCCAAGCCCCGCTGAGTTAGAAAGCCGTCGGCATTAAATCGGTAGTCAACTCCATTTAGCCGGATTAAGCGACCCTGTTCGTCGTAAAGGGCTTCGTCAGTCAGACGGTTGCCATTAGCATCGTAGGTATAAGCCTCCTTCGGTGTTCCATCGACAGCGGCACCTGTTAACTGCTTGTTCTCATCATAGGTGTAGCTGTAAACCTTATCCGCCGAGTGGCCAATCCTCTCTGTCTTTGTTCGGATAATTCCTGATTTATCAAAGATAATATCCAGAGAATATACGCTCTTGCCTCCAACACTATTTTTGAGGCTTGCCATCCTTCCATAGGCGTCATAAGTATAATCGGTGGTCATCGTTCCATCGCTGATTTGGCTTGGCGCCCCGAATTGACCTCCATGCTCAATGTCAAAGTCTCCGTATCGGGTCAGCAATCCGTCGTCGTCATAAGTAAAAGCAACTTCCGAAGCATCATTCAGGGTGAATCCCGCCAGGCTGAAATCATTGTTATAGCGGTAGCTATAGCTATCAGTGGCCACACTGTCGCCGCCTATTACTTGTGTGATAAGCGCACCATCGTAGCCAAAGAAATAACCGTTCCCATCCGGGCTTCCGGAATTCCGGCTGATGGTGGTGACCCGGTCGGTGGAATCGGCATAGGCAAAG
>Ga0255347_1006325_pt1 | contig 12946 bp, 17 predicted proteins | sample wastewater_treat_2_FD_192479 | JGI IMG/M metagenome (GOLD analysis project Ga0255347, IMG submission 192479) | Wastewater microbial communities from Lulu Island WWTP, Vancouver, Canada - plant24 | ecosystem: Engineered > WWTP > Wastewater > Unclassified | place: Canada: Vancouver, British...
ATCTCCTTTCCGCAGCGGACGGCGGTCATATTTCGTCCAAACTCATTATATCCGCCCACGGCAAGAACTTCAATCTCCAATTCTGTCTCCTCCTGGAATATTTTCTATCATTTCCCTTGTCTTACCGGTGAGATACCACCGGGCCTGTGGTAACTCGGATATTCGGGTTTTTCCGGTAAGAAACAAACTAATCCGGAGTTCCTGGTGAATATCCCGGATTACTTCCCGCAATGCATCAGGGCCTTCGCAGGCCGGTTTTAGGAGTGGGAGTGCCATTCCGGCAAGATTTGCACCGAGTACAAGTGCTTTTGCGATATCTGTTCCGGAACGAACTCCCCCGCTTGCCATAACCGGTCCACCGCACCTGGCTACTTCATACAGGCTCACTACGGTTGGAACCCCCCATTCTCCAAACCGTTCACCAAGTCCTTTCAGGTGCAGATCTTCCCTGCCGTTTACACTACCAGAGCGGTGGCTCTCGATTAGGGCCCATGATGACCCTCCATATCCGCCAACGTCCACACACGCCGCTCCTGCACCATAGCAGCGAAGACCGGTTTCATATGAGATGCCCGAACCGGTCTCCTTTACAATTACCGGGACTTTAAGTTCCCTGCACAGCTCGCGAAGGGCTGCATAACAACCGGATGCATCATGATCTCCTTCAGGCTGGATGGCCTCCTGGAGAAAATTGAGGTGGATCGCAAGTGCATCTGCATCTATCATCTCAACAGCCTGCTCTGCCCACTCAACCCCATGTTCCTTTAGCTGAACTATGCCCAGGTTTCCTGCGATGAAAGTGTCTGGTGCTTTATCCCTGACAACAGAGAAGGTGTCGGCCAGTTCAGGGTTTTCTATTGCAGCCCGCTGCGATCCAACACCTATACCAAGACCAAGCTCGCCTGCTATCTCTCCAAGGACTGCGTTAACATCTTTTGTCTCAGGGTGTCCCCCGGTCATGGCAGAGATGAACAGTGGCGAGCCAAGCTCATGTCCTAAAAACTTAGTCTTAATTGACAGGCTGTCCATGTTGCAGTCGGGGAGTGCCTCATGGACCAGCCTTATATCATCAAAACCGGTATTACCTGACTCGATGCTCTTGTCAAGGCAGATGCGGAGATGATCAAGTTTTCGTGAAGAAGTAAAGTTCCTGCGGTTCATGTATCCTCCGGCAGGATCCTGGTTCCTCCATGATCAGCCCCGCTCAAAAACTCCATAAGCCTTGATACATGGAATATCTCTGACCCGATTCCAATGTCTGCAAGGCGAAGGAGTTCTGCAATTTTTCCCTGCATTCCTCCGGTCACATCTATGGAGCCGGAGCCTCCAATCCTTATGGTATGCGCAACTGACCTGCGCAGTTCCCTCACAACTGATCCATCAGAATCCAGCAGCCCTGGAACGTCGGTTGCAAGCCCGATACGTTTCATCCCCAGGTGCTGTGCAAGTACCCTGACCAGTTGATCACCGGAAACGATGCATGCCCCTTTCATGGTATCCATCACCACATCCCCGTGAAGGACAGGAACGATACCAAGATCGATCATTATCTTAAGATTTTCCAGGGTGTAACCGGAGAGTTCTCCTCCAGATGCAACCATGCCATCAAACGGGTGAACACTTACCGCTTCAATTCCTTCCACGCGAAGCATGCTTACAACCTGTTTATTCAGGAACGATACGGCATAATGCGTCTCAAATACTCCTCTTCTGTTCTCCCCTGATACTCCGCTCTGGATATTGTACTGCCTTGCCTGGGGGTGCCCGTATGATCCTGCACCATGAACCAGGAGAAGGGGAATGTCTGAAAATTCTTTCAGGGTCTTTGCAATATCCCGCAGTACATTTTCACGAACAACACCAGCATTACCACTTCCTTTATCTGTGATGATGCTTCCGCCAAGTTTTAAGATTATTCTGTCAGGCATCCCGCTCTTTTCTCAGTCCTTCTGTATCAAGGCACGTGATTATTGCCCTGCCGTCAAATACCTCAATGGCCCCTGCAATCCTGGCCCTGATATTTTTTGACGCAAGGGCGACCATACATCCCCCGCCCCCTGCACCAGTTATCTTTGCACCAAATGCACCGGTTGATCGTGCTGCAAGAACCAGCCTTGAGAGCTGCGGATGGCCGACACCCAAAGTCTCAAGAAGGCAGTGGTTCATATCCATGAGTCTTCCAAGGTATGCCGGTTCATCAAGGTGCTTCATTGCATCAAGCACGATGGCTTCAATGGAGTCAAGAACCGGGTTGATTATTGCCGGATGTTTCTGTTTAAGCTCGGCAACTTTTTCAACCATCCTGCTGGTTGAATGGGATATCTGGCTGTTGCCCACGACAAGGTGATAGTTCTGCGGGGCCAGTCGTTTTCTTGTTCCTCCCCTGATAAGAAACATACCGCCAAATGTTGAGACGGTGGTGTCTGTGGCACTTGCCCGACCTTTCTGAACCTTTTTCTCTATCTTCCAGGCAAGTTCGGCGATCTGCTCCCGGCTACGTCCTATGCCAAACTCATCATTTATTGCTGCAAGTGTTGCAACAGTCACCGCTGCAGACGAGCCAAGTCCTGAAGAACTGGGCAGCTGTGAGTTTATGTAAACGCTCCCTCTCACTCCAAATTCGCGAAAACACTGGTCGATATATGGTGACTTTGCATGGTGCGGGTGGCTGGTTTTTCTGACCGTAACATACACTCTTGGTCTGATGGCGAGTGCTATCCCGGGTTTTTCATAAAGGACGGCATGTTCACCGAATAAGAACACTTTGCCGGGAGCACTCCAGGTTGCCACTATCGCACCGCCAATGCCGCATATCCTACGACCTGATCGTAATCACCACTTACCTCCCCTGAAGTGGTATATTCGAGCAGATCGCACCGGGTCTTCCCCCGGGCCATCAGTATCTCTATCATGCATCCAATCGGTCCGTATCCGCAGGCCGTAATATTGCGCGACTGAATCCTTGAAAAAAAATCCCTGACATCCATATGCAAAAGTGCCTCTATTGCATGGTGATCGTCTCTGGATGCCTTCTCGGCAGAGACATAATGGGAAAAGTCACTTGATGCCACGATTTTTACCGGTTTTTGATATTTTTCCAGTGCTTTTATCAGAATTGATGATACCCGGTGAACTTCCTCAAGTGTCTGCCGGCCCATCATGAGTGGGAGAATCCTGGAGCGGGGGAACCTGTACTGGATAAACGGTATCTGCACTTCCAGGGAGTTCTCCTGGCCATAACTCATGGCCTGCTCGTCTGTAGGAAGATCAATGTATGATCCCAGATTTATATCCGGCTCAATTGTCCCAAGTGGAGTCTCCCAGGGAATCTGTGAGATACAGGTAGGAAACCCCCGGTGACTTGGGCCCATGACCAGGAAAGTTCCTTCAAACTTTTCGTCAAATGCAGCATATGCATGTGCTGCTGTTCTTCCTGAGTAGACATACCCTGCATGAGGAGATACAATTCCTGCAGCATCGCCTGGGTATGAAATGCCCCTGAAGAGTTCAGACAGGAGTTGCCTGAGATGTCCGGGCTGCCTCGGATAAAACATTCCGGCTACAGTGCTGGCTCTGCTTTTCATGGACGAGGAATTGATCCCGGTTACGTTTCAGGATATCGGTTCCTGCTGATCTCTTTTGGGTATTTACATGTCAGATTCGAAGTCTTCAGGGGTCAGGGAGGTATTATATCCTTTATGACGGAGGAACTCCTTTGTCAGAAGGAAGTAAATCATGGAGAGTGCCTTGCGCCCTTTATTATTGGTTGGGACGACGACGTCTACCAGGCTTGTCATATTGTTGGTGTCACAAAGGGCTAATACCGGGATACCAGCCTGGATCGCCTCTTTGATGACCTGCATGTCGCTAACTGGATCTGTGACAACGACGACGTCCGGCTCTGCATAACGTGGAAGCTTTGGATTTGTCAGGGTTCCAGGGATGTATCTGCCGATTATCGGGGTTGCACCAATGGAATCGGCAAACTTGCGTGCAGGGTACTGTCCATACTGACGTGAGGTGACGACAAGCACCTTTGCCGGGTCATACTGGGAAAGAAACTTTGCTGCAAGCTTTATCCGCTCGTCAGTCTCCCTGATGTCCAGGATGTACAATCCATCTCCGCGGACGCGGTAGATGAAGTTTTTCATATCGCTGCTCTTTTGCTGGGTTCCGATGTGGACGCCTGCTGCTAAATATTCTTCGACTGACACAAGAGGTTCGTTCAGTTCTATCTCCATTTCATTTCCGTTCATAGATACTCTCCTCAATCCGTATGAGTTCGTTTAATTTGGCTGTCCGCTCCCCGCCGACAACCCCGGTTTTTATGAATATACACTGAAATGCACATCCAAGATGGGCGATGGCTGCATCTTCAGTTTCGCCAGACCGGTGACTCATGACCGTCTCCATCCCATGCTGCCTGGCAAGGCGGATGGCTTTACAGGTATCAGTCAGAGTTCCTATCTGGTTTGGTTTTATCAGAACGCAGTTTGCACTCCCATGGGAGATGCCTTCCTGGATGCGTCTTTCATTTGTCACGAAGAGATCGTCCCCACAGATAAGGCACTGGTTGCCAGTCTCCCTGTTCAGGGCTGCAAATCCTTCGTAATCCTCTTCATACAGGGGATCTTCTACGTATACCAGGTCATACTCGTCGATCAGGTCTGCAATATAAGTAACCTGTTCCTCAGGTGTTCTGATAGTCCCGTCCCTGTACCGGTAAGTTCCGGTTTCAGGATCATAGAACTGACTGGCTGCTGCATCAATACCAAGGCTTATTTCAAACCCTGCTTCATCAGAGACTAGAGATGAAGCTTCAGCCAGAATTCTGAATGCTTCAGGATCAGGGATCCGGGGAGCCCATGCCCCTTCATCCCCTTTTCCTGCATGTATTCCGTTTTTTTCAAGCAGATCATGCACAGTTTTGTGAACAAGTGCATTTGCAAAGATACCATCACTTACGCGTTCACAGCCGGTTGGAACGACCAGAAATTCCTGGAACTCCGTGGCATGGGCTGCATGTGCACCGCCGCCGATTATGTTCCCAAGAGGACGCGGCGCAGAATCTACAAATACTCCTCCTATGTGCTGCCATAGAGGAATGTTACGTGAGTCTGCGGCCGCTTTGGCCATGGCAATCGAGAGGGAGACGGCAACATTGGCTCCTATCCTGGAAAAGTTGCCGGTTCCATCTATCTCTCTGAGCAGGGAATCAGCACCTATCTGGTCTGCCGCATCAATACCGATGAGATGCGGAACCACCTGCTCTTCTGCTTCAGATATTGCAGTAGCAGGATCCCTGACCACGGCTTCATGCCTCCCTGTACTCGCTCCGCCGGGCGCCGCTGCTCTTCCCAGCCCGTGTTCTGTTCTGACCTCAGCTTCAACCGTCTTTCTTCCCCTGGAATCGAGGATGGTTCGCAGAGTAATCGCGCGTGTGATGGTCATCCGATACCTATCTCCGTTTCACCGTTATCGGAATAACCTCGCGCTCGAACTCCTCCATTGCTATCTCCAGTGGATCAATACTTGAAGTAGCAATCAGGATTGGGGCACCCATAGATATCTGAAGTGCCCTGGCGCCGACTATTCGCGCCTTCTCATAGCGAGTATAAGTTTGCATGCGTAACTCCTCAAAAATCCGTTGGCACAAGAATGGGGTCGCTGAGATTCGAACTCAGGTCAGAGCGTCCCGAACGCCCTAGGATGGTCCAGGCTACCCTACGACCCCTCATTGGTATGGGTTAAGTTCGTCAATAATCTCCTTGTGTGTGAGTAACATGCGCCGGCAACAATACCGATCCATTCCGAGATCGTCGAGGATCTTTTTTGGATCCTCGTTCGCATCCCGACGGCGTTTATACTCTTCGTAAACAGTGGAGATTACCTTTCCGCAGGTGAAACAGCGAACCGGTATCATTTGGTTGCTCCACTAATTTTATAGCTCATACTAATAAAGCTCACCGGTATGATTTCTGGAACTTCTTTCTTGCCCCACGACCATGTGGCTTCTTAGCTTCTTTCTGACGTGAGTCGTTTACGAGCAGACTGCGGTCATACACGTGATACACGTCTTTCATCCTGGGATCATTGTGCCATTTGACAATTCCCCTGGCAAGGGCTGTCCTGGCAGCTTCTGCCTGTCCCATGACACCTCCCCCGGCTACCTTGATGGAGACATCTACTTCTTCCAGCACACCAGGAAGCAGCTGAAGTGGTTCATATATCTTCATTCTGGCAAGTTCGGTGGAGAAGACATCAAGCAACAGGGAGTTGATACGGACAACTCCTTTACCTGGCCGGAATGTTGCCCGCGCAACCGCGGTTTTTCTCTTTCCACTGGTATTAATTATTCTCATCAGAGGTCACCTGTTCAGTATTTTGCTCCAAGGAACGTGCTGACTGCTCCAAGTGTCACATGTGACGGGTTACCCAGCCGCTTCCTGCTTGCATTCTCGATCGTCTCAACAGGCTGTCCGGAAAACTCGTCCGGGACACCAACGTAGATCCTGATCCGTTTCATGGCTTCAATTCCCCGCTCACGTTTATAGGGAACCATGCCCCGAATGGTTCGTTTTAGAATATGGTCCGGTCTTCGTGGGAAGAAAGGACCTCCCTCACGTGAACCGCGCTGGCGTTTCTGCTTGTAATTATTCAGAACACGTGCACGGTTCCCGGATATTATTGCTTTTTCGGCGTTAATCACTGCGATTTCTTCACCGGCAAGGGCACGCTTTGCAACATTGCTGGCAAGTCTTCCGACAAGCAGGCCATCACCATCAATTATTGTTACCATGATCCACCTACCTCAGTATCCTTGTCCTGCTCCCTTTCGGGTTCTGGGAGAGCAGCTGTTCAATGCTGATGCACTGTCCCTTCGCCTTTATGATCTTGCTTACTGCAGCATCTGAGAAACTCAGTGCAGCAACTGTCACGCCTGCTTCAACAACTCCGCTCCCAAGCACTTTACCCGGAACAATCAGGGTCTCCCCTTCCTGTGCATACCGGTTGATCTTGCTGACATTCACTTCTGCGTAATTTTTCCGCGACTTCTCAAGCCTGGATGCAATGTCACTCCAGATCTCAACCTCGTTTTCACGCGACGTCTGCTTCAGGAGTCTGATGAGTTCGGCAAGGCGCGGATTGGACTTATCATTCCTTCTGGTCATGCTCCGTTACCCTCTTATTTCACTCAAAGCCTCGTGTAATTCATCTGACTGTTTTTTCAGAAACAGCAGCCCCTGTTTTATAATTCCAACTGTTGGTAAAGCACCGGCGCTCTCAAGGGTAAATAGGAATCTGCGTTCATCCATTCCGATATGGATTGCCGGTTTTTCCCCGATACCGCTGTTCAGGCATGCCTGCTCGCAAAGCCGGCATAGTGAACATGATTCAAGAGCACCTTCCTTAACGCCGATTACTGATCCAGTCACCTGCAGGATTTCCTTAGGGCAGACCTCGACACAAAGACCGCACCCGTCACATCGTTCATCATGGGTGATGACAGGATAGTTCTTGTAACCACATACTGTAACGGGGGACCATTTTGCGTGTTCCATCCCTCTTTCCATGTATGCCTGTGCCTCGATCACGACCTTCTGGCTCTTCTCAAGCTTTACAATCGGGATATTGTCTTCCGCCGGCCGCACTACTGCATCCTGCGAGACAAGATCGCCAGACATCACAACGCCCGGACCTTCAACACTCATCGTGAATGTGACGGTGCATCTGGGACAGCCAGCTCCATTGCAGGAACACTGACTGCGTGGGACAAAGTTATCCGGATCAGTAACCAGTGGGATAAGGCCCAGCCGGTGTGTTAGAATTTCGTCGAAGAGTGCGCTGGTGTTATCGTAGATCCTGACATCTTCAATTGCAAAAGCCATGACTTCGCTGGTCATTGCCCGGCGGAGTGCATTTGCAAACGCAATCGAGACGTCACTTAGAACAAACGATGCAGCGTTCTCTTCAAGACTGCTGAATTCGATCTTCATCAGACTCTACGACCCCTTCTCCCGCCTTTTGGCCTGATTGAGTCGTGTGGTACCGGAGTTACGTCTTCAATAAGCCCGATACGCATTCCGGCACGGGCAAGTGCGCGAATTGCTGCCTGGGCACCAGGTCCGGGGGACCGCTGTTTTCCTTTGCCCGGAGCGCGAACCTTCACGTGAAGGCCAACGATTCCCTTCTCCCTGGCTGCCTGTGCCACGTTGCCTGCCATCTGCATTGCTGCATACGGGGAGCTCTCATTACGATCCTGCTTGACAACCATACCTCCGGAACTCTTGGTAATGGTTTCAGCACCCGTCAGATCTGTTACGGTGATGATGGTGTTGTTAAATGATGCGTAAATATGAGCAACGCCCCATTTCTCTTTGCCTTCACTCATGATTACCTCCCAACCTTCGCGATCCGCTGGCGTTCGGAGTGAATATCACTGACCAGTGGTGAAGAACCGGCGTACGAGATCTCCCCCTGTTCTTTTGCATTCACCGTGTATCCTGGAATGGTGACACGACGCCCTCCAATGGCGATATGTCCATGAGTAATGAACTGTCTTGCCTGTTTTGGAGAACGTGCAAACCCGAGCCTGTAAACCATGGTCTGAAGTCTGCGGTCAAGCTGCTGCTCAACCTTGAGTGCAAGGACATCATCAATATCGGCATTCTCTGAAAGCATTCCAGAACGCTGCAAAGAGCCGATTAGTTCATCCTTCTTCCGATCAATCCGTGCCTGATCTGAACCGGTAGACTGCAGAGCAATTATCTCACGAGCTGCTTTGCGGTATTTCCGGAGTGCACCCTTGGCAATCCAGACCTCACGCTTGTTTCTGAGACCATACTCGATAACAAGGCGGGTCTCTTCCTCAATACGGGAGAGTTCGAACGGACGCTTGGGTGTCTGGTATTGTTTGTGGTTTTTACCTGGATAGCCCATGTTTCATCCCGCCTAGGCTTTCTTCCTCTTTACACCGACGATAAGGCCGGTTCTTCCGGTAGACTTGGTACGCTGACCACGGACCTTCTGACCTGTCTCATGCCTGATCCCGCGGTACGCACGGATCTTCTTAAGAAGGTTGATGTCATCATCAACGGTCATCATAACTTCATTTCCAAGCAGATGACGTTTGACACCTGTGTACAGGTCCTTGGGGCGGTTGCTCATCCAGACTGGAATCCTGTCAGAATAGTTACTGATAACTTCCCGGATCCTGTCTACAGATGCTTCATCAAGTTTACCCATTAATGCGTTCTTATCAACACCTGCAGTTTCAGCAATGAACTTGGCAGTATGTCGTCCGACACCTTTGATACCGGTCAGGGAAATAAGAACGGGCTTCGTTCCGTCAAGGTCTGTGTTATGAACCCTGACAAAGTAATTTATCTCCTGGTCATCCTGGGCCATGCAATGCCTCACTTCAGGGAATTGCCTGTGTGTCAGCGTTGAGAGAGGGATTTGAACCCCCGAGTCCCAAGGGACACAGGGTTAGCAACCCTGCGCCATACCTGGCTTGGCTATCTCAACATGCAAAATCGCATCATATCGACACTCGCAACAGAATATCTGCTGCTACAGGAATTGTGCTTACTAATGTGGATGTGATACCAATATAATAGTTGTGATACTGGCCTCAGCCTCTCCTCATTCATGCATGACTCTCTGGTAACCGGCACCAAGAAGAGCAGATGTGACTATTGGAATCGCGATTGTTGCATCGCAAAAGCACTGGACCTTTCTGCAGTCACAGGACTCTTTTCCCCATGAGACAGCCTCTTCAAAAGTACATCCGGAAAGCCCGCCATGATGTGGTGTGTCGGTAGTGTACTGGATCGCATAATCATGCCCACCACAGTCATGATTATGAATGGATGCAATAACCTGGGTCTGCTGGATGAAGTTTTTTGGAACTCCCCCGCCGATATAGACAACACCGGTCTTTTGAGATCGTTCAACATATTTTGTCAGTTCTTCTGCATCAGCCAGCTGATCAATCATCACCTGGCATCCGTCTCTTCTTGCCATGACAAGGGCGATGCCAATTGACGAATCAGAAAGGGCCGGGATGAAGATGGGGATACCAAGCCGCGCCGCGGTTGCGGTCATGGATCTTCCGGACGGGTAATGTTTAAGCAACCAGGTGCCAAGAAGCCGGACAAACTCTGCTGAAGAGCCGGAAAAGCCATTATGCTCCCTGGCCAACTCTGCAATCTTTCCGTCTACAAGCCTGAACTCTTCTTCGTACGCGAAGATATCATAAATCCTGTCAATACCCTGCCTGAAAAGTGCCTCGTCATCAGCCATGTGATGCCCAAGGTAATGCCTTACCCCCACATGCTCGCAGATATCATGAAAGATATTTGCACCGGTAGAGACAAGAACATCGATAAACCGGTTTTCAAGAAGGGCGATCATGCATTCCTGCATACCGGCAGGAATCATGGCACCTGAAAGACCGGTAAGGATGGTAATGCCGGGATCCTGTATCATCCTTGACCATACCTCAACCGATTCTCCAAGCTTTCTCCCCTGAAAACCAGTAAGACTCATCTGGTTAAGGAGAGAATCAACGCGAAAGTCCGGCCTTACCGGCTGCATGGGGTGAAGGTTCATACCAGCGGTTTTACACTGAAGGTATATTGAAATATCGAAAAAAAGTTACAATGCCCGGATAAGAGAGTTCCGGGTAACGATTCCGATTACTTTTCCGTTTTCTGTGACAGGAATGCCACTTATGTTTTTGGAAAGCATCTGTGACACAACATCAGGAATGGTCGAGCTTTTTTCTACGCTCATGACCGGAGAACTCATTATATCCTTTACAAGGATATTGCGTATCTGGTGTTCCTGGTGCCTGTCATCAACACTCTCCCTGAACCTGGTCAGGGCAACAGCGACATCAGTCTCGGAGACAAGTCCGGCCGCCTTGTTGTCAGCCATGACAACGTACCTTGCAACCTTCTCATCAACCATCTTCCTGCGGAGATGAACCATCCTCTCTCCGGCCTCAATTACATGATGGGGATCAATGACCGAGGAAAGTTCCCCTTCCGGGACTACTTTTGCAAGCAGGTCTCCATAAGTTACCTGTCCGACAATCTTGTTGTCTTCATTGTATACAACCGCCAGTTTTGCCTGGTTCTGAAGAAGGGGAATAAGAATGTCAAGTTCCTGGTCTTCGTACACGATGGTAAACTCGGAATCAATGGTATTGGAGACGTGTATTGCAGAGGGTGCAACTTCTGAGCTGTGTCTTGCTCCAAGTTTCTCTACTATCTTCTGACGTGATACCGTCCCGACCACTTCGTCGCGGTGAACAACCACAAGCGGGTCCAGTCCGGTATCAAGCATTTTGTCAAGGGCATCGGTGACAGGAGCAGACTTTGCTATTGTAACCGGTTTTGCCATCACGTCTCGTACAAGTATGGTATTGGTCATTGGGCCACTTCCCGTATTATGTCATCTCTGGTAATTATTCCTTTTATGCCATTCATGCCAGTAATTATCACACTCTGGCAGGCAGCCTGTAACATAACCGTTACGGCCTCCCTGGTTTTCGCTGTCTCAGGAAGAGACGGGATCATCTGCCGCATCATCCCTGCAGCGGTACCAGACTCCGCACTTTCAGGGAGATCTTCGTAAAAAGCAAGATCGCTCTCGGTAATAATCCCTATTGCTCCTCCATCATCAACAACGATCACTGCTTCTGCCCCTTTTTTTATCAGGTCGACCACGTGCACAGACGAATGATCAGGGGTGACCTGTACCGGTTCACGCATGATACCTGATACCGGGATATCCAGCTTTTCAACCAGGTCAGAACGCAGTATGTCAGTCCTTGTCAGTATACCAAGAACCATGCCCTGGTCAATGACCGGAGCGCCTGATATATTATGGCTGACAAGCAGCAACAGCGCATCACGAATGCTGCTGTCAGGTGACAGGCTCACAAGGCTGGTAGTCATAACCTGGCTTAGCAGGGCATTATCTATACTCCGGTGCCTCCAGTCAGGATCATTTCTCCTAAGGCGAAAACCGATATCCTTCTTTGTGATGATACCTTTGGCGCGCCCGTCCTCGGCCACCAGGACCCTGGATATCTTATGTCTCAGCATAAGGTTTCTTGCATATGAGACTGTGTCACCAGGCTTAGCTGCATGCACGGGCGTAGACATCAGGTCTGAAACAAGCATTGCCTATCACCTGCCATTGTTTGCCAGTGCGAAAGCTTTTACAAGGTCAAATTCCGTGACAAGTCCGGCCAGCCTGCTCTGATCGATAACCGGCAGGGCACCGACTTTCTTCGCCATCATCTCCCTTGCCGCATCGGTTACCGTGGCATCAGGCCCGGTTGTGTAAAGGTTGCCACTGATAAGGTCCCTGACCGGGATGTTCATGACTTCAGTCACATTTCCGGTGACAAGTTTTTCAAACACTCTTCCTGTTCCGATGTATCTGACGATGTCTGTTGCCGTGATTATCCCGAACAATACGTCGTTTTTCACGATGGGAAGACGTCTGAACTGGTGTTCTGTCATTACCCTGGTCACCATCGAAAGCGGGCAGTCAGGCTGCTGAACCAGCAGCGAACGGACCATGATATCCTCGACCTGGATAGCCGCATGTGACCTGCACAGGATCTTAAGAACGTCCCGTTCGGTCACAATACCGCATAGCACATTGTCATCGTCGACGATAGGAATGCCCCCTATACGGTCATGCAAAATTATCTCAAGTGCCTCGGCCAGGGTCGCGTCAGTATGAAGCGTCCTGACATCGGTCTTCATTATCTTGTTTACGCTTTCATTGATTGCTGCAAGGAAATTACCGTTATGCTTGACATTGATGAGGTTAAAACGCTCACCACCGCCCAGAAAATCAATGATATCCCGTGCAGTAATAATTCCCTTCAGCCTATGAGTCCCAGGGTCAACTATGGGCAGCC
>Ga0255347_1006327_pt1 | contig 12946 bp, 9 predicted proteins | sample wastewater_treat_2_FD_192479 | JGI IMG/M metagenome (GOLD analysis project Ga0255347, IMG submission 192479) | Wastewater microbial communities from Lulu Island WWTP, Vancouver, Canada - plant24 | ecosystem: Engineered > WWTP > Wastewater > Unclassified | place: Canada: Vancouver, British...
ACGATCCGCGCTTGATGTGGCGTCATCATCGTCCCGGACGGCACCGCTACCTCGTGGCGCGCGAAATTATGGAAGCGGATTTAGTGGTTAATGTTCCCAAGTTAAAAGCTCATAAAAAGGCCGGCATCACCTGTTGCTTGAAAAACCTGATTGGCATCAACGGAAATAAGGAATATCTGCCACATCACCGCAAGGGTGCGGCGGGCGATGACACGGGTGATAATTACGAGCGCCCCTTCTGGCAGATGAAGCTGGCAGAGCACCTGCTGGATATTGCCAATGTGATTCGAAAGTGTGCGCGAATCTATCGCTTGTTTAACAAGGTGGTTTGGCGATTGATGCACTATGCCAAGCAACAAGACCCCACGATACAGATTGAGGGCAGTTGGCATGGCAATGACACCATTTGGCGCACCTGCCTGGATTTGAATCGGGCCCTGCTATACTCTAACCGCGAAGGCGTGTTGCAGGAGGAATGCCAGCGTCAGGAAATATCCATTGTGGACGCCGTGATTACGGGGCAGGGCGAAGGACCTTTGGCACCGGACCCGCTGGAGACCGGGGCCATCTATGCCGCGCATAATCCGGCGGTTGGCGACTATGTGGGCGCGGCTCTGTTGCGATTCGATTCGCAGAAAATTCCGCTATTGCGTCATGCGTGTGACCCCATGCGCTGGCGTATTTGTGATGCGCCGCCCGCAATTCCCGATTTTTCACCTCCATTCCCCGCCGCGCGCGCGCCCCAAGGCTGGGCCAACCATATTGAGCAGGGCCCGCCGTCGGCTTCATGATATTGCGCATCCAATCTTTTAAGCAGGCGGCCTTCTGGTCTACCACCATCGGCGCATTCAGTCAGCTTTTGGCCCTATTCTTTGGAATGCTGATGGCCGCCAAGTTTGGCGCGCAAGAGAGCACCGACGTTCTCTATTATTGCCTAGGGGTATTTGCACTGTTGTCCGGCTTGGTTCAACAGGTCAATGTGTCGGTCTTGGTGCCGGAAACCATGCGCCGCCGCGAGCAAGTCGGTGAAGCTGATGCGATGGCGTTCATTAATCGTTTTTTTGCCGTCTTTCTTGCCATCAGTCTGACGGTTGCCGGATTGATTTTTTTAAATCCTGCGGCAACCCTGACGAAAATATCAAAATTTCCAATCGCCACGCTTGAGGCGAATCACCAGTTAGTTCTTTGGTTGGTGGTGGCCTTTCCACTGCAAATGGTGGCGCAATTGTTATTGGATATTTTGGTGTCGTATCGTTTCCTGACTTTACCGGTAATCCTGTCGTGCGTCGCCCGTGTTATCAATATTCTGTTCGTCTACCTGTTTGGGGGGCGATGGGGGGTTATTTCCGCGGCGATGGGCATGACGCTGGGTTTTGCGCTGCAAATTGTCGTCAATGTGTTGGTTTTGGCTCGGGTTGTTCGCTGGCAATGGACGGCTTGGCGGACGCGGATTGGACGGGTGGTCATCCACAATATATTGTGGAGCGAATTGGGGACACTGGTTTCGGCCGCCGCCAATTACTTGCCTTTACTTCTGTTTTCCGGTTTTAGCGCCGGTGCCCTGACTGCGCTGAATTATGCCAAGCGAATGAGTCGGGTTCCGATGGATATGCTTACCTCGCAATTCTCGGCGGTAACTGCCGTGAAGTTCAATGAGCTCACCGCACAACGCGAATACGGGGAGCTCAATATGGCTTTTGAGCGTATTGCGCGTGTGACCATTTTTATTCTTGTGCCACTGGCCGCATTGTTGGCGCTACTTGGCTTCGATTTGGTTTCTTTCCTGTTCGGGCATGGCCGATTTCGCGGCGAGGCGCTCCATCTGGCCGGATTGTTGTTTTCCATATTCGTGTTGAACCTGCCCATGACAGGATTCATGACGATTACGGCCCGTTATTTAGTGGCTCGCCAGGCGATTCGCTATGGCGTGTTGTGGCAGATTTTCTCCAATGTCTTCAATGCGATTATTGTGGTAATCACGATTCATTTTTGGGGGCCTGTTGGATATCCGATTGGGCTCTGTATTCATCTGCTGGCCTATATGCTGATTATCACCGCCTCCATGGTTCGACGCTTTCCAGGGATACCTATCGTAAGTGTTTGGCGGACATTTGCCGCTGTTGTCACAACGGCAACTCTGGCTGCATTGCCGACGATTGGGATGCGCGATTGGTTGGGGGGAGATGCCAGCGTATGGGTGATGGGGATGGCATCCGCAGTCATCTTTTGTGTCGCGTATGGGCTGTTGCTTTGGGTTTGGCCTCCGGATCGAATGGCGTGGAAGTATTGTCTGAATTTGGTTGTCTCCATGTATAGAAAAACTTTTCATCGTAATGCCAGATTGCCTGGCAACAAGTAGGGGGCACGGATACATCCATGGAAGCGAATGGCTCTCAAAAACTTTCGGAAGCACAGTACTGGGAACGTGTGCATAGCGCTGGGCAGAGTCGCGCTCATCCCGCATGGAAGCGATTTTTACGGCGATGGATTCCGGGGAGCTGGCTGGCGGCTCGGAAACGGCGCTGGGAGAAGCAGCAGGAAAAGCGCGAGCGCGAGGGTTTACGGGCTCACTGGCTGTATCAACTGGTTGAAACCTTGTTGCGTCCTCAGCTCATCGGCCGAACAGGATTGAAAGCGTTGGAAATCGGTAGCGCCCCGGGCAGGATTAGCGTGGAGCTGTGGCGACGTCTGAATCTGGAGCCTTGGGGGGTGGAATATACGAAATCGGGTGTTGCGGCTCAAAAGATGATTTACCGAAAATGGGGATTGGATGAGCGGTTGGTGATGGAGGCTGACTTGTTTGATGATGCTTGGCGAAGCCAGCATGGCGAAGCGTATGATCTTGTTGCTTCCTACGGTTTTATTGAGCATTTCGACAATCCCCAGGAGATTCTACGGATGCATTTGGAGTTGCTTCGTCCGGGAGGCCTTCTGGTAGTAACGGTTCCGAATTTACATGAGACAACGTGGTATGGTCGTTTGGTGCGGCGCTTTAATCCGGCGATTTACGCCATTCATAATACGCAAACCTGCACGACCAGCACGCTGCGGGAAATGGCCCAAGTCTTTCATTTGCAACTGCTTCACTGCGGCACTCTGGGAGGGCCTGCGCTTGGATTTGTTCCGGATCGGCGCAGATTCGGCCGTTTGCTCGCATGGTCATTGGGCAAATGGCTACCCCTTGCAAATTGGCTCAACCATCGAGTGCTTGGGAAGCGATTGAAACCATTCCCGCGAACTGCTACGGTTCTGGCTTTGGTCGCTATCAAACCTTCAGAGAACATGTGCGAAAAGGGAATTGAATGAAAGACAACGATAACAATATGGTCATTGGCGTTCATTTCCGTGCCACGGGCGGCTTCGGTCCACGCTGGACGGAGGCGTTGCAGCGACGAGGATTTACGGTCAAATCTTTGGACCTATTGGGGCCCGCCCCGCTGGAGCAAGTGCAAGGCTGTTCGGGCGTGATGTGGCATTGGCCCCATTACCCCCATGAAGATCGGCTGGCTGCATTGCCGATTTTGCGGGTTATTGAAGAGCACTTGCACATTCCTATATTTCCGGATATGGCGACCTGCTGGCATTATGATGATAAAATAGCGCAAGCGTATCTATTGGAGGCTCTGGATATTCCGCACCCGCAAACTTGGGTGTTTTGGCGGAAAAGTGAAGCGTTGGCCTGGTGCGAAAAGGCTTGCTACCCGATTGTGGCCAAGTTGGCGGGCGGTGCGAGCAGTACGAATGTGCGCTTGATTCACAATCGGGCGGAGGCACGGCGGCATATAGAAGTCTCTTTTTCTGGAACCGGGCATATGGTGAAGCCGTCTTTTCCGAAAGGCTGGGGAGCTCGGCAATGGGCTCGCCTCCGGCGCGCGTTAGCGCGGGTGGTGCGGGCGGGCCCGTATGTGTTAATGGGACGGTATCCCCCGCTACCCGATCGCACCTATTGGATGCCCCAAAAAAACTATGCGCTGTTTCAGGAGTTTGTGGCGGGGAATGAGTTTGATACGCGCGTCACGGTGATTGGGAATCGCGCCTTTGCATACCGGCGTTTCAATCGGCCCAATGATTTTCGCGCGTCCGGCAGCGGAAACTTCAACGTGGAGCCGTCTCAAATTGATCTGCGCTGTGTGCAGGCCGCATTTGCCGCCGCCCGCAAACTGAAATCACAGTCCATGGCATTTGATTTTTTGTTCCGTGGGGAGGCCCGCGAGCCGGTTATCGGTGAAATCAGTTATTGCTATGTGGATTGGATGGTCGAAAAATGCCCGGGCCATTGGGATGACCAGATGAATTGGCACGAAGGTCACATGTGGCCCGAAGATGCGCATGTGGAAGATTTTATCGCCCGGATTGAGACGGCACATTGACCCCTAGAGCACTTGGCAGGACAGACGTGCGCTTGTGACGATGCATATCCTTATGCTTATCGGTCAGTTTCCGCCAGAGGTTCGCGGCGGTGCGGAAATGCAATGTTGGCGGCAGGCGCGCGCTTTAGTGAAGCGCGGCCACCGTGTGACGGTTTTGACCCGCTGGCAGGCCGTTGGGACGCCACGGTGGGAGACGCGTGATGGCGTGCGGATTGGGCGACTGGGGTTTTATCTGCCGTGGATGGCGGCCCGGCGACGGTTCCAACAAAAAATTAAGAATTATTTTCTCAAAAAGCCTTCCACTGGCCCTGAACCGATGCTGGATGGTGTTGAGCCGACACGTTCCGCGCCTCAGTTTCGCAATCCACGTTGGCAAGCCTGTTCCACATGGTTGGCGAATGCCAGTTTTATTTGGGATGTACTTTGGTTGTGTTGGGGGCGACGTTTGAAGGTGGATGTTATTCATGTCCACATGTCTCGATGGATGGCAGGTTTTGGACATTGGCTCGCCGCGCGTTTGTCGGTACCGGCATTTTGCAAGGAGGCCAATTATCCTCCGGGAGTGAGCCGGTCGGATGACGCAGACTTTGTGCCCTTCAAAAAAAAGTGGATGGCTCGCCGTCGGGAGTGCCGTTTCTTTGCCATGACGGAAGCGATTTTTTCAGCATTGGTAGATTTAGGAATTCCCGCACACAAGATATTTTGTGTTCCTAATGGCGTGGAGATGCCGACGGAAATCGCTGACCCGGCCAGCCGAACGTGTGCGATTTATGTCGGCAATTTTACGCAAGGAATTCAGTACAAGGCTTTTGACTGGTTGCTCCAAGCCTGGGGACAGGCTGTACAGTCTGAGCCGGGTATCCAATTGACATTATATGGTGCAGGGAAGACGGAAGAGTGGGCGGCTTATGCCGAGGCGCATGGCTGTGGGAATACGGTTATATTTGCTGGCCCAACAAGCCATATTTGGGCCGCTCATCATCAGGCCGGTTTTTTGATTTTGCCGTCCCGGAGTGAGGGAATGTCCAATGCTTTGTTGGAAGCCATGGCGTCGGGCCTGCCCGTCATCGTATCGGATATACCAGGAAATACGGCCATTGTGCGCGATGGGATTGAGGGTTTGGTCGTTCCTGTGGATGATGAGGATGCCCTGTCCGCTGCGATTCTCACACTGTATCGTTCACCTGAATTACGACGCCAGATGGGGCAGTCGGGCCGCGCACGGGCAATGGAGAGATTTTCGCTGAACGTTGTGGCTGAGCAACTGGAGGCGGCTTATCGTCGTGCGCGGGATGAAGATGCCAGGCCGCCCCCATCTGATATAACTGCGGAGAGTGTGGCATGAACATTTTGATGATAACTCAGGAATTTCCGCCGACCCAAATGGGTGGAGCGGAAATGCAATGCTTGAAGCAAGCCCGTGCTCTCGTCCAGCGTGGGCATGCGGTGACCGTTATCACGCGTTGGTTAAACGGGAAGGTGCCGCGGCATGAAATCATGGATGGAGTGAAGGTTTTCCGGATGGGGTGGCTGTTGCCTTTTACCATGAAGATGCGAAGGGTTCATGATAATCTTGTTTCATTGAAGCCGGGGAGCGGTGGGCGGCTTTATCGTCATGGTGCACCGCAATCTATCGCCCCGCAGGGCAAAGAAAAGCGTTTTCGCTGGATGTCGCTGGTGGAGCGACCCGGTGCTTGGAGTTTCCTGCAAGAAGTCACAGCGGGAGTTCGCTCTGGCCGATTAGCTCCCGATTTGATTCATGTTCATGAAACAAACTGGATAGCCGGTTTTGCCCAATGGTTGGGCGAACAAATACAGGTTCCCGTATTTTGCAAAGAAGGGTTGCTCCCGGTTTTGGGATTTGGCGGTGCGGCGGATATTCCCCGGCAGGCGGAGTGGCGTCAACGGCGAATGAAGTGTCATTTCATTGCCATGACTCCGGCTATTGCTGATGCCCTTTCCACGGCGGGCATTCCAGCGAACCAAATCTCCGATATTCCTAATGGGGTGGACATTCCGGAAATTCCCGCAGAGCCGGCACGGCATGCGGATGTACTCTATGTGGGCAATTTCACACAGGGGGCGGCCCACAAGGGCTTCGATATCCTTTTCCGCGCGTGGGGGCGAGCCGTAGCGCAAGAACCGGGGATGAGGCTACGGCTCTGTGGCGCGGGTGAAACCAGTGGTTGGCAGTCATATGCAAGAGAACAAGGATGCGGGGACTCGGTTATCTTTGAGGGGCGGATTGAAAACATCGGGATTATGCACCGACAAGCTGGATGTCTGGTTTTGCCTTCGCGCAAGGAGGGAATTTCCAACGCGCTATTGGAGGCGCAAGCAGCCGGCTTGCCAGCGGTAGTGTCGGACATTCCGGGAAACCTTGTCGTGGTTCGTGACGGCGAAAACGGGATTGTTGTTCCGGTGGGTGATGTAGAGGCTCTTGCCTATGCGCTGATACGGTTGTTTCGTTCACCGGAGCTACGTGCGGACATGGGGCGAGCCGCACGGACGCGAATGGCTGAATATTTCGCTATTGAAAAAGTGGCCGCGCAACTGGAGGCCGTCTATACTGCGCATCTGGCGGATACGAAACGAACATGAGTGCTCCATGGCTTGATTCAGAGTTGATTCTCTGCCCAAAATCACCACATACTGGCACGCAATCAACATGACTACACAAGCGATCAACTTTCCAGCCAGTCGCCGTACGGCTTATCAATTCCCGATTTATCGTTGGATGGGCTGGTTGGCGGTGGGTGGATTTGCCATCGGTCTGACGGCCATGTTTTTTATATCCGGGATGTTTGGCATTCCTGCTCCCATTGGCTGGGCTGCACTGGTTATCCTGCTGTCAGCAGGCGCCCTGCTTCTGGATCGTCCGCGACTCTTGCTGAACACCATGTTGTTTTACTTCCTATTGGTCCCCAACAATCGTTTGTTTGGACTGCTCTGGTTGCCCATCCCCGGCTCGGTCAATAAGTTGTTTTTTATTCCATTCATCGCGGTGATTGTGATGAATTGGATTCAGCGCCGCCAACTGAAGGAGGCGACGCTTTTCCCATTAGTATTTATAATATTGACCGGCTTGAGTTGGTACGTTAACGGGCGGCCGTCTATTTTCAATACGATCCAGTTGACGTTGGTCATGATGCGGACCTACATTCTCTGGTATTTTTGCCGCCTGACCTGCACGTTTGAAAACGAACACCAATTGTCCCGCTGGGTGTGGGGGTACATTATATATATCGCAATTCAATTTTTCTATAATGTCCTTTGGCAACGGGCGCCATGGGCTCGCTTTCATCCAGACCATAGTGGCGGTGTCTTTGGTCCTGAGGGTGCGGGCGCCGCCCATATGGTCGGCTATATGAGTGTGTTTGGGTTGCTGTTGATTGCCGGCTGGTGGGTGAGCGCCGGGCATCATGCCCGTCCCCGCAAGCGTTTTTTGGCTGCTCTGACGGCGTTGGTGATTGCGTACAACTTGATTTTTATGACCGATACCAAACATATTCTGGTGCTGTTTCCATTGATTGCATTCCCGTTTTTTATACACCCCAGCGTATCCTTCCGCTTGAAGATGTCACTGCTTGCGGCGGGAAGCATTTTTTTAATTGGTGTGGCGGTTTATTTCAGCACGGCGGTCAATATGTCGCGCGTTTTGCAATACGTTGATACGATTCAAACCAGTCCGAAGGGGGAAATGTTGTATGGGGTGACTGTGGATTTGCCCTATCTGGCCCGCTATCCCTGGCTGGGAACCGGCCCCGGGACATTTTGTTCGCCGCAGGCTGTTGAAGCGCGGACCCGTCTGGCGCGTCAGTATATCATTCCGTACAGGGATGAGGAACGCCGGCGCACCCTGTTCGGTGTCCGGGGTACAACCCTCACCTCATCGGTAATCGGCGGGACTCAAACCGACTTTTTTATCTTGATGGGGGAGTATGGCTGGTTAGCCACTGCCGCGTATTTGGGTTTTTGGATATGGCTAATCGTTCGCTTGCTTCAAAAGTCCAAGCGGTTGCCTAGCCATCGCTTGCTGTCGGGCGTTTATATCGCTCTGGCATGCTGCCTGCTGGCCCAACTTTTTATTTTAGGGCTGGTGGGTATGTTGCTTGTCCCACCCCTGACCTATCCGATTTGGATTTTGGTGGGCCGAGCATGGGATATGCGGATGGAAGAAGACAAGACCGTTGCGCCAGAGGAGCCGAATACGGTTCGTCCGCAACGAAAATTCTTGGGGCACACGGATGCTCCGGCCCCGCAGATGCTTCGCGCATGAGAGGTGTTATTTAAATGCCTCTTGCGAATAATCGGTTTCGCGCGATGAAGCACGACCAGTACGTCATCTGCCTGGCCAGTGTGGACCCGCGGCGTTCCATGGGCGGTTTGGGGCGATACTTTCGTGATGCATTGGCTATGCTGAAAGAACGCGGCGTCTCTATGCTGTGTTGTTTCCCTTTTCCCACCAAGCGCAGCAAGCGGCTCAACCGCTATCTCTCCAATTTTTGGGGCACTGTCGTTGACGAACATCTGGTCGGATTTTACGGTGTTCGTGACATTTGGGGGATGTTGGCGGAGTTGGGCCGTAGCGGCCGACGACCGGTCGAAATTCAAATTCATCAGCTTCAATCCTTTGCTCTGGATTACGTTGCGGATTTTCTGGCAGCGGTTCCAGTTCCGGTAAAATTATTTTTGCATGATTATTACACTGTCTGCCCGGGTGCCCATCTGCTCAAAAATGGCAAGACCTATTGCGGGCCAGAAAAACCATCGGAGGGGAAGTGCTCGACCTGCACGAAATGGACGCCATCCCATCATGCGAAAATCCACTCCCTTTTGGAAAGCGTACGGGAACGCTTGACAGTCGTGGCACCATCGGCAGCCGCACGGGACGTGTGGTTGCAGACATTTGTAGATTTCCGCGAGCAGACGATAGTGATTCCGCACTTGCGAGCGGAAGGGGAAGTGCCGAATGCATACCAGCAGAAAGCAGAAGACGAGCCAATCCGCATGGCTTATGTGGGCGCGCCGGCCGCTTACAAAGGGTGGAACTTATTTCGGCAGCTTGCCACGAGTTTGGGTGGCTCGGACAAGAACATCGAGTTCTATCACTTTGGCGTCAATAACCCCGATGGGTCCATCATTCGCAATGTCCCGGTATCATTTGTCGAAGATGGGCTTGAAGCGATGACCTCTTCGATTCGCCGAACGAATATTGATGTGGTGTTGCTGTGGGCTTTGTCGCCGGAAACCTACAGCTATACCTTGTATGAGAGCATGCAGGCCAACGTGATGGTGCTCACAAATCCAGACAGCGGCAATATCGCCGATGTGGTTGAATCTCAGAGGGTTGGGCGAGTGTTCCGGACGGAAAAGGAATTGTGGGCTTATCTCCAAAATGTGGAGCAGGTGAGCCGTGATGTGGATTTCTATCGCCGGAGCCGTCCCTTATTACCGTTGCGGTTGGTTCCGAACCCGGCCATTCCAGATGCTCTGGACTTGTCTGCCAACCCGAGATTGCCACCAGTGGAGTTGGTGCCCCATCATGCTTGGCATGTGGAATGGTTGTATACGCTCAAGCAATTGAAACAAAAGATGGTAGGGTCATGAACATAGGCTGGGATGTGGTGGATGTCCCGCCGATTAAGGACGGAACCTTCGAGTTTATTACCCGGTGGGTCCGGGCTGTTGGATTGCATCCGGCAGGACACCGCCACATTTGCTATGCGAACGCGGCCTTCTACCATGCTGTCGCCTCTACCGTTCCCGATGCCGTTGAATGGCGCATCGCCGGAGACTGGGCGCGGGCCTACCAGCTTCGGCGGGAGGCCTACTTCTGGCGTCATGGCCGTGCCATCGCGCGGGAAGTGGATGTGTTGTTGTCGGTTTACCGGCCGCCGCTAGTGTGGAAGGGAAAATCTATTTCCATTGTGTTGGATTGTACCAAAGAGCTGTTTCCAACCGTGCGCAGCCTCAAGGCTTACACGATGGCCAAGCTGCGGGATTTCGGGGCGCGCCGCTCTGGTCGCTGGTTGGCCATTTCAGAATGGACGCGCCAAGATGCCATTCGCCTGCGCGGATATGCGCCGGAACGGATACGTTCTGCGGGCATTCCTGCTCCTGACATTGCAGAGCTTTCTACCATGCTGAATCCTCCAGAATCGCTTCAACATATTGCGGGACAGCGATACGCGTTCTACTGTTCGGCCATTTCCATGCGTAAAAACCATCCGCGTCTCATTCGTGCCTGGCGGCGGGCGTTTCCGAACCGTGACGTATTGCTTGTGCTCGCTGGTCGTGAGTTGCCCGGCATTCACCCGGAAATTCGTGAGGAAATCGCCGCGGCGGAACGCGACGGCGTTGTTCGATATCTGGGGCTGGTGAGCGATGCCGAGAGGGAGTATTTGTATGCTGGAGCGGATTTCGTGGTGTATCCGAGCTTGTACGAGGGATTCGGCATGCCGATTCTGGAGGCATTACAGCATTCCAAGCCCGTTCTTACCTCCTCGGGAAGCGCAACGGAGGAAGTGGGTGGGGATGCCGTGTTGCTGTGCAACCCGGCCGATGAAGAGGACATGGTGAGTCAACTCCGGCGAATTGCATCGGATGAGGCGTTGCGGTCGCGTTTGCGCGAGGCGATTCCTGAACGCCTGAAGCGTTATTCGCTCGAACATGTCGCCAGCGAGTTACACGCGGGTATAGACTATCTGGCGGGTCTGGCATAGGATGGCGGCCATGCATGTAGCCACCCTGTATACCTTGTACGGTCGTCGGGCCGGTGCCGAAATGTGCTTTGAAAAAGCGCTGGAGGCCATGTGTCGCCTCCGTCCCGATGTGCGCTGGACGGTGTTTTGCAATCGCGAGGCGCAACGGGTATTGGCCGAAGGCCTCCCAGACCTCCGCACGCGCTATGTGCCGTGGCTGGACTCACAGTTCAGAAAAGCGTTCTGGTTGGAATTTCTTTCCGCACCGGCCGTATGCGAGGTCGCTCCAGACCTGTTCTGGATCCCCAGCGGAACCAATAGTTTTCCCGGACGATGGCCGGGGGTGCCGACGGTGACGACCTTCCATGATTTAGGGGAGTACCGTATTCCGGGCAAATACGATTTTGTGCGCACGGTGTTCCGAAAGCGCATCTGCATCCCGCGTGCAGTCCAGCGTTCTGCGGCTTTCACTGCGGTGTCTCAGTTCACAGCTGATGACCTGGCCCGGTTTCTCGGCCTGCGCGATGGGGTTGCGGTGGTCCACAACGGTCCTTCGCCCCATGCTGTGATTCCGGTGGATGAGCCGGAAGCCCTCCTGCAACGGGAGTTTAATCTTTCCGCCGGTCGTTACTTGTTTATCCCCGGGCGGACCGACTACGTGGGCAAAGGGCTGGATTTGATTCTCAACGCCTATGCCCGCCTGAAAGCGGATGTGTTTGGCGATGGGCTGCAGATCGTTTTCGTCGGTCCGAAGGGTGACGGCCACGAGCGATTTGTTCAGCACCTGAACCGGCTGGATGCCAGCGGGAAAACCCTACGCTATCTCGGCCGGGTAGAGGCCAGGGCGCTGGAAGCATTGTATCGCGGATGCATGGCTACGGTATTGCCCTCGCGCTTCGAGGGATTTGGCTTTCCGGTGCTGGAAGCCATGGACAGGGGTGTTCCGGTGCTGTGTTCAGATGCCGGGTCTCTACCGGAGGTGGCTGGCGGCGGAGCGTTGCTCTTTCGCTCGGAAGACGTCGAAGATCTTTGTGCCAAGCTCCGGCAATTGACCGCCGATTCAGACCTGCGCAAGCGGCTCGCCCGTGACGGTCGCAACCGCAGCCACCGCTTTTCCTGGGAAGCCTGCGCAACGGGTATGCTGAAGGTATTTGAGCGGGTGGTGGCTGTTGGGTCTTCCGGCATTTCTACAACCTCTTTGATGGCCTAGATACGACCGTGCGACTGTGCTCCCATGTCATGCGTTTTCTGAGCGCCCTGTTGTCCAAGCGCAACTGGGCACAAAGGCGCGGCAGTACGCGATCAAAACGGGCGACGCTAACCAATATGCGCACGACCTGCGGGATCTGTATGCGAAAGTGATTTCATCTTCGTCCAGTGGTGGTGTGTAGCAGAGGCCTGTAGCAGAGGCCTCTCGAATTTGTCATCACGCACGATAGATTGCGGGAGCGTTATTGGATTGCCCAGTGGAATTTGAACCCTTCGCTTGTGCTGAGCAGTCTCATTTGCTATACGTTTTTCACAGTTAATACCATGAAGCCGCCGGATGAAATTGCCTATTGCTATGCAGATCAAGTGTCGCCAGACGAGTTGTCCCATTTATTGGACCGGATGGCGGCTTATACCGGCGATCGAATTCCGGCAAGGAATGTTTTCCATGTTCCGTTGCGCACTCCCGAGAAGGAACGAACAAGCCTGACCCATACGATATCCGTGACGGCCCGGAAGTCGGATGGCACGTTAGTCGGTTATTTGCGGATCCTGACGGATCACGCCTACATCTTCTACATTCTGGATGTGATGGTGGCCCCGGATTGGCGAAAGCGCGGCGTCGGCAAGCGCCTGATGCAGATGGCTGTTGAGCGGTGCAAG
>Ga0255347_1006331_pt1 | contig 12942 bp, 11 predicted proteins | sample wastewater_treat_2_FD_192479 | JGI IMG/M metagenome (GOLD analysis project Ga0255347, IMG submission 192479) | Wastewater microbial communities from Lulu Island WWTP, Vancouver, Canada - plant24 | ecosystem: Engineered > WWTP > Wastewater > Unclassified | place: Canada: Vancouver, British...
AAGGTGTTTAGAAAGGATTTGGTGAAACGTGTCAGACACAGAAAAAATAACAATCAATATTGGTAGTGTAGATTTAGGAAGGGTTGATCTACTGGTTCAGGAGGGTTTCTATTCCAGCCGAGCAGACTTTGTTCGAACAGCAGTTCGCAACCAACTCGAACGGCAAAAGACAGCTGTTGATTCGATCAGTTCGAGGAAATCCATGTTTATTGGCACCTTGACTTATTCCAGGAAAGATCTGGAGGAAAAACGCGACGAGAATGAGATGATCAATGTCAAAGTGATCGGAATGTTAATTCTCAATGAAGATGTAACTCCCCAACTGGCATTAGATACAATCCAGTCGATAACGGTGCGCGGTGTATTTAAAGCACCTGAAAATGTGAAAGACGCTCTCAAAGAGAGGCTGCATTAAAAATTTTTCTCACCGAGTCTGGCACCACAATTAAGGAATTCGATAATTGTCTATTGACATAAAAATATTGGAAGACATAAGATGAAAAATATGACACTTTCGCTTCCTACGGAAAAACTGGAAGACGCGGGAAATATTCAGAATTTTATCCGTTGTCAATAAAAGCACCTTTTCGGATGTTCTTTCTAAATTATCCCCAATAAATTCCAGTCAACTGAGAAGAAAGCTCCCACAGTTCACGCGCCAGGTTTTCTTTCCTGGCAGCACGGCTGGGGCTTTGAGGTAGGCAATCTCTGTAATAATTGCCGTTTGATAAACTGCTTTTTTTTGGATCACTTAGTAAAAGCAAGGTCTTAACAGGAATACTGGTATCTGTACCGCTTTTGCGGTGAAAGCGCCATACCAAATCCGATATTCCCGGATCACTTTTTGAACCTATGCCTGTATTGACCAAGCCAGGGTCAACTGCAAAAGCCTCAATATTCTGATAACGACGGTTTAGTTCAGAAGTGAAGAGTATATTACACAATTTTGATCGTTTATAAGCCAGTAATCCAATATATGGCCAGGGATTGCTGATTCTTTTTAGATTGATCGGCACAGTCCGGTGGGCATATGATGACATCGTGATAACTCGTCCTTGTGAGGATTTTGCAAGCCAGGGTAAGAGCTGATATGTTAAAACAAAAGATGCCAGGTGGTTTACAGCAAAAGTCATTTCAATATTTTTGTCATTTGATCGCTTGTGCTCAAGGTATAGCCCGGCATTATTAATTAGAATATCTAAATGATTAATACCCCAATTTGCCAGCTGCTTTTGAGCATTTTCACCCAAATTAATGACTTGATGTTGGTATCCCAAATCCGCCTTTAAAAATTCAATTTTTGCATCAGCTTTTATATGTAATATGGAGTCTTTTGCCTCTTGTATCCGTTTCTCCGATCGACCAGCTCCAATAACATAAGCCCCTTCTTGTGCAAACTTTACTGCTGTAGCCAGGCCGATTCCTGAAGTCGCCCCCGTGACCAACACCGTTTTTCCCGATAAATTAAAATCTTCTTCCATCATAATCCTCATTGTGCAGAGCAACCATTAACAAACATTGAAGAATTATAACCCGTTTATCATAAGTTCCGGATTTGAAAAGATTTCTGTTTTAAAATACGCGACAAACCACTGCTATAATAAGTAAGATGCGATAAAAAATTGTTTTAGTTTCAAAAATAAAAAGGACGGATATGATCCCTAAAACTTTTCATTACGATCGCTTGGTAAAAAGTGAAGACCTGAACCATCACAACACTTTGTTTGCTGGTCGCTGCGCAGAGTGGTTTGTAGAAGCCGGATTTATTGCAGTGGCAAGTTTTCTACCTGCTAGTCACATTGTATGCTTGAAAATTCATGGTTTGGAATTTACAAAACCATTAAAATCCGGTGACATCGCTTGTTTCCAAAGCAAAATTGTTTTTGCGGGTAGAACATCGCTGATTGTCTATGTTAACCTATCTGATAGCAACGAGAACTCCCCCATTTTAGAAGGATTTATCACCTTTGTCTATATAGATGATGATGGCCGAGCCAAACCTCACGGCTTGAAATTGGAGCTGTTAGATCCGGAGGATATTGTTCTAAATCAACGGGCCGCAGCGTTACGTTGAATCACCCTGGGCAAATTATTTGTCCTCGCGCATGTATGGAATACTCAATGCTGCCGGAGCGCCGAGCCGCTTGCTGAGAGTTTCCCACCAGGTCATAATGATCAATACCAGGATAGTTGCCAAATAAGGAAACATGTTTAAAAAAGACGAAGGGATGGTTGCTCCAACTGCTTGAAGTCGGAATTGGATGGCATTAATCCCTCCAAACAATATTGCCCCTAACACCGCCCTAGCAGGATTCCACATCGCAAAAATCACCAGAGCGATTACAATCCAACCCCTGCCTCCTGTTATGTTATCGGTCCAACCTGGTGTGTAAGATAATGTAAGGTGCGCACCTCCTAACCCAATAAGAATTCCACCAATAATTGTATAAAGGTAACGGGTTTTTACTACATTAATACCCATCGCTTCAGCTGTAATTGGGCTTTCTCCAACCGCCCGTAAATTTAATCCATTTCTGGTTTTGTAAAGGTAATACCATGCTATGGGAATCAATAAGTACGTTGAATAAGTGATAAGATCCTGACTAAACAAAGCACCAAGAACAGGAATTTTATTTAATCCGATAATTGCCTGGATGGTTAATCTCGGACCTGAAATTCCAGCTAAATTAAAGTTATTCTCTGCTGGTCCTAAGCGCTGGCCCAGGAACGAGGCTAAACCTGTTCCGAACAGAGTGATGCTCAATCCGCTTACGACTTGATTTGCCCGCATTGTCACACTCAGAAATGCATGTAAGGCGCCTAAAACTCCACCAACAAGCATGGCAACTAAAAACCCAAGCCACACATTGCCTGAATAGTAAGCGACAGCAAAGGCTGATACTGCGCTTAAAAACATCGTCCCTTCAACGCCAAGGTTCAGAATTCCAGAATTTTCGGTATAAATTTCACCGATAGTGGCATAAACCAACGAGGTGCCTGCTCTGAGTGTAATTGCTAAGATAGTTGTAATTAATTGAATCATCTCCCTCATGCCTCCGATTCAATTTTGCCAGCCACAATTTTTTCTGGCCGTATGATTTTTAATCGATATTCTGTGAACAAAGAACCTGCCAACATAGGAAAAAGAATTAATCCTTGTAAAACCAATCCAACCGCTGCAGGCAAACCCATCATCAATTGCACCTGGTCGCCGCCTACCAGAAGAGCCCCCATCAAAATTGCAACAAAAATCACCGCTATTGGATTTAGCTGGGCCAGCCAGGCGACAATAATTGCTGTATAACCATGTCCTACTGCCAGTCCAGCTTGTAATCGTCTTGAAATGCCGGCAACTTCACTTGCCCCGCCCAAACCACTGATAGCACCAGACAATAAAAGCGCCAATACAATATTTTTTGAAATCTTGATGCCTAAATATTTTGCAGCGACTTTATTCTCTCCAATAACCTTTAACTCAAAACCCCAGCGAGTTCGATTAAATATAAACCAGAGAATAATCGCAACGATTATCGCAAATATAATTCCAAAATGCACCCTTCCAAAAATTCTTGGAAGCCACGCTTCTTCAGAGAACCTGGCTGTTCCAGGAAAGCCAAACCCCTGCTGGTCTCGCCATGGACCATAATAAAGATAAGAGGCGAAAAGAACGGCGACATAGTTAAGCATCAAAGATGTGAGTGTTTCGTTTACACCCAAATAGGCATTTAAAGCTGCTGGAATACTTGCCCAAAGGGCACCAGCAACCATACCGCCAATGATAACTGCAGGTAAAACCAGCCATGAAGATATAAAATCATTGAAAAACAATGCGATGCCTGCACCCGCAATGCCACCAAATACAAACTGACCTTCAGCACCAATATTCCAAAAACGCATCCTGAAAGCAGTAGCAACACCAAGTCCTGTTAGCATCAGAGGTGTGGCTTTTACAAGTGTTTCTGAAAAAACATGCATTGACCCAAAGGTCCCTTTAACCATAGCAGCATAGGTTTTTATTGGGCTTACACCGGTGATAAGCAATAAAATTGCCCCTAAAATTAATGCGACAATAAAGGAGACAATCGGAACGATATAGAAGGCTTTTTGAGAGGTTGCTTTTCTTTTTTCAAGAATTAATCGCATAATCCATTACTCCATTGTCGCATCGGACATAGTCTGAACATCTCTCTCCAACTCATCAATTGAAACTCCTGCCGTCATCAAGCCAAGCATCTCGGTATCAGCGTCTTCAGAATTTACAATTCCCATGATTCTTCCCTCAAACAAAACAGCAATTCTATCGGCAATAGAGGTTAATTCGTCCAAATCTTCGGAGATCAATAATACACCAACCCCCTGATTCCGTTGATCAAGAAGTAAGTTACGCACTGATTCTGTAGCCCCAACATCCAACCCTCGTGATGGATACATGGCAACAAGGAGCCCGTTACACGCATCAATTTCCCGAGCCAGAATTGTCTTTTGAATATTTCCTCCGGAAAGGAATTTGACACTGGTTTTTAATGTTGGCGTGGTGATTTTAAATAAGTTGACCAATCGGTTTGCAAAGTCAACAATATTTTTTGGTTTTATAACACCTTTTGAAGTAATTGGCTCGTCACGGTAACTTTTCATAATCAAGTTATCAGAAATAGCCATGTTTCCAGCAATTCCCATACCGATCCGATCTGCGGGAATAAAACTAATTCCTGCTTTTATCATGCCCAGAGGATCTTTTCCAGTTACATCCTCTCCAGAGAAAGTTATAACCCCACTCGTAGGTTTCCTTAAGCCTGTAATTACTTCGGCAAGTTGATCTTGCCCATTGCCGGCAACACCAGCAATACCAAGGATCTCTCCACAATGAATCGTCAATGAAAGTTCTTCTAATGCTGACAATCCTTTATCATCTTTAGCTGAAATTTTTTCTAATTTAAGGATGGCATCACCAGGCTGCTGCTCCTCTTTTTCCAACCGGAATAAAACAGGACGTCCAACCATAAGACGAGCTAACTCTTGAGGTGAGGTTTCGGTTGTCTTTAATGTTGCTTTCAATTTGCCTTTTTGTAATACCATAACGCGTTCAGAAAAAATCATTACCTCTTCCATTTTATGCGTTATAAAAATGGCAGATTTTCCTTCAGCAGTCATAATTTTTAAAACATCATGCAATTCCTGGGACTCTTGAGGAGTGAGAACAGCTGTTGGCTCATCCAAAATCAGGATCTCGGCGCCACGATAAATTAGCTTTAATATCTCAACTCGTTGTTGTTCCCCGACACTCAACTGCCAAATATAGGCGTTTGGATCAACTTTTAACCGGTATTGTTCTGATAACTCACTAATTCGAACCGAAATTTCTTTCATATCTGGAACAAAAGGCAAGCTTGACATCCCAAGAATAATGTTTTCAGCGACAGTCATCCTTGGTACAAGCATGAAGTTTTGATGAACCATACCGATCCCAAGTTCAGCGGCATCCCGTGGAAAATTAATTTGTACAGGTTCTCCGCGCAGAAGTATTTCCCCTTCATCTTGCCTATAGAGACCGCAGAGAATATTCATCAAAGTGCTTTTTCCAGCGCCATTCTCTCCTAATAGCGCCAGTATTTCTCCGTTATAGAGCGTTAAATTGATATTTTCATTGGCCACAACACCAGGAAAATGCTTGGTGATGTTCCGCATTTCGAGGATGATTTTTGATGATAAAGAATTCATAAATAATATTCTTTCTCAAATGAGTAAATATAAAAATAGGGGTAAAGCCTGTGCTTTACCCCTTTTAATATAGTTAAATTAATTTATTTCGCCAATTACACCTTCAACGAACCAATCGAGATTAAGCATCTCTTCATCGGTCAAACAGGTTCCTTCTGGTACCTTCAGTTGACCTGCCTGGTTATTGATGGGTCCACAGAAAACATCCTCACCCAAACTTAACAGTTTTTCAGCAGCCTCTACCATTTGGATGACTTCACTGGGAACAAGAGGGCTGAAATCCGCTAAACCGACAATACCATCAGCTACAGAGCCCCAATATTGAGCTGATTTCCAGGTTCCATTCATGGCTTTTGTTATCTGATCAATATAGTAACCGTCAAAATGCCAAATAGCGCTGGTTAGAACCGAATCGCCCACAAATTTACGGGCATCTGAATGGTATCCAATGCTATATGCACCAGCCTCAGCGGCTGCTTTTTGTGGCTCGGTTGTATCCTGGTGTTGGGCGATAATGTCAGCACCCTGATCAAGCAATGCAACTGCAGCTTCACGCTCAACGACCGGGTCAAACCAGGTGTTTGTCCATACCACGGATACCGTAGCCTCTGGGTTAACGGAGCGAACGCCTAAAGTAAAGGCATCGATGCCACGGATTACCTCTGGGATTGGGTAAGCGGCTACATAACCAATTTTGTTGGTTTTTGTCATCGCACCAGCTACGATCCCGGATAGATAGCGGGGCTGATAGATACGGCCAAAATAGGTACCCATATTGTCGCGGGTTAAATAGCCTGAACAATGTTCAAATATGATTTCCGGATAATCTTCAGCGACTTCATACATTGGGTCCATGAACCCGAAAGAAGTTGCAAAAATCATATCGTAACCTTTTTCTGCAAAATCACGTAAAACACGTTCTGTATCAGCACCTTCTTCAACATTTTCGGCATAGGTTGTTTTTATGGCATCTCCAAGTTTTGCCTCTGCAGCCAGTCGACCTTGATCATGTTCATACGACCACCCCAGGTCTACCGGCGCACCAACATAAATGAAGCCAACTTTGAATGGTTCCGACGTTTCTTGTTTTGGTTTACTTCCACAACCAACAAGAACAAGCGCAACAATAAGCAAAAACGAACTGATTAACCAAATCTTTCTTTTCATTTTATTCTCCTTCTTAAATCCAAATTATCAACATCCGTCTAAGAACTAAGGAACAATATATTCTTCATCCACCTCCTTAACCCTAATGTTTTTTGATAAGTATTTACAATTTTACCAAAATATTTCATTATATAGCTTTGTTCTTTAAATTTTTGAATCTTTATAAATTTTTTCTTTCGCAGAAATAATAATCGATTGATAATTATTTTATGGAACAGTTTCTAATAAGATCAAACAGGAGAGTTCAGCGAATGCATCAAATCTAAATCCTTAATTGGCAATTTTATCACAAAAATTGCGCAAATCATTGCGAATTTATAGTTCCTGAAATCAAGAACTTTAATTGCCATTATTGTGTTCTATTGTTATTCTATTATTTTGATAAGGGTGACAAAAGACTAATATGTAATTACTGAAGCCTCGATTGAAATATTAATCATCCTAAAAAACCAGCCTTGATAATTACTATAAGAAGCACAAAGCTGTAGTACATTTTTAAAGATTAATTTATGATTATTCGATTTTCTGTTTATTTTTAGTAATGCTTTGAAAAAACACAACCAATAATAAAACACAAAGCCCCATACCAGCTAATGCGAGCAAAGCGGAAAGAATATAAACTCTTCCAAAAATTTCATATATATGCCCTAAAGCCATGGGAACAAGCATTGTGCCAAGGCTGCTACCTAAAAATAACAACCCTGTGATTCGCCCTGTAATTTTTAAGCGGGATTCGCTGAGGACTAACAGGGTTGGAAAAATCGCCGACAAAGCCAGACCAAGCGTGGCTGATCCAATCCATATCATAGAGCTATTTACGGAGAATATGTGCAAAACTAATAAAGAAACAATTGCAATGGCAAAACTTCCTAACAAAATATGCTCTGTTTTGATTTTCCTCGAATATGGAACTGACAACAAACGCCCCAATGTGAAAGTCCCCCAAAATAATGCGTTTAGTAAAGCTGCTCCAGTTTCGTTGATAATATTTGCTTTTGTAACATAAGTGAAAATCCACCCACCGAAACCAGCTTCAACGCCAGTTGTAGCAAAAAAAAGTAGGATAATCGCGATCAGCAAGCCTGTTTTAAGGCGATTTGAATGTAATTCTTCAGCTTCTGTTTTCTCGTTTTTAATACTGGGAAGCATCCATAACCCCAGCATGCCGGGCAATGTTAAAAAGGCCAATGACCAAAATGGCCAGGATATTTTCCCACCTGACCATTGCAGCACACAATGCATTATAAGGGGTGCAAGGAAAGATCCTGCACCAAAACAGAAATGCAGTGCATTCATATAAGGTCCAACATCGGCCTTGTAAGCCCAAAGTAAACTTGTGTTTGCTCCTACATCTAAAATACCATGAGCGATCCCCAAGATAAAAAGGATAGTCAAAAATAAGAAAATTTTTGATGTGAGAGGGATTAAGATCAACGGGACAATGGAAAACGCTAACGAAATCCGCATGAGACGATGACCCGGAAAGCGATCGTACAACCGGCCTCCCCCAACGCTCCCGAGCAAGTATCCAAAACTTGTGGCAGTAAAAACCAAACCAATTTGGGACAAGGAGACTTGAGTTTGTGCTGCTAAATATGGCAGCATGGGACCAAATGCTGCTGCGGACAAACCAACAGCAACAAATATTGTTCCATAGGTAAAAATATATGCTTTTGAGATCGATTTATTCTGTGTTGAGTGATTTAATCCCATATAAATTCCACGATATTTGGGGTGATGCTGAGTAATTGTAACACCCGAATCTTTTTGTTTGTTGCAAGCCTTTATTAGTTCGCAATCGCAGTAACAACCAGGTTTGGCGAGCGATCAACATCAAAGACTTCCCCTTGCAAACTGCTAAATAGGTTTATATTGTCAAATTGGGCATTGTTTAGCCAATCAACTAATTTGAAATATGAAAATGGCCACAAACGTGTGCTGATGATATTCTGTTGAAAAACACTCCCTTTCTCCTTGTGCAAAATTATGATGTTAAATGTGATCATTCCATCAGGATCAAAATCATAAAACCGTACAAACAACCAGTTTTGCTCGTCTTCTATATGCGCTTCCGGTTCCATCCATCGATTTTTTGTCTTTATAATCTTGTCAAAATTTCGATTTTGGATAATGATTTTTCCACCAGGTTTTAACACATTTTTAAAATCTTTCAAGGTTGACACCATCTCTTCTTCATTCAAAACATGTGGGAGAGAATTTCCTAAGCAAATCAGGCTGTCAAATTTCTGATTTTCAAAAGCAGATGTTAAATGACCAAAGCCTGCATGCTTGAATGGAATTATTAAACCCATGGTCTGTGCATTTTTCTGTGCTATTTCAACCATTTTTTTACTAATGTCTGCACCTGAGCAGGAAAAACCTTGTTTTTGAAGCGCAATTGAGTGCTGACCGGTGCCACAAGCAACGTCTAAAACGCTTATTTGATTATGATCAGAACGTTTTTGAGGGCTGAGTTCTGTTTTTAAGAATGGCAATTCAAGTTCAAGTCTCCCCTCCCAATTGACAAATCGGTCATAATTTTCGCTGAATTGATCGTATATTATATCGTTGTTCATATTAATCACTAAAAGTAAACAAAATCCTATTTCGTTTTTTCAAAGTTTTTCAAAAACAAATCATCTGTTATTGGGCATATACAAAATGTCAACACTTTGAGCCATTACCTATTGTAGTGTATCTATAGAATAATACAAACAAATAATAAAATATTATTTTTTAATTGTCGCTTTCAGAGGAATTACTTTAATAATTTTTTTAGTTGCCAATTTTTAAGGAATTTGCACAAAAAGCCTGGTATTAATAAAGCATCTAAATGTCATTAAGCTATGCGAATTTACTGAGGTTTTATATTTATACATGCCTGAATGATATTATATTTAACTTTTTAAGCCGTTTCCGGTTAATGGTAGTAAAACGATGTCATCATCCAAAATTTCTCCAGCAATTTTCTTGAAACCGGCTAATGCCAAAGCACTTGTTGATTCAACAAAAAAGCCTTTTTGTGCGAGCACTTTATGAGCTTCTAAAATTGCAGTCTCCTCGACGGCGATTACGAATCCGCTTGTTTCCATCACCGCTTGCAATAGCCTGCTTCCACGCACAGGTTTTTTTATAGCTGCACCTGTTGCAATTGTTTGGTTTGAAGGCAAAACTTCTGGAACCCTATTCAAACCTTGCTGCCAGGCCTGATACAAAGGCGCCACATTTGTAGGTTGAACTGCAACCATACGCGGGAGATACTCAATTAATCCAGATTTTAAAAGCATTAAAAATCCAAAGTAAAATCCCAAGAATATTCCCCCCTGTCCAACAGGGCAAATTATCCAGTTTGGAACTCTTTTATTTAATTGTTCCCAAACCTCGAAAGCCGCAGTCAATTGTCCAGACAAATATGCTGGATGATAAGCATGCGAAGCATATGTACGATCACCTCGAATTTCCTCTTGAGCAGTATTTTCTGTATCACTCCTTGTTCCAGGGATAATAATTAATTCAGCCCCGTAAACTGAAATTTGTTGTCTCTTTGCCTCAGGAGTGTTTTCTGGGACGAAAATCTTTGTTGGAATTCCAAAACGTGCTCCATGTGCAGCCAATGATGCACCAGCGTTACCCGATGAATCTTCTACCATTGACCTGACGCCCATAGCCACCAGTTGATTGACCATAGCATTGACCCCGCGGTCTTTAAAAGATCCGGTTGGTTGTAAATAATCAAGTTTTATGTGAACGTTCCGGCCAAAAAACCGAGCGGTAATAAGGGGTGTCCACCCCACACCCATTTGTAAACTTGGTTCCATCACGTCCAAACCAAGGAATTTCCCATACCGCCAGATCGAGTAATCCGATGTCACAATATTATTAACTGCGAAAGTAGGCAGCAGAGCTGGCTCCCATGCCCCATTGCAAGCTGGGCACCTCCACATTTCTAAGGATAATTTGGTTAAATAGCCACATTCTGAACAAATCACCTGCATCAGAATTTCCTTGAATTTTGTAAAAATTTGTATTTCAATAAAACTGGTTTTAGGCAAATTGCTAATTTGATTTTACCAATACAATATCCATTAATTGAAAGCCTTTATGAAATTGTTGATACTTTATAATTTGTCTGGTAATTTATTGTATGCCGTTTATAATTCGTTAAAAAGACTTAATTTTTTAAAAGTAAATCTCTTTATGAAATTTGAACACGAATTAAAAAAGCAGGTGATATTATGTTAAAAGTTGCTGTGATTGGGGGAGGATCAACCTACACCCCTGAATTAATTCAAGGTTTTTTTGAACACCAAGAGGAATTCCCGCTTGACGAATTATGGTTGATGGATCTTGATCAAAATCGCTTAGAAATTGTTGGCAATTACATTAAACGAATTGCGTCTAACCGCGGGGCAAAGTTTCAAATCATTATAAGTTCCAACCAGAAAGATGCCATTGAAAACGCCAATTATGTTATCACTCAACTAAGGGTCGGAAAAATGGGGGCACGCCAGGAAGATGAATATTTGGGAAAACGCCATGGATTAATTGGCCAGGAAACAACCGGTGTTGGTGGAATGGCTAACGCTCTGCGAGTTATTCCGGTTGTCCTCGATATCGCCCGAGATGTGAAAGAGTTTGCTCCTGATGCACTGCTGGTGAATTTCACCAACCCTGCAGGCCTGGTTACTGAAGCTCTTACAAGGTATGCCCCAGATGTTCAATCGATCGGTGTTTGTAACGTCGCAGTTACAATTAAAATGGAAATAATTAATTTCCTAAACGAGCATTTAAATACTTATGTAGAACCGGAACTCGTACAAATAGAATGCTTGGGTTTAAATCATCTAACATGGTTTTATGGTTTAAAAATATCTGGAGAAGACTATTGGCCTCAAACTATTTCAGCCATAATTCGTAAATTTTCTAAAGATGACGATCCTTTATTCGATGTCCAGACAATCAAACATTTGAACATGTTACCTAACGATTACTTGCGCTACTATTACTACACCGAAAAAATGCTCAAAAAACAAGAGCAATGGCCGCCTTCCAGAGCCGAGGAAGTGAAAGCGATTGAAGCTGACCTACTTAATCAATTTCAGGAAGAAAGTCGCGTTGATCTCCCAGAAGATATGATGAAACGCGGCGGCGCCTACTATTCTACGGTAGCAACTAATCTGCTAAACGCCCATTACAACGATCTGCGTCAAATCCAAATTCTAAATGTGCGTCACAATGGTGCAGTCCCTGGGTGGAATAAGGACTGGGTATTAGAAATGCCCTGCGAAGTATCGGCTTCAGGGATTACTCCGATTCCTACAAACCCCCTACCTTTAGTATGTGAGGGTCTGATCGCTCAAGTTAAAGCTTATGAATTGTTAACTGTTGAAGCTGCTGTTAATGGCGACTTTGAATCTGCTTTTCAAGCATTGCTTGCTCATCCACTTGGTCCGTCTGCTGACAAAATCCATGCCGTCCTAAATGATATGTTAAGCACTAACCGTGAATATCTACCACAATTTTTCGATAATTCTTGATGATATAGGAGGAACCCTTTGGGAACAACCACAAAGAGCCAAGGTTATCTTTTAGGTGTTGATGTTGGTTCCAGCAAAACAAATGCCCTAATTGCCGATTGCTCTGGAAAAGCACTTGGTTTGGGAATCTCTGGTAGTGGGAACCACGAAGTAGTCGGGATAGATGGGTTTAAACAGACTATGCGATTAGCCATCAAAAATGCGTGTCAAATGGCAAACGTTCATAGTCGAGATATTTTAGGAATGGGATTGGGCATCGCAGGATATGATTGGCCTTCTGAAGACCTGTTAATGAGTGAAGTCATCGAATCTTTAGAAATTGGATGCCCGTATCGTTTTACAAACGATGTCATGCTTGGATTACTCGCTGGTTCGTCTGAGGGCTGGGGTGTAGCTGTGGATGCAGGTGCTGGAAACAACGTTCGAGGTCAGGATAAGAACGGAAAAATTGGCCGTATTACTGGGGAAAGCGTTTATTTTGGGGAGATTGGTGGCGGTGGTGAAATCGTGTGGCTTGCTC
>Ga0255347_1006335_pt1 | contig 12933 bp, 10 predicted proteins | sample wastewater_treat_2_FD_192479 | JGI IMG/M metagenome (GOLD analysis project Ga0255347, IMG submission 192479) | Wastewater microbial communities from Lulu Island WWTP, Vancouver, Canada - plant24 | ecosystem: Engineered > WWTP > Wastewater > Unclassified | place: Canada: Vancouver, British...
TCATCTGCAGCGAGGTGTCGACCTCGTCGCGGGTGAAGAGCTGGTGGTTGGTCTTGTAGTCGATGACCTCGACGGTCTCGTCGTCGATCCAGTCGACGCGGTCGATGAAGCCCAAGACCTCAAAGGGCCCGACCGGCAGCCGGAACTCCTTCTCGATGGCGAGGACATCGCGGTGGTCGACGACGCCCTGGTCGGCGATGAAGCGCCGGAGGATGGCGAGCCCCTCCGCGAAGACGTCCATGCCGGTGAGCTGCTCGGCGCCCCACGCCTCGCGATAGAGCTCGATCGCGCGCTCCTCGGAAAGCGGGCCCGTGCGCTCGTCGTCGACAACCTCCTTGATGAGGCGCTCGAGAACGGCGTGGATGGTCTTGCCGAAGCGAAGCGGCAGCCCGGGCTCGGCCTGCTTCTTCTCGATGTAGTGGAGGGCATAAGACCTGGGACACTGCTCCCAGCGGCTGAGGCGACTGAAACTCAGATGCGGGTTCTTGAACGTCATGAGCGCTCCTCGACGGGGCGCTCGCGGCGCTCAGGGTTGTTGGTCTTGGCGGTCTTCTCGAACGAGACGATGTGCGAGCCCGGGAACACGCTCATGACGCGCGCGAGCGTCGCGGCGTGCTCGGGGGTGATCTCCTTGCGCTCGCGGCCCGTGTACGCGGGCACCAGCCACACGTCGCCGTAGGTCTCCGAGTGCAGCAGCACCTCGACGCCGAGCGCCTTGAAGCTCTCGATGTCCTCGGTGGTGAAGCCGCGAAGCTGGTCGACGTCGACTGCGGGCTGCGCGTCGGCGTCGTGCTTCGGAGCGAGCGCGATCGGCCCAGGCGCCGTCGAGACCTTCGGCGCCGGCGGCGGCGTCGCGACCTCGGGCAGCGGGTTGCCGAACAGGTCGCGCGCGACGGGCTTCGGCGCAGGCGCCTTCTCGACGACGGGCGCAGGCGCGACGAGGGGCAGCGAGCGCTTGTTCGGCCCGTTGTGCTTCTGCCACTCGGTGCAGACGAACTCGTCGGGCAAGGCGCACGTGCCGCCCTGCTGGAAGTGGATGCAGCGCTTGCCGTCCTCGCCCCGCGTGTACTTCTCGCAAGTGATGTTCGGCGGGCGCTCTGCGGCCGGCGTGGGCGGCGGCAGCTCCGGTCTGACGAGGTCCTTGATGGCCATGCGCTTCCTGGCCGGCGACACGAAGCGCCGGTGGGGAAGGAAACGCGGGTTGCATCAGCGAGCTGGGACAGGCTTGGAGCGGCCGCCGACGAATTTCCGCGCCGAGGGGAGGTGGAGGACGGCGCAGCGGCGGCGGTCGCCCTCGTGGTCGAAGCGCACGCGCTCGGAGCGCGCGACCACGACCTCGCGCTCGTGCCGCCACCCGAGCTCGAGGAGCGCGCGCAGCTCGCGCCGGAGGAGCCGTCCGCGCTCGGCCCTGTAGAGGGCCGTGGCCACCGCCTCGGGATGGACAGCCACGCGCTCGTCGGGCAGTCGGGCGAAGTGCTCGCCCTCCTTCAGCGTGCCGTCCTCGATACTGACCAGGATGTTGAACACCAGGTCTGCGAGGTGGCCCTGCCGTTCATCGGCGAGGCGCCGCTCGCGGTGGATGGTCCGCATCAGGCGCGTCGAGGTCGCAGGCGCGATGAGCCTTGCCTGCGCGAGGCGGGCAGCGAGGCGCTGGAACTCGAGGACGAGCGCGTCGCGCTCCTCCTTCGTGAGGAACGGGATCGGCTCGTCGGGCTGGCTCGCGTTCATGGGGACGAAAACGCGACCTCGCCCGACGCGCTGGGACACCACCGCGAACGCGGCCCTGGCCCACACGCTCCGCTGGGACAGCAGGACAGCTACTGGTTCCGTCCCGACCGGCCGCCAACGCCCTCTTTCGCAAGCAACCGCAGGCACTTGCGCGCCCTCGCGGACACGGACAGCCGCCGACGGGTAGCACCACAGGCGTAGCGAGATCTCATTTTCGAAGGGCCGACGAGTCGAAGGCGCCCTCGCGAAGAAATCGCGAATCGCTTCTGAGTAGACCTACCCGTCGATAGCTGTCCAGAGAGAGAAGAGATACGTAACTATTGAAGAAGAGAAGAGAAAGACGGGACAGAGGGCCGTCCTGGGACTGTCCACGGCCCGTCAAAATGTCCCAGCGCTGAGCGCGCCTGCTTCGGGCCTTTGCAAGCAAGCGACCGCGCTGTGACGATCCTCCGGGAGGTGCGGAGGGGCCGGCGAACGCGCTCGCCGCAGGGAGGGGAGAGAGGGACCCCGGAACCGGCGCCCGATCCTGCCCTGGCTTCCACCTTCCCCTCTCCAACGAGGCTGCCCTCGTACCCGCCGATGACCGGTGGGTCGCGAGGAGACAGCCCATGAAGACCCAGTCCACCACCGCCACCGACTGCCGCTGCAAGGCCTGCGGCGCCCTCCTGGCGAAGCGCGATCGCGACGGCCTCACCATCCGGCGCGGCGACATGCAGGTCGTCGTCAGCGGCGACAGCACGGTCGCCGTCACCTGCTACCGCGACCGCTGCCGCACGTTGAACGTCCTCGCGTCGCGCACGCCGATGCCGCCGACGCCCGTGCCCGCGCTCCCGAGGGCGAGCGCCGCGTAGCTCGCGGCGCCCTCCTTCACCTCAAGTCCACCGAGCGCATGACGCCCTGACCACGGCCCCAAGGAGCGCCTGACGCCCGCCGGAAAGGCGGCGCGTCATGCGCGCACGTTGGGAGGCGCTGCATGCAGCCCTCGACCGTTCCGTTCGTTCTCTTCAGGCAGAGCAGGCGTTTCAACAGGCAAGGAAGCACCCCGCGCTCGCGCGCTTCGACCAACCCTTCGAGGTGGTCGAGTACCTCGCGAGCAAGGGCGGCGACCTCGACGAGAAGGACCGTCTCCTCGGCGTGCTCGTGACCCTCGTGCAGCGGCGCGAGCACCATGAGCTCGTGAGCGGGCTCCTGTGGCTCGGGCTCTGGCCCGGCCTCGACGCCGTCTACCGGCGGCGGCAGCGCAACTTCCGGGGACAGCCCGAGGAGCTGATCGCCGAGCTGGCCGACGTCTTCACGGGCATCATCGAGCGGCTCGACCTCGAGGTGGTCTACCGCGTGGCCGCGACGCTCGTGCGCAGCACCGCGCGGGACCTCATCGATCGCCGCCGCCGCGTGTGGGCCGACGCTGACCGGGTCGTCTACCGGGACACCTTCGAGCCGGTACGTGACCAGGACGACCGCATCATCGTCGCGAGCCACCTCGACCGCCTTGCGCGCGCCGAGTGGGAGGCGTCGCAGGCGGAAGCCCCGCTCGGGCTGACGCAGGGGCTGTCGTTCGAGGACGACGTCGCCGAGCTGCGCGTGTGGCTCACCGAGGTCATCGGCGCCGACGCCGAGCTGCTGCTCGCGGTGCTGGTGCTGGACGAGAACCAGCGCGAGGCCGCCCAGCGCCTCGGGCTCTCGCACGACGCCGCTCGCAAGCGCTTCCAGCGCGCGCTCGGCCGACTCCGCGAGCACCTCGCGAGCTCGCTGTCCCACTCCGACCTCGCGGGCCGCGTTTGCCTCCCCACGAACCGGATGACCCGCCCGGAGGAGCCGACCGCATGACCCACGAACCGATCCCCATCCACGACCTGCCCGGCGACGAGGACTTCATCCGCCTGCCGGGCCTCTTCCGACGCTGGGAGCTGAACGACGTCATCGAGCTCGGCGCGGACTTCCACCTCGAAGACGCCGGCGAGGCCGCCGACGGCACGCAGCTCATCGCGGTGTACCGGCGCGAGCGACGCAGCACCCGCAACACGACCACCGACAGCAGCACCACCACCAACCCCAACAAGAAGGAGCAGTGACCAATGACGAACAGCATGTGGCAGCAGACCGAAGAGATGGCGAAGAAGCACGACCAGGGAGGCTCGCTCTGGCTCAAGCTCGCGGGCGATGGCGACAAGGCCGTCGTCGTCTTCCTGGGTGAGCCGCACCCGCGCGAGGTGGCCTTCGTCGACGGCAAGTACGTCGAGGTCGACGAGAAGATGAAGGCTGCGGGCACGAAGGCCTCGCTGCGCGTCGCGCTGAACGTCGCCCTCTACGACTCGAAGGAGGTGAAGGTCCTCGAGCAGGGCGTGATGTTCTTCAAGGACCTCGTCCGCGTCCGCGAGAAGTACGGCCTCGAGAAGTGGGCCTTCGAGATCCAGCGCCACGGCGCCGCGAAGGACCCCAAGACCACGTACTCGATCCTCCCGGAGCACCAGCTCTCGGTCGAGCAGCAGAAGGCCTTCCAGGCGCTCCCGCAGCACGACCTCGCGAAGCTCTACTCCGGCGAGGGGGACAGCGGCGGCGCGAAGGGTGGCCGGTCGCTCGACAGCTACGACAAGAAGAGCGACGCGAAGGGCGACGGCACCGTGGCGCCCAACGTCGCGCAGGGGCTCGTCACTGCGCTCAAGGCGCTGCCGCGCGAGGCGACGGACAAGTTCCTCGCGAAGTTCGGCGTCCAGCGCATCAAGGACCTGCCGACGTCGCAGGTCGAGAAGGCGCGCGCGTTCGTCGAGCAGCTCCAGACGGAGAGCGCCGCGCCTGCCGCCGCCGAGACCGAGGTCGATCCCTTCGCCTGAGCGAGCCGCGAGGAGCCACCGATGAATGACTACCTCTCCGAGGTCTTCGGGGACGGCGGGCTCTTCGCCTCGCGGTTCCCCGGGTACGAGATGCGCGAGGGCCAGGTGGCGCTCGCCCGCATGGTCGACGAGGCCATGCGCGGCGGGCGTCACGCCCTCGGCGAAGGGCCGTGCGGAACCGGCAAGTCGGTCGCGTACGCGGTGCCGGCCGTTCACCACGCGCACCACGAGAAGAAGCGCGTCGTCATCGCGACCGCGAACATCGCGCTGCAGGAGCAGCTCGTCAGGAAGGACCTGCCGATGCTCGCGAGCGTGCTGCCGTGGCCGTTCACGTTCGCGCTGCTGAAGGGTCGCAACAACTACGTCTGCCTCGACCGCATGGCCGAGAGCGAGGCGCGCGGCGAGCTGCGCGGGCTCTACTACGACGACCAGCAGCGGCAGGTCGACGACGTGCTCGCGTGGGCCGAGGCGACGAAGACGGGCGACGTCTCCGAGCTGCCGTTCATCCCGCACGCTCAGGTCTGGTCGCGGTTCTCGGTCGGCTCCGAGGAGTGCAAGGGCGACGGCTGTCCGTTCCGGGACGACTGCTACGCCGAGCGCGCGAAGGCCACGGCGCAGGGCGCGGACATCGTCGTCACGAACTACCACATGCTCTTCGCGCACCTCGCCGTGCGCCAGGCGACGGGGCAAGACCTCGTGCTGCCCGCGTTCGACCTGCTCGTGCTCGACGAGGCACACGAGGCAGCGGAGATCGCCCGCGAGTTCTTCGGCTTCACGCTGTCGGAGCACACGTTCGGGCGGCTCGCCTCGGCCGCGGCCGACCTCGGGAACAAGCAGCTCGCGGGCGAGCTTCGCCAGGAGGCGCAGCGCCTGTTCGCGACGCTCGCGGACTTCGCCCGCTCGCCCCGGTACAAGAAGCGGTTGAAGGCGCGGGGCTTCGCCAACGACGCGGGCGTCCAACGCGCGCTCGGCAAGCTCGTGGCGCTCGCCAAGGACCGCGCCGAGGACGAGCTCGCGGACAAGAAGGAGCGCGCCACCGCGCGCAACCTGGCCAAGAACGCGGCCACGGCGGGCGCGCGCCTGTCCGAGGGGCTCGCGCAGTCGAACCCCGCTTGCGTGTACTGGCTCGATGTCGACAACAAAGGGCGCACCAAGCTCCGGTCGAAGCCCATCGACGTGAGCGGGCTGCTGCGCGCGGAGCTGTTCGCTCGCTGCCCGTCGGTGTCGCTCGTGAGCGCTACGCTCACCACCTCAGGCACCTTCGACTTCGTGCGCCGCGAGCTCGGCGTGCCCGAGGGCGCGCTCGAGGTCGTCGCCGAGACGCCGTTCGACTTCGCGTCGCAGGCGCTCCTCGTCGTGCCCGAGCGGCTGCCGGACCCACGCGACGCCGAGTTCATCGACGAGGCCGCGCGCATCTTCCAGCACGTCGTCGACGTCTGCGACGGCCGCACGCTCGGGCTCTTCACGTCGTACCGGAACCTGAACGCCGTCTACGAGCGCCTCGACGGGCGCGAGCACCGCGTGTTGCGCCAGGGCGAGCTCCCGCGCGCGGAGTTGACGCGCCTCTTCAAGGAGGACGTCGGCAGCATCCTGCTGGGCACGGAGAGCTTCTGGACCGGCATCGACGTCGCGGGCGAGGCGCTCACCGGGCTCGTCATCGACAAGCTCCCGTTCCCGCCGCCCGATGACCCGGTCATCGACGCTATCTGCGAACGCGATCCACGGGCGTTCGACAACTACCTCGTCCCGCTCGCCATCATCGCGCTGCGCCAGGGTGTGGGTCGGCTCATCCGCTGCAAGACGGACGTGGGCGTCGCCGTCATCCTCGACAAGCGCATCGCGGAGAAGGGCTACGGGAAGAAGTTCCTCAAGAGCCTGCCGCCGATGCTCACCACCCGGCGCGTCGAGAACATCACCCGCTTCCTCGAGGAGGCTGCCTATGCGCGCGCGAGTTGATGCGGCGCTGACGCTCGACGCCCGCGAGGTGCCGGCGAAGGTCGTCGAGCGCCTGTGCCGGTTGTTGTCGTTCCCGAACCCTGCCTTCCTCGATCGCCTGCGCCTGGGATTCAACCCCGGCGCCGAGCCCGAGACGGTCTGCTTCGTCGAGCAGGCGGGCGGCGAGCTACGCCTTCCGCGCGGGGCCATCCACGTGCTCCGGCGCGCGGCCGCGCAGGAGGGCCTCATCGTCGCCTGCGAGGACGCGCGCGTGCTGCCGGACGTGACGCTCGAGGTGCCCGCGCTCGGCCTGCGCGACTACCAGCAGGTCGCCGTCGATAGGCTCGCCAAGATCACGCAGGGCACGGTCGTCATTCCGTGCGGCGGCGGCAAGACGCGCGTGGGCATGGGGGCGATCGTCAGGCTGCGTACGCCGACGCTCATCCTCGTCCACACCCTCGACCTCGCCGAGCAGTGGCTCGGGGAGCTGAAGGGCAGGCTCGGACTCGACGCCGGGCTCATCGGCGACGGCGAGGAGCGCCCCGCGCCCCTGACCGTCGCGGTCATCCAGGCGCTGGTGCGCTGGGAGCCATCGAAGCTCGACGCCTTCCTCGGGGGCTTCGGCCTGCTCATCCTCGACGAGGCCCACCACGTCGCCGCGAGCACGTTCCACTCGGTGGTCGACCGCTGCCCCGCGCGGTACCGGCTCGGCCTCACCGCGACGCCGGATCGGGAGGACGGCCTGACCGCGCTGCTCGACCTGTTCCTGGGTACGCCGCTCGTCACCGTCACGCACGACGAGCTGGTCGCGGCGGGCGTCCTCACGGTGCCCGCCATCCACAGCATCGAGACGGACTTCCAGTACCTCTACACCGGTGCGGAGGACTACGCGCCGATGCTCGCCGCCGTCGCGAGCGACCCGGCGCGCAACGCGCTCATCGTCGAGCACGTGGTCTCCGAAGCGCGCACCGGCCACGTCTGCCTCGTGCTCTCCGGGCGCATCGACCACTGCCACACGCTTGCCGCCGCCATCGAAGCCGAGGGCGTCTCCGCGGCGGTGCTCACCGGGGAGGTCAAGCGCGCGGTCCGCAAGGAGCTGCTCGATCGCGCCCGCGCCGGCGAGCTGGCGGTCATCGTTGCGACGAGCCTCGCCGACGAAGGCCTCGACTTGCCACGCCTCTCGCGCGTGTTCCTCGCGTACCCGGGCCGCGCGCGCGGTCGCACCGTCCAGCGCCTCGGGCGCCTCATGCGTCCGCATGCCGAGAAGACCGACGCCGCCCTGTTCGACTTCGTCGACCGGAAGGTGCCGCTCCTGCGTCGCCACCACCTCGAGCGCCGGAAGCTCTACGCCGAGGTGCTGGGCGTGCCTGCGTCGAAGCTCGGCACGCGCAAGGGAGCCGCATGAGCGCGCTCGGTCCCGACGAGAGCACCATCCGCGCCACCTGGCGCTGGCTCGCCCATCGCGCGCACGGCGTCTCGGAGGTGCGCGTCATCCGTCCCGCGGGCGGCATCATCGGCATCGGCTTCTTCGACGATGAGGACGCGTTCGTCCGTGAGTGCGTGCGCACGAACGCGGCAGGCAACGTCTACGTCGGCATCCAGCCGCGCCCGCGCCGCCTCTTCGACGCTGCCCCGAACGTCGTGCGTCCGCTCAAGACCGGCGCCGGTCGCAAGGATATCGAGGTCATCACCGCCACGGTCATCGACCTCGACCCGGTGCGCCCGAAGGACGCCGCCAGCACCGACGCCGAGCTCGCGCTGGCGATGGCCGCCGCGAACGAGGCCATCGCGTGGTGCGAAGCCGAAGGGCTCGTACGCCCGCGCCTGATGATGAGCGGCAACGGCGCGCAGCTCTGGTTCGCGCTACCGGCGACGGCGCTCGAGGGCGAGCGCCGTGAGCGGCTCCAAGCAGGGCTCAAAGCCTTCGAGACGAAGGTGCGCGAGCGCGCGCAGACCGACGCGGTCCACGTCGACTCCATCCACGACGTCGCCCGCATCATCAAGGTCATCGGCACGGTCAGCCACAAGGGCGACGGCCAAGGCGACCGCCCGCACCGCGTGAGCGCCGCGCTCTCCGGCTTCGACCGCGTCGAGGACGAGAGGCTCCTCGCGCGTCTCGACGTCGAACCCGAGCCCACGCTGCCCGTGGCGGCCCCGCGCGTGTCGCTGCCGGTCGTTGGCAACGTGCCCGCGCCGGGCACCATCAAGGCGAAGCGCACGCCCGAGGGCGAGTACGATTGGGAGCACCCGGTCGAGATGTGCGGTCCGGTGCAGCGCCTCTGGGACCACGGCGCGGAAGACCGCAGCGTCGCCATCTTCGACATGGTGCGCTTCTTCGCGCACAAGGGCCTCGGTCTCGACGAGCTCACCGAGCTGATCCTCGAGTGGGATCGGCGTGGCGAGAGGATGGGCAAGCTGCGCGGCCGCGACGGCGTGCGGTACATCGCGAAGGCCCACGAGAAGGTGCTCGCCACTGCGCGCGCCGACGGATTCATCGCGCCGCCGTGCCACTCGCTCCAGAAGATCGGCTTCTGCAAGGTGAACGTCGAGCCGACCGCACGCTGCGACCTCTACGACGTCGTCTTCGACATCGAGAAGGCGATCGAGGCCGTGCCCGTCGACACGCCCGCGCGCGAGCTGGAGTACCGGCTCAAGCCCATCCTCGACGCCATCGCGCACCGCGACCCGTCGGTGCAGTCGAAGTACCTCGGCGCTGTCGAGAAGCGCTTCGGGTTGAAGGCCAAGGACCTGCGCAAGGCGGTCGCCAAGGCGGCCACCACGCCCTCGCGCGAGGTCGGCGAGGGCACCGATCCCGAGAGCAGCGACGAGGACATGGAGGGCGCGATCTTCGAGGACGCGTCCTGCTACTACTGCATGACCGCGCGCGGCGAGTCGAAGGTCATCTCGTCGTTCACCATCGAGCCGACGACGCGCGTGGAGACCGAGGACGGGGAGCTCATCCTCGGCTACGCGAACACCGACCGGGGCGGGCGCGTCCCGAACCTGCGCTTCCCGCTGTCGTCGTTCCACAGCAAGCGCGACCTCATCCGCCAGCTCCCGTCGGCCGACCTCCAGTGGACCGGCAGCGACAACAACGTCCAGGGACTTCTCCGCGTGCTCGCGCGGCGCGACGTCCCGCGTCGACCGGGCTCGAACATGCTCGGCGACTACAAGAAGGGCGACCACCACGTCTGGCTCGGCCCGGCCGGCGCCATCGGCAAGGACGGCTTCATGAACCCCTCACCCGTCATGTACGTCCCGAGCGGCGGCTCGCTCGACAAGCGCGTCGAGTACAAGGACTGCGACGAGGACACGTTCCTCGAGGTCGCCTCGACCGTCTTCCGGCACCTGCCGCTCGTGAACAGGCCGGAGGTCATCCTGCCCATCCTCGGCTGGTTCTTCGCCACACCGATGAAGCCGCGCTTCATGGAGAAGGTCGGCACCTTCCCAGCACTGTTCGTCTGGGGCACGCAGGGCTCGGGCAAGTCGAGCGTGTGCATCGACATCATGTGGCCGCTCTTCGGCGTCCGCGACGCCGAGCCATACAGCGCGACGGAGACCGAGTTCGCGCTCCTGAAGCTCCTGTCATCGACCCGGTCGGTGCCGGTCTTCATCGACGAGTACAAGCCCTACGACATGCAGCGCCAGCGGCTCAACACGCTGCACCGCTACCTGCGCCGCCTCTACCGGGGCGAGGTCGAGGAGCGCGGGCGCCCGGACCTCAAGGTCGTGAGCTACCAGCTCCAGGCGCCGGTGTGCGTGGCAGGCGAGACGCGGCCGACGGAGTCGGCGCTCCTCGAGCGCATCATCACGTCGAACCCCGACAAGACGACGCTCGCCGAGAAGCCAGCGGCGCGCCACTCCTACCGCGAGCTGCGCTCGGTGGACCTGCTGCTGTTCGCGCCCCGGTACATCCAGTTCTGCCTCGGGCGCGACTTCGCCGCCGACCTCGAGGTGGCGCGCGCGGTGGCCAAGGCGCTGCTCGGGGAGCGCAAGGTGCCCGTGCGCGTCGTCGAGAACCTCACCGCGATGCTCCTCGGCATCCACCTCTTCGAGGAGTTCGCCAAGCACTGCGGCTGCGAGCTGGCCGACGACCTCGGGGTCGAGGCGGCGGTCCACGCGGTGCTCGACGACGTGCTGGAGACCGACCACGGCGTGAAGAACGCCCTCGACCATTTCCTGGAGATGCTGGGCGTGATGGCCGTGCAGGGGGAGCTCAAGCACAAGGTCCACTACGTGTTCGACGAGGGGCGGCTCGCCCTGCATCTCGAGAGCGCGTACGACGCCTTCCGGCTGCACTGCAAGCGCATCGACTACGACGGCGAGATGGTCGACCTGAAGCAGCTCCGTCGGCTGGTGGCCGAGAGCAAGAAGCAGGGCGGCTTCGTCACCGCTGAGAGCGAGCGCGTCACGTTCGACAGCGGCCGTCGCCGCGCCGTCATGATCGACTTCGAGAAGACCAAGGTCGTCACCGCCGACGACTTCCCGACGCCCGAGCCGGGGAGCGGCGGCGGGTTCCGCGACAACTTCAAGGGGCGCTACGGCCACGACGACTCGTAGCCGCCGGGGTCTTCGCGTCCTCGACCTCACCAGGAGCGCCGAGGCGGCGGCAGTCGCGGAGCAGGGTGGCGGCGTTCTGCAGCCCCTCCTCCTGCTTCTTCGTGGGCTTCGTCTTGGTGCCGTCTTTCTTGGTGGTGGTCGTCGTGGCCACGAAGGTGAGGTCGGCGAGCGAGGCGTCGAGCTCGATGTTCTCGGGCGGCACGCCGAGGCGGATGAGGCCCGTGCCGCGTTGCACGCGCAGGAGCGCCTTCCGCTCCTCTTCGCCGAGCCCGTACAGGTCGTACTTGCCGAGATCGGCGCGCAGATCGTTCAGCGCCGGGTCCTTGTCGCTTCCGTCGCGCAGCCGCGACTTGTCGAGCCAGCCGTCGTCCTTGCCGTGCTTGCGCGCCGCCGCGAGCAAGAGCATGCGCAGGAACTTCAGGTCGCTCTTACGGAAGCCGCCGAAGTCCTGGCCGTTGATCTCCATGACGTGGCGATCGCCCGGCTTTGTCGCGAAGCGGAGGTGGACGAAGTCGAGGTCGAGCATCGGGTCGTCGAGGACGCGCACGCGGTAGTCGGGCGTCAGCTCCTCGATGGCGCGCACGAGCGGCATGTACCCGTTGGCGTCGAGCTCCAGCTCGAAGGCGACGATCTTGTCGGCGGCGGCGAACGAGGTCGGGGGCTTGCTGGCCACCAGCACGACGAGCCCGTCGACGCCGAGGTCCGCGCGCAGCCCGCGACAGAGCTGCTCGAAACCGAGCTTTGGGGCACGCAGCCACACGACGGCGAGGTTCATCCCGCGCCGCCGCGCCTGGCCCACGGCGAGGAATGGCGGCGGCACCTTCGTCGCGAGTGGCGAGAGCCGGTTCAGCGCGGCGAGCTTGGCGAACACGTCCTTCGCGCGGCAGCGCAGCGCCTCGACCTCGGTGCGCAGCACCATCGTCCACCCTGGCCAGCACGGCGGCTCCTCCGGGCACGCGACCGCCACGAGCCCCTCGGCGGCGCCGAGGTCGTAGTTCACGTTCGGGAAGCAGCCGTTGATGCACCCGGGCGGCTCGTAGTCGTCGGCCTTGCCGTACTCGAGGACGCGCTCGCGCACGACGAGGACCTCCGGCTGCCAGCCGGTGCGGAGCACCTCGTCGTAGCTCACGCGCGAGTCGTCACTGCGCCGCAGCTTCGAGAGCAGCAGCTTCCACGGGAGAGCGTCGTCCGCTGGCATCGATGCCCCACTCCTTCAGGTAGCGACGGATGACGCGGTCGCGCTCCGTGTCGTTGAGGTTCGAGTTGTTCGGGTTGAACAGGCTGACGGTGCGGTACTTCGAGCGGCCCTTGCCCTCGAAGACGAACTGCAGCCGCACGCCGTGGATCGCGTCACTCGCGAGGTCGACGCCGTGCTCCCCGAGCAGCCCACGCACGCCGAGCACGGTGAAGCCCGGCTTCATCTCGACGGTCACGCGCTTCACGTCGCGGCTCGAGGGCTTGGCCACGACGCGCACGATGGACACGTCCTCGATCTTGTCGAAGCCGCGCACGGGGAAGTCGAAGTCGTCGTCGCGCAGCGGGTCGAAGCAGAACTTCGGGCTCTTGGTCGTGTCCTCGAAGTAGTCGGCGTCGCCGATGAAGAGCTCGGCGAACAGGTCGCGCAGCTTCTCGCGCTCGGCGACGCGCGGGGCCTTCACGAGCAGCGTGGAGGTCTCGAACTGGAACACGGCCGCGAGCCGCACGACGGGGCGCTGCCAGTCCGGCTCGACGACGCCCCTGTCGTTGAAGCGGTCGAACGGGGCGACCTCGTCCTCGTGGAAGATGAACAGCGCGAACTTCTCGTCGTTGGCGAAGTCCTCGACCTGGCAGCGCGCGCCGAACGCGGTCTCGCGGAAGTGGCTCGCCATCGCCGCCTTCA
>Ga0255347_1006340_pt1 | contig 12929 bp, 13 predicted proteins | sample wastewater_treat_2_FD_192479 | JGI IMG/M metagenome (GOLD analysis project Ga0255347, IMG submission 192479) | Wastewater microbial communities from Lulu Island WWTP, Vancouver, Canada - plant24 | ecosystem: Engineered > WWTP > Wastewater > Unclassified | place: Canada: Vancouver, British...
TTGAGCACGCCCAGGCGCGTGCGTTGCGTGCTCCAGCCCAGGCGCTGGCCGTTGGCCTTGGTGCTGCGCCAGAGGGCGCGCTGATACGCTTCGAGGATGGGGCGCGTGATGTGCGCGGCGTGTTTCAAGTCGCGTTCGCTCGCCCATGTCAAATATACTTTCATCGCATCGCGCCGGCCTTCGAGCGTGCCCTCGGCGTAGTTGCGGACGCGCAACTGGTCGAGGTAGGCGTAAAGGGGTCGGTCCCGGAATGGAGGAATGTGGACTGGACGATCACGTCGTCAGGGCGTGGCGGTCGCACCTCAAAGGGCTAAGTTCATGACTTCTGGGACCGGCGCCTTTGCTCTTGGCGTTCCTCATACCAGGCTTCCGTGTCGGCGATGTCCGCCTCGAGCTTTGGGCGGACGAAAAGCGCGCACTTGAACTCCGGCAGGCAGCGGGCCTTGAACGCGCTCGATGCATATTCCTGCATTCCGGGACTGTAGAGCATTAAGCGTGAGCTGGCGCTTAAGCAAAGCGTGGTTATCCGGCAGGCGGGTGAGTAGTTTGAGGAGTGTCAACAAACACAAACCCACAAACAGCCGGAGAACCACTATGAAAATTATGGTCGGAATTGATCTGCACAGCAACAACGCGCTTTGCGGCTTGATGGACGAAAAGGGGCGCCGCCTTCTGCACAAAAAAGTCCCCTGCGATCTGAAAGCCATCCTTGAACTGCTCCAGCCCTACCGGGAACGCATCGCCACCATCGGCATCGAATCCACCTTTAATTGGTATTGGCTGGTGGACGGGCTTCAGGATCACGGCTATCACGTCGTGCTGGCCAACCCTGCCGCGATGCAACCCTACACCGGGAAGAAGCACACCGACGATGTCTCGGACGCCTACTTCATCGCTGAACTCCTGCGCCTGAACCTGCTGCCCCGCGCGCACATTCCCGACCGGCAGACCCGCGCCGTGCGCGATCTGCTGCGCCGCCGGCTGCTGCTGGTGCGGCAGCGCACCACACTGATCCTGAGCTTCAAGAGTCTGAACGAGCGCACGCTGGGTGAGCGCGTGCCGCTAACGCACGTCAAAACCATGACGCCGACGCAAGCGCAGGCTCGCTTCACCGCTCCGGCGGACCAACTGCTGGCCAGCGAACAGATCACGCTGATGAATCATCAGACCGATGCAATCTCCAAGCTCGAACAACACATCCTTGCCGTGGCCGGCAAGACCAGCGCCTACCGGCGGCTCCAGGAACTGCCTGGCATCGGGAAGATCCTCGGACTGACCATCGCGCTGGAAACGGGCGACGTGAAGCGCTTCGCCGACGCCGGCAACTTTGCCAGCTACTGCCGCTGCGTGCGGAGCCTGCGGCAAAGCAACCGCAAGAAGAAGGGCGAGAACAACCGCAAGTGCGGGAACAAATATCTGGCCTGGGCGTTCGTGGAAGCCGCGCACTTCGCCCGCCGCTACGACAAGCAAAGCCGCCGCTTCTATGACCGCAAGAAGCAACAGACCAACCCGGTGATCGCCACCAAGGCGCTGGCGTGCAAGCTGGCCAAGGCCGCGTGGCATGTGATGGCCGAGGACGCGCCCTATGACGCGACGCGCGTCTTCGGCCCGATGAAGAAATCAGATTTAGGGGAGACCCGACGTGAGCCAGCCAAGGGGTCTGGCCCCCCGAGCCAACGGGACTGAATGGACACGGCGGGTCTCCCCGCCCTCGCCTCCTGCTGCGGCGGGAGCGGGCCAAGGCGAAAGAGTTTATGGTGATTCGACCGGACCGTGAGTCAACGCAAGGTTGGACGCGCCGCCCGAAGGGGACGCGAGCCACAAGTCATGACCCACTGAATGAACACGACCCGGCACTGAATGTTTTCTGGCTCCTGCAACGCAGGAGGAGGGCGTGCGCCGGCGCACTGCGAAAGCGGGGCGACGGCAGACCGGACTGACACCCAGGTCGGACGCGTCACGCTGGAACCAGATGGGTGACTGAACGGATCCCCTTCCCTGACGGGAAGGTTGCATCCGCCAACAACGACTGAAATGACAGGAAGGAATCACGCCTTGAACCCCGCCGGCCCCAGCGGCCGGAAAGACGGGAAAAGACAAAGACAGCTTTTAAGAAAAGAAAAGCTGGCTGCCGGAAATCTATTTTTGCATTTGACCGCTCTCGCTAATGGGCGACCCCTTTACGGATGGAGGGGATCAACCGCAAAATCAGACCCTGTTCCGTCAGGTCTACGGCTTCCGCGACGACGACTTCTTACGCCTCAAGCTCTATGCGCTCCACGAGGCAAAACACAAACTTGTCGGATGAGGCGAAAGATCACACGCTCTGGCTCTGGACGTTCCGCACTCCGCAGCGAAGACGGAGCGTTCAGGGCTGTGCGGCAGGCGCGGGTGGCCGACCTGCTATCGAGCCGGCCAGGCGAGCCAGATTCCTTACACCTTTTGGCGGGACACCGGTTGGGTTTCTACACGCTCTCGGTGTATGGGTTTGATGTCGCGATGTTGAGCCGCGCTAGCATGTCTCCGAAGCGACCTGCACAGTCTGCCAACCCCGTATCCAGCTTCATGAAGCTCAACACAAAATGCGAACCGCGCTCGTCCACAGGATGAAACGTTGAGAGCCGCCGCAGCGATTCTAGGCTTCGTTCGTCGGGAGAGTCGGGAGCAATTGACGTGTAGCGAATTGAAACAAAATCCTGGTTGTCGCCAAGACGAATGAACTCCAGCGTCAGTCTTTCCTCGTAGTTAAACAGCTTTGCTACGGTTGAACGGCCATCACCGACAGCATCAGCTTGCTCAATAAACGATTTGATATTGAAGCCGTAGAAAAACGTCTCCACGCGAAAGGTGAACTCCAAGACCTTGACACACAAAACAGCGTCAATCCCGTCAGGGCGAGTTCCTGTAGCATGGAACTCAACTAGAGTCTTCTCGTTTCCAAACGAGTTTCCCGTCAGCATGATTGTCGGCAGACTGCTCATCGTGGGCCGGGGAAAGGAGGTTGAGACGGCGGAGGAGGCGCGCCTCCTGAGCCGCGGCCAGGATGGATTATGCGGCACGACTTGCCCTCCAACCAACGCCCACAACAATTGCAGCAAACCACGCTGATAGGCATGGTGTGATAGATCGTGCCTGTCTGAATCATAGCAAAGAACTCTGTTTTGATGGTATACCACTCCCCACCGGACGGGCACGCCGCAGCGTCTGCTGGTCGCACGTCGCGAATTTCCGCCGAGTAAGGACTCCAGCCAGGATAAAGCCCTTGTGCTCCTCGCAGCACCGCGCTAACTGGGTCGCTTGGTCCGGAGCATCGCGGCCAAGTCGGATGCCTGCGACTGCAAGGCATACACCTGCGTATGGCCTCCTTCGCAGCTTCGGCCGCTTCTTCCAAAGCTTCCTGCGTCAGCCGCATTGCAGCGTCACGACATGCAGGCGTAGAGAGGCAGGCAATCGCGGAAATCCCAAACGCCGCTGCCGCCGCTTCAAGCGCTCCAATTGAAATGCCTCCAACAACGATGACAGGCGCAACCCGCCCATCAATATCCACGCGATTGAGCGGGTTGTTGTCTGTAAAGCCATAAAGGTTCAGCCCACCAAGTTCTCCCAACGGATCTCTGTTTGGCCATTTACCCCGACCCGATGCGGTTCTGTAGCCACAGGCCCGCGAACCGGGCGTGAACATTGAGCGAACACGGCGTCGCCGTGAGAGGCGACCCGATGGGCGCGCGCAAAAATTCCGGGCGCGTGTTTTCGAGGCGGAGGTCAGCGTTGCGGATGCGAGCGCGCCGCGCTCGCGGGCCGCTGATCCGCCTTCGCCAAGGCTACGGCGGACAGGCAGCGGCTCGGCAGCTAAAAGAGGAAAGCAACTTTGAGCGCCTGCAATCACGCCACGAGATTACCCAATCGGCGTGCCGGGCGGAAGCGGTTTTTCGGGCGAGATCGAGGGCGCGGGGGAAGCATCGGGCGAGTCGCCCGGCGCGGCAGGCGGGTCGCCTGCGCCACCTCTGGCAGAGGGATGGCAGCGGGCGTGGACTTCCTGCAACTGGCGGATGGTGACTTCGGCGTAAATGGCGGTGGTCTCCAGCTTCTCGTGTCCGAGCAACTGCTGGATGTAGCGGATGTCCGCGCCGCCTTCGAGCATGTGCGTGGCGCAGGTGTGCCGCAGCAAACGGCAACTGCCTTTGAGGCCCGCCGCCTTCATCCAATCCGCCGTCATGCGAGACACCACGTCGGGGTTGAAGGCGTCGCCGTAGCCGGTGAGGAACAACGCCGGCGTGCGCGTGTCCAGGCAGAGACGCGGGCGCACTTCCTTGAGATAGCGTTCGAGCCAGGCGACGGCGCGCGCGCCAGCGGGCACGACGCGGTCCTTCTTGCCCTTGCCGCGACGGATGGTGAGCGTGCGCCGCTCGGGGTTCAGGTCGGTGAGTTCCAGGCGGCAGAGTTCGGCGCGGCGCAGGCCGCAACTGTAAAAGAGTTCGAGCATCGCGCGATCGCGCACGCCGAGCGGATCGGCGGGCCAACCGTTGACCCGAATTTCCTGCCACCGTGGTGCTGCGCTTGCCGACGCTCGACGCCAGCGCGGATGATAGAGCCAGTAGCGTAGCCGGCTCACTTTCAGGCCGTAGCGGCGCGCGAATCCCTCTTGGCTCAGCCCACTACGATGGAACCGCTCATTGCAGCGTGAGCCGATCGCCGTTTTGCAGCCCGCCTCCACCACTCCAGAGCCAATGAAGTAGCCTTGCGCGCGGAAGCTTCCGTATTGCATCCGGGCGACATTGCCCACGAAGTAGCCCAACTCCTTTTCGACTGCGGCCGAGCGCCCCAGTGATTCGGCTTCCTCACGGCTCTGAGCGATGAGCTTTTCAACCCCGTCTTTGAGCAAGCGTTTGGCCCATCGGCGCAGCCGCCTTTTGTAGTCGGTGTGTTCTTTGGTGCCCAGCAACACCTGCAGCACGGCACCGGCGTGCTCCATGGCGTGATAGAAGTCCACGACCTGCACGCACCCGGCAAAGCAACTGGGTCCCATGTTCTCCAGCCCCGCCGCCCCATCAACCAGCAAGACAACATTCCCGGCGGTTCCCAAGCCACGCCGCAGCGCCTCCCGCCGCGGCAGCGGACCAAATTCGTCGATCTTGAGCGCGATCCGTGGCGACTACGCGCTGCCAAAAGAATTGCTGGACCACGCCGCCCAAGAACGGCGTCGGCAGGAGACTCAAGCGCGCCGTGTGCGGGAAGCCCGACGCAAGGAACAACAACAAGCAGCGGCAGCGTCGTGATGCTCCTCCGGTTTGCACACAGGTTCACGGCTTTCGAGGATTGAGCCCTCAATCAATCCTCACCTTCCGATCACGCCCTCTCACCAACCCTCTCGATCGTCAGGGCCGGAGCGGCCGGACGGGTATCCGCACCACGCGTTCGGGCGACTCGATGCGGATTAGTTCGCGCCCCAACGGCTGCAAAAGGACTTCGAGAAGTCTCGAGGCGTACGGCGCCAACGTCGCAAACCGGTTATCCGGCGCGACCAGCACGACGACGGGCAATGGCAGACTCGCCAGGTTCTGCTGGAACTGGACGTTCTGGTCCACCGTGACGAACACATCAAAGCGTTCCGCGGCACGCTTCAGGAGCGCCCCATTCTTAAGCGATGCCCACCCCAATTCGTACGCCGTACTGACCTCATGCCCTGTGACCAAACGCTTGAACCGTCGCGGGATGCAGTGATCCAGGAGGACCCTCACGGCACGCTCGGCTCGGCGAGGAGATGACGAGCCGCAAGTTCGAGCACACCCAGCGCTTCCTCTCGGCTCACGCCGGGAAAATCGTCAAGGAACGTCTCCAGGGAATCACCGGCCTGTAAGTGGTCAAACAGGCTCTTCACCGGCACTCGCGTGCCCCGGAACACCGGCACCCCGCCCAAGCGCGCCGGGTCGCGCTCCACGTAGCGCGCCAGCGCCGCCTCGGTGGAGGCCGCACTCTTCTGGTCCAGACGCAACGCCATAAACAACTGGGAACAGTGTACCATCAGGATGAGCCTCTCCGCAACGACAACCTGGCCTGCGGCGGAGGGCAACCCTCACGCTGCCGGTGCCGCACATCAACACCCATATCTCGGCAGGGACGCTACGGGCGCGGAGCAGGTACAGGCGTCACGCCAAGGACGCACGCGTGTCACCCGCTGCTCGGCTGCCGTGAAGGCCCAAATCCTCGCAAATGCGAATGATCTCCTTCGCAGCCCGCTTGCCACAAGCACCCAGCCGCCAAACCGGCGTCCGTTGCTCCGCGGCGTCGGCGAAAGCGCGGGCGCGGTGCAGTCCGCCCATCGCTGGTATGCCGAGGGATTTGAGCACGTCCAGCAATTCACGGGGTGGGCAGTACCGGGTGCGCAGTCTGTTGGGGACGAGCACCGCCTGCGGGGGGCCATTCCGGATTTTCCGTGCCTGGCCGACGAGGTGAATCGCTTCGTGCACAGCTCGGATGTCCCAAGTCGAACTCCCGCAGGGCTCCAAGGCGAGGTGGGCAACCAGGAGAATCGCGCGCGTCAACTCCGGCAGGCCGGATGGCCCGTCGATGATCAGCACATCAAATTGCGCGGCCAGCTCCGAGACATGGTCGAGGATTTCGTTGGGCGTCAGGAGCCGAAAGCGCTCCACTTCCGGCGAGGCCTGTCGGAGCCAAGACGACGCGGTGCCTCGAACGTCGGTGTCCACAAACGCAGTCCGTCCGTTGTTTTTCTGACTCCAGCCGGCCAGATGCACGGCCAATGTCGTCTTCCCCACGCCCTCTCTTGAATTCGTGAACGCCACGACCGTTCCCATGCACGCCCCCCTCGCCTGACGCCGGCCACGACGTTCCACCTACGTTGCGGCGTAGCACGCAGAAGCGTTCCCGCGCAAGGGGGCACAGTGCCCATGCGAACGACGTCACGATTCTTTCGCCAGAGCGTCATTGGCCGTCGTCGGCCCAGCGCCGGCGATGCGGGGCTGTGCGCATCCTGACGCGCATCTTGTTGACAAAAACTGTTCAACATTAAAGCAAGCGACAACTTCTGGAGAGCTGGCGGGAGGCCTTGCGGTGGTTTTTCCGCACCGCCAAAGCAGCCCTGGCAAGTGGCGCGGGAGAATCGGGTCCCTCGCGCGAGACCGGGCCTGGCCTGACTGAAAGCCGAAAAGGGGTCAGTTGTCACAATCGACAATCAAGAGTCCAATCAGTCGCTGACCGTTGAGGTCGAACCGCGCCTGGCGACCTTCCGATTGCTGGGCTGGTCGGTGCCGCGCAACGCCACTGGATTGGGGCTGTTTGATCTAACCCGCATAGCGGTCCTCTTGCGAAGTCTGACCGCCATGTGCACCGACGGGGTGTGAAATATGCGGGTTAGGACTTCGCCAGCAAGTGCGACACGTAGCTGGCGCTACCCATCGCCAGGCGTGTGCCGATCCATTGCTGCACCGAAATGCCGACAGCGGCTGCTCCGCTGCCACCAACCCCGCGCGGACCGGGTTCAAGTGGACGTAATCGCACGCCGTCTGCAACGTTCGCAGGAAGGTTCGGCGAGCCTGGTCATCGAGGAAGATCGGCTCGCGCCGGTCACCCCGGTTCATCGGGCGATAGATCGCTCCGCCGTACTGAATTCGCAACGGCCTCGGCAGAGGCATCCCTTTTCTCTACCGCCCCCGGGTTTGCTCGCTCCCCCATCTATTGTCATTTGTCAGAACTGACCCTCCCCTTTATGGCCCTTCATCAGGAACAGAGCCGTCCAGTCATGGACTCGCTCCGCGCCTGGATGAACGAGCAGTTCCAACAGCGCAAGGTCGAACCCAACTCCGGACTGGGTCAGGCCCTCACCTATATGCTCAAGCGCTGGGAGCCGCTGACCCGTTTCCTGGAGGTGCCCGGCGCGCCCCTGGATAACAACATTTGCGAACAGGCCCTCAAGATGGCCATCCTGCACCGGAAAAATTCGATGTCTTACAAGACCCTCAACGGCGCCCGGGTCGGCGACATCTACATGAGCCTGATCCACACCTGCGAGCTCAACCAGGTCAATCCCTTCGAGTATCTGGTCGCCCTGCAGGAGCACAGCCAGCAAGTCGCCAAGGACCCCTCCCGCTGGTTGCCCTGGAATCACACCCAGGCGCTGGCACCTGCCGACACCGGCTGATCCTCGAATCCCATTCCCACTGGCCGTTCCTAAAATATCGCCGCCCGCCCGGCCGATCTCGCGGAATTTCCAGGATTCTCGACCTTCCGCACGCTTACCGAAGGCACACACTCTAAAAGCAATTCCCCCTTCAGCAGCGAAGCCGCTGGCAGCGTGAACACTGACTTTTCCGGCAGACACGCGAGGACGACGAAGCGGGCCGGGCCGGAGAGAGCGTTTGAGCGTGACGCACTGACAGTTGCCACGCGCGCCAGCGCATTCCCTGCTCTTGCGAGCGCTCACTCGCGAACGCAGGGCCGGAACGCGCAGAACTCCCAGGACGCCACGATTGCCAACCGCGACGCTCGAACGTGCGAAGCTCTGGCGGGTGCGAAGACCGCTGCACTAACTTTCATTTCTTCGCAGCGGCCTGAGGCCGGGAGGCGCACACCCGCCACATCCAGGGTGTCCCGCCGTTGGTGCAGCCACCTGCTCCCCGCCGTTGAGGGCTGACGCACCGGCTGCCCGCCGTCAGGCGGAAGTGAGCAGCCGGTGTGACGGGCCGACCGACGTAGCGAAGGGGCAACCGGGACACACGCTGCGGGGGGTGCTGGCGCACGGCCACCAGGGGCGCAGGGGGTGGCCCGGATGACCCGCAGCGGCAGGAGGGAGCGCGAGGGCTGTGCGGCAGGCGCCTGCCTGTGCGTGCCGCACGCAGACAGGCGGGTGGCCGACCTGCTATCGAGCCGGCCTGAGGCGAGCCAGATCTTTCACACCTTTTGGCGGGACACCGGCGTTACGGGTTGCCACTGGCGTTTGTTGGAGCTTCAGTGTCAATCCCTGGCATCAACTTCAGTTCAAAGCCGAAATTCGGAACAGTGTTGCTCAGACGCTTGAACTCCTCCTGCGACAGGTTTTCCCGCTGTTCGTCGCTCATGTGTTTGAAGTGCCAAGCCAAGCATAGATGATAGAGCACCTGCTCAAAATCTACTGCCATGACGAGAGGCGCTTCATCGTCGTAGTCGCCAGCCTTCACTTTCTGGATGCACTCATCCAACGCCACTTTTGCTCCGCTGAGTTGGCGCTCCACGGCTTCTCGGTTGAAGGTGTTGTCGTTCATCAGAACCAGGTCCAGGGTTTATACCAGCACCGACACGCCACATCGGCCGCCTTCTCAAGGATATCGAGGGCCTTTTTGGACTTCTCGATGTTTCCCTGCGCCTTTGCAATATCGCCCAACCAATCGTTAATCCAGCGCGGGATTCTGGGATCGCCGGGAGTCACACCTCCACCGGGATACGACGTTGGATCGTTAATCCAACCCTGGTGTTTCTGGATGACCTTTTCGAGAGATTCAATTCCCTTTCTCACCTGACGGACTGCATCCTTCGCTTTCTCACACGGGTCTTTGCCCTTCGCATTCCTTTGAGCATTTTTGACGACCTGCTGGGCAGCCTCGGCCAATTCGTTCGCGGCAATCATCGCCGTTACCACCGCGACTGAAACCCCGAACGCTTCCGCAATTTCCGCCGCCGTCCAGCCGCTTTCTATGAGGATCGGAATCTGTGCTGGCAAACCAACCACTGACCCGGACAGCCCGAACGCATCAATACGATTCAGTGGGTTGTTCCCAACCATCGCGTAAAGGTTCAGCCCCCCGCGCTCGGCGATGGGGTCTCTATTTGGCCACCTCCCCGTGAGCGGGGCGTAGTACCGGTACCCGTAGTACACCAACCCCGACTGGTAATCCGTGTACTTGGTCGAGAACCGAATCGGATTGGCTTTGGCCATCGGGCCGCTGGCCCGAATGGGTTCCGCGAAGGGACCGTAGTCGTAACGGGCGGTCACCGAACCGTCGGCCGCTTTCACCAACGCCGCCACGTTCCCGTTGCCGTCGTAGGCGGCGTACTGCACCCTGGTCGGCAGCGTCTTGCCCTCGAACGTGCTCTGGTGGTTGTTGAGCCAGAGCAACCCGCCCACCCCGCCGGCGCTCGTCATCGTCCCCGACAGGTCCGTCCCCCAAACGTATGTCCGCACCTTGGCGTTGCTCGCGTTGGCGTCGAACTCGCCCACCAGGTTCCACCCGTCGTAAAGGAAGATGAGGTCCGATTGTTCCTGCCACCCGCCGCTGTACGTCGAGAACGTCTTCCGAATCCGCCGCCCTTGATGATCGTACTCGAAGACTAACTTCTGTCGCGCGCCGGTCGGGCTGTCCGTGTCCCTGATCATCTGCACCAGTCGGTTCTCCCCGTCCCCCGTGTACGTCCAGCGTCCGTCCGCCCTCAGGTTCCCATCGGCGTCATGCGTCGGGCTCTCAGTCGCCGCCGCCACGAACACCTTGTTCGTCTCCGCTTGCGTCGCCCCGTAGAGCGATTTGACCTCGATGCTCGGATACTGGGCCGTGCTGTTTGGGACGTTCAGCGCGTGATGGAAGTACTCCCCCTTCCGGGCCGCGGTGTACGTTGTGCCCCCGGTCACTCGGACCGTGCCGTTGGCCGTCGGGTTGCCGACTCCGAGGACATCCACGTACGGCGGCACCGAGCGGCTCGTGATCTGGTTGAGCCGGTTGTTGGCGTACGTGCTCACCGAAGACGCCCGTCCCCCCGTTCTCTGGCGATTCCCGATCTCGTCGAACCCGTAGGTGAAGTCCTGTCCCGCCATCGGTGTCCCGTCCCCCCAGTACCGCCTTCCCCGCGTCACCTGCCCCAGCGCATCGTATTCGTACACCCAGTATGTCCCGTCACCCAAGTCCGCGCGCGTGCGCTGATTGGCGGTGTTGTACTGGTACTGGAATCCTACCGGCAGGCTGGGCGCCGCGGAACCGTAGGGTTTGGACGAGACCGACGTGAGCCGGTTGAGCCGGTCGTATGCCCGGCTCACCGCCAGGCCCTGGCCCGTCCCGCCGCCGTTCGTGTAGCCGAGCGTGTTGATCAGCATCGAGTTGGCGTGGTAACCGTACGTCCCCACATACGATGAATCGATCACCTTCCACAACCGGCCGGCGGTGTCGTACTGGTACGTGGCCGCCTGCTGGGTGGTGCCACCGTTCTTGGCCCTCACCGTGTCACGCCGCAACGCGCTGTCGTACGTCCAGGCCATGTTCAGTCCCGCCAACGTCCCACCCGTGTACGCTTCCGTCAAGGCTTGGTCCGCGTCGTTGTACGTCAGGTCCGTCGTGATCTTCGACCCCACGGGCCCTTGCTCGACCTTCACCCGCCGCCCACGCCGGTCATACGTGTACACGACATCCGCCGTGGTGTCCGAGTAGTCGACCGTCGCCAACTCGCCGGCGCTGTTGTACGTGTACCCGGTCGTCACCCCTCGCTTCCACACCCGCGTCGCCAGCCGCCCCGATACCTTGTTCGTGTACACCGGCCCCCCGGTTCCCTCCTGCGCCGGTGGCGAACCCGTGCTGGCGTTCGGGTAGTCCTTCGACTTGAGCCAGCCCTGGTAAGTGTCGTAGTTCCAACGGGTTGTGGCGCCCCCGCTGATCCCTTGCCCCGTCGCTTCGTTGAACTGCTGCCACGTCGTTATGGTCTACACCCGTGCTCGAACAGGTACGCTCTTGGTGTTGTTCCACGTTCATGCATCGGGCCCGCGTCGAGCGACACTGGCTGTTTTCGTTCATCGACGGGTTTCTTGCGAGATGGCCGTCTTCGCGCGTCAATGTTGGAGCGGCTCCCAAGTGACGTGGGAAAACTGCGCACCAACGAGGTTCGTTGCTGACGGCGGTTTGAAGTACAAACACTCCATCCCATCAGGGAAACAGTAGGCGTCACGAATGAGGGCAACTTCCTCGATCGGGCCAGGCTGAGTAGTCGGGCGATCGAGGTCACGCACACGTCCGTGAATGTAAACGCCTTCGTCAGGAGATCCGAGTATTGACCAGACAGCAGATGCAGTCGTCCCTGGCGGAATCAGCCTGTTGACAGCCTCCGCTCGTTGCTGGACGGTCGATTCAGGAGAGCGCCACACGGTTAGACACGCCGTCCGCCGAACCTGGGTCCTCTGCGTGAGAATCAACCCGCCAGCCATCAGAATCAAGGCGATCACACCCAGGATCCAACCGGGCATTCTACCACCCCCTCGCTTGTTGGCACTCTGCCCCTGAGATGGAGTGTTGCCATTCATCGACTTTGGTCTCGCATCGGACTTGACCGTCGAGTGTTCTTGCATCAAGCTGCCGCGACGTCGGGCACCGGTCAGCGCACAGTTGCGAGTCCCAGGAGCTATCCAGGTGGGATCGAACCCTTGCCTATGAATCTGCCTTGGATATGAACGGACTTGCTGGGGGTTCGCCCGTATGGGTTCGTACCTATGCATATCAGGGTCTGGCGTAGATCATACTCAAGGACATAGTCGAATGTCCCATGTCCAGACATGGACAGTAACCCACCAGGGTGATCTCCGGGAGGCTTGTCGCAAGGAACAGTTCTCATCTCAGAATGCTCCACCGTATCAGAGGAAAGAGGCTGTATCCACGAAAACGTGGTGCCTTTCTCGCGGATCATGCAAGTGCAAGAGGCAGGATCGCCTGCGACTCGGATCGTATACGTGATCGGGAGGCCCAAGCTATAGAGCGCTGGTTCATGAGGTGACTGCCGCACAGGAATCAGGGTCGGCGTGGGCGCGACCAGTATGTCAACATCAATACATGTGCAGCAGGACTTAAGGCCAAGAACGTCGAAACAGGCTAAATGCGCATTCTTGCAGCCCACGTACAATGCGCGGTCTCTGCTCTCGGCAATCGGATCCCGGCTGATCCACCTCCCCGTAAGCGGGGCGTAGTACC
>Ga0255347_1006348_pt1 | contig 12913 bp, 19 predicted proteins | sample wastewater_treat_2_FD_192479 | JGI IMG/M metagenome (GOLD analysis project Ga0255347, IMG submission 192479) | Wastewater microbial communities from Lulu Island WWTP, Vancouver, Canada - plant24 | ecosystem: Engineered > WWTP > Wastewater > Unclassified | place: Canada: Vancouver, British...
CCGTAACGGTCGCGCCCAACTTAGCCAGCGTGTAGAAGACCGAGCGATGGCCGCAACCGGCGCAGAGCACCGGCGGACGCGTCGGCAGACCGGCGTCCGCGCGCGTCACGACGGGCAACTCGACATCGCCGAGCAACTCCTTGCGCAACGCGGTCAGGCGCATCGGATTCATCTCGTGCATGTTCAACTCGGTCGCATGCTCGACCACCTTGATACCCAACGCCCGCACCTGATCCTCTAGGAACGGATCCAGTTCCTCAATCACCAGTACACGCTCCACACTCGCCGCAAACGCTTTGACTTGCTCGATCGGCAACGGATTGGTGAAGCCCAGCTTGAGCACGCTGAACTCAGGGAAGACCTCCTTCACATACTGGTATGTCACGCCGGAGGTGATGATGCCGAGACGGTCGTCACCGCGCTCGACGCGGTTGAACGGCGTCTCACCGGCGAAAGCACGCAAGGCAGCGGTACGCTCCTGCGCCTTCAGACGCTGAGGACGCGCAAACATCGGAACGGGGATGTAGCGCCGAATATCCTTGACGTACTCTTTGCGCTCCGGGTACCCCGGCCCGAAATCGTCACCGACATCCACGACCGTCGAGGTGTGCGACGTGCGGGTCGAAAGCCGTACAAACGCCGGCACTTGAAATTGCTCCGAGACCTCGAACGCGGCCTGCACCATGTCAAAGGTCTCCTGGCTGTCGGCGGGCTCGAAGAGCGCGGCGCGCGCGAACTTGACCAGATTGCGCGAGTCCTGCTCATTCTGCGAGCTGTGCATGCCGGGGTCGTCGGCCGTGACCACCACCAGACCGCCGTTCGCGCCGACATACGTGTAGGTCATCAGCGGATCCATCGCCACATTGAGGCCCACATGCTTCATGGCGGTCAGTGCACGTGCGCCAGCGATCGAGGCGCCGATGGCGACCTCCATCGAGACCTTTTCATTCACGCCCCACTCACAGTAGATCGAGTCCTTGAACTTCGCCACTTGCTCAAGAATCTCGGTACTCGGCGTTCCGGGATAGGCCGACGCCACAGCACAACCCGCCTTGCAGGCCGCCCATGCGACCGCCTCATTTGCTGACAACAAAACCTTACGGCTCATCGATTCATCCCTCTTTCTCTTTCTTCACAGGCTCCAGAAATCTGCATGTCGGCACCGGCAGGAACGCGGGGCGTCCGTCGCCGTCGCCACACCTCCGGGTCTTCATGGTTCGTGATTGTCCCACGCCCCACGCCCCCCGTCAATGAAGAACCCCAATAAAACCGGAGTTTGGGTGTAATTCAAAATAGATGATAGGGTAGCGGCATTCTGGCGGGAGTTTTTCGCAGTTTAGCAACGGGGTTGGGGAAAGGCTGAAAAAGGCTGAAAAAGGCTGAAAGGCCCGGTTTTAAAGGGGTTTTTCGATGCGGAGTGGCCAGCGCGTCGGTGTGAGGGAAAAACCGACATTTCAGGCGCACGTATCAACGGTTTGAGGAATCACGGGAAATGAAAAACCCCTGCGCGGCCGTTGCAACGTGGCTGCACAGGGGGTTTCGTGTGGGTTTTAGCACGATCAGGGCGCGGGCTTAATTTCTTTCGCCGGCATGATCTTTGCAATATCGAGGACGATCTGTTCAGGCTCGGCCGCGCGATCCGCGCGGCGCTCGACATAGATGTAGGATTTCGATTGCGATGCGTACATCGAATCTGCGAGCAGCTCCTTCGCCTTGCGGAATTTTTCTGACTTGAGATTCAGGCGCAACACGCGGAGTGCCGCTGTGCGGTTGATTCCGCCGTTTGGCGTATCGAGCAGGCTATTCACGATCTGAACGATGTCGCTTTTCTCCTGACCCTCTGTGAGCTCGGCAACGAACTCATCAAGCAGGTTTTTCGCGATCGATGCACGTTCATCCATCGCGCTGAATACGCGGTTTTTAACGCGCACGGTAATCAGGCCGTCGTAGCTGCTGACCGTGACGTTTCCGCCCTTCGCTCTGAAATCGTTGACGTTGGCATCGGCCAGCGCGGCCTCTTCGAGTGTGTCGAGATCGCTCAGGGTTTCGGCCTGAACTTTTTCGAGGTCGGCCCGCGCTTTTTCGTAGCGCTTCAAAATACGGCGCACGATCTGGTCGCGCTTTTTGTCGTATGACGATATCAGTCGATTGGGTATCTCATCGCCGAAGCGATCGATCATGTAGCCGGGTCGCGGTTTGATTTTTTGTGACATGTTTATTCCTTGTTTGAGAGTTTCAGAATGACATCGTAGGCGATCACAAAATGATCCCACGACATTTCCTTTTTTTGCTTCGCGGCTAGGTTGGATGCGCTCTGCAAAAACTTGACGAACTGCCCGAGTCCAGATTGTTTGAGCATAGTTGCGATGATCTCGGCGGCATCACCGTCTGGCGGCGGCAAGCCGAAGGCGGCGGCAAACCTGTTGATGTCGCTTTTCGGCGGGGTCGCTGGCAACTGTAGACGGATGATGCCTCGGCGACGAAACTGCTCCAGAATGAGTGCAAGCTTGCCGGTCTCGATCTCATCGCGAAACACCCGTGTGCCGCAAAACACGATGCCGCAACCGGTGCGGTCGTATAGCTCGCGCAACCACTCTATGATGCGCACAGCGGTCGCGTTGCTACTACTGATCAGCGGCTGGTGCATTTCGTCAAAAATCAGCAGCATCTGATCGCTGATTGAGTCGAACACGCGTGTTCGTATCTCGCTCGATGACGCTTTCGCAGATATGTAGCAGACTTTCGCGACCTCGCGCTGAATTTGCCAAAACGTCGGTGCTGCTGGCATGCGGATGTACTTGGTTTGACCGTGATTGTTGCGCCGCGTGAATTCCATCAAACAGCTCGTCTTCCCGATCTGTGAGTCGCCGAAAATGAACGCGGGCAGTTGACCGACTAGCGCGTGGCGGCAGACCTGATCTATCTTTTTCCACGTTGATGTTTCTACGAACCCGATCACCTTGCGGTTACCTCGCGCGTCTGCGAGTTTGTGGTAGCGTTGAACCGCCTCGATGAGGTTGTCGTAGCGTGCGGCGTAGCGCCCCATAAACAACCTGTAGGCCGTGCTCGCGTCTTTGTCGATGGCTTTTCCGGCATCCTCCAGTGTCATTGAGCGATCCATGCAATACGAATAGAACCACCAGATTTCGGCTTTATCTGCCTCTGTGATTTCTCCATCCTCCAGCAGTCGTGCGAGTGCCGTTTGTACTTGATCGCCCGGGATGCTCATGCGCTGAGACTGGGCTACGATTTTGTCAGTGTCTTCTTTGCTCATTTGTGTCTGTCCTTTTTTTGTGATTACAGCAGGTCTGTTGTGTCGGCGACGCATAGTGCGCCGTCGTCGGTTTCGGTTTCGCCCGCGCAGAGATCATCCAGCGTGATTCCGCGCGTAGCCGCGCGACGTTCGGCGCTGATCGCACGCTCCGCTTCTATGCGCGCGGCCTCTGCCTGGCCGCCAGCGCGCAGAATAGCGGCGTTTGTGCGCATGTTCGCGATCATGTCGCGAGCTTTCGCTTGAGAACGCCGTGCAAGCGGTGCAAGGGCGTCGTCGAGCTCACGGCGCGCGATGCCGATCTCGCGGCCGACCGCCTCGATATCCGCGCGATCGACCACGTCGACGCGGTTGCAGCGGCCGACGTAGCGCCCCCACGTATCCGTGATGAAAATCCGTCGCGGATCAAATGGGTTGATCGTCCACAGGTACATCTCACCTTCTTTGAGCTGCACGCGTTCGCCGGCCGGGCCGGTGCAGGTTGAGAGACGGTAGGTCTGCGGCCGCCCGCTCTCGATGTCCTGGTTCACGAACACTACCTCGGCCATCGCCGGACACGGCCGCGCCTGAGCTAGGTCGTCGCCGCAGATCATGGTCACGGCCCAATCTGGCAGGCGCACCAGATCGCGCTGACCTTCCTCCCACACTCGCGCACGTGACTTGCGGGCTACCTGTGTGTTGCCGGGCATTGCGACGAGCGGCGCGAGACGATCTTGCACCTCCTGCGGGAGCGCGAGAAAATCGCACTCGCTGTGCCAGAGGTCGGCGGGGTGGACGCGCCACTGGCGCTCGGTGCGATTGTGCCAGCCTTCGAGCGTGTGGTCGCTGCTCCACGCGATCTGCGCGTAGACTTCGTGGACCACATCGCTGAACGTGTCCCAGTCGAGCACCGGAAACCGCAGGCGCGCGGCGAGTTCCGGCGGTAGTGAACAGGACGCGGCCAGCATCTTGTCCACGACCTTGCACAACGCCTCGTGATCTTCCGGCTTATCAAGGCGCGCATTTGATCCGGTGTAGCCCGGCAACGCATCGAGCCGGTTCTGCGCGAGGTTGTGCCACGACTCCATATGCGCTTTATGATCGGGATTGCCTTTCGTGTCATAGCCCCACTTGCCGATCGGGATTTGCCGGTCGACGCCGGATGTGCTGACCTCGATCTTGCCGTCGCTCAATTCGTGCAGCACCTTTTTCAGGCGGTCGCGAATGGTGGCCGTGCCGCCCTCCACGAGCAGCAGACAGCCGTCCTTGTGGTAGCCGATGTTGCAGAGAACGTGCGCGACGAGGAACCGCATGTCGGCCTCGGTGATGTTGCGCCGCCTGCCTGTCTCATCTTCCATGCGCGGCTTGAGGCCAAACGCGATTTTGTTGGCGCTTGCGATGTCGATGCAGGCCAGTTCGAGCGGGCGCACGGCCTTCGGGTAACCGCGAACGACGACCGTGGTATTGTGCCACATATCGTCGAATTCGTACTGCTGCCCCGGCAGCAGATTCTCGCGCGTGGTGTGAACGCGCGCTGACAGTTTGCGCGCAGCATGCGGCCCACGCCGTGCGGCGACGGTCTCGATGCGCTTCGGCTTGTGGCGCATCAGATTGTGATATGACCAGCCGGGCGGCAACGGCATGCCGGGCGGGCACTTCGTCGGCATGGGTTTCGCGCGCAACTCCGGCAGCTCTTTCCACACGCGTCGCCAGTCGACATCGCCGATCATCTCGCCTGATTTGAAGGCCGCGCACATTTCGATGTAGGCGCTTTTCATCGAGCGCGGGTGGTTGTCGCAATAAGTGCGCCACGCTTCGAGAACGGTCGGCGTGATCCATTCGGCTTTGCCGCCGCCGATGGTCTTCGCTCCGTTCACGAGCGCGCGCCAGTCGCCGGTGTTCCTGAGCGCGTAGAATTTGCGTTCTAGCGATTTGAACGACCAGCCCGGCTTGTGCCTGTTTTTCTCCGCAGCATCGGCCAGCGACGCGCGCGGGCGCGGCGCTGCGGCAGCGGTGCGGCAAACTTCGAGCAGGTCCAGCACCTCCCACTTTACGTCGTCGGGGAGTTGCGCGAATTCGGCGGCGTCTCGCTCGGGGACGCACGCGCCTGTGATGATTTCAGTTCCTACCATCATGCCTCCTCTGTCGCTTTTTTGAGCGCCCGGCAAACCTGCGCGAGCAGCTCATAGGTTTCGATAAGCTGCTCCTGAGGGAGCAGCGCGTAGGTTTTGCGCCCGAGCCCGTGGTCGGCCAGTGTCGTGCGAACGTTCATCCATGTGCTCTCGGCAGCCATGCGCCGCGCGACGGCGTCGTCGCCGTCCACCTGCGCCGCCTGCCACTTCATGAATTCTTCGCGATCCTCTTTCGACCATAGATCGAACGCCTTGTTTTTCAGGTGAGGGTGCTCACCTTGGTATTGCGTAACCAGCCATGCTGCCGGGCGATAACCGCCCTTCGTTTTTGCCGGGCGCACGCCGTGCTTATCGAGCAATTCAGCGATCGTCATATCGCCCACGAACGCGTCGACGCTCGCGTGCAGCGCACTGCCGTCGTCGGCCAGCACCAGCCAGTTGCCCGCCTCGCTCGGCGCGGGCAAAAGCAACTGCGCGCCCGCTTCGCTTTGTAGAAACGCCTTCGCGAGCTTGGCGTAATACTGTCCTTTGCGCTCGCTGAACACATCGCCGAAACGGCTGCGCATCCATCCGCCGTACTCGCCGTGTTTGAGCAGCGCCTTTGCGCTTTCCAGCGCGAGGCCGATTTTGATCGCGACCATCGCGCCGGCCTTGTCCAGGCGCGACGACAGTTGAATATCGCGCTGGATGCTCATCTCCAGACGCGCGAGCGACTCGTTGTCTTCCTCGCGTTTCACGATTGATGTTGGCTGCGGTGTCACCGACTCGGTGGTCGGCGGCAGCACCTCCGGCACCTCGGCCGGCGCGGTGACTTCGTTTTTGACCTTGCCTTTGCCTTTGTTTCCTCCCTTCGCTTTCGGTGTGGTTTTCTTCGCCGCCGCGTTCGCCTTCGGCTGCCCGCTAGTCTCTTTTTTCGCCATGTTGCGTGATTCCTTTTTGTGTGGTTGTCTAGCCCTGCACGCTCATTGCGAGCAGGTCAATCAGTTCGTCGGAGGTCAACCGCGCCCCCGACGCTGAAATCCGTTTTCGCGCTTGCTCCGGCACCGTGTTGAGCGCGTCCAGGAGCGCGTCGCGCAGCGCCGTCATGTAGGCGGCGTCCGCGCGGAATCGTTGCTGTTTTTGCGCGCCTCGGCGCTGGCTGTCGCCGGCTTTTTTCAGAGCGTCGGCTGCAAGCTGTGCCGTGAATAATGCGCGTTGCGCCGTGTTCACCGCCGCCTTGGCGAGCGCCTCGGCGGTTTCCTCCGGCCGCGCGGCCGGGTCTGAGTAAAGCTGTTTTTTCATTGTGCTGCCCTCGCGTTCGAGGCTTTCGCGACAAGCTCTTCGAGCGTGGGGAAAGCCATCATTTCTGGCGTGTCGAACAATCCCGGCACGCGGCGCACCACGATGCGCCACCGGTCGAGCTTGCCTTTTTTTTTAGCGCGCCCGTGGATCGGGTTGCGCGCGGAGTTCACGGCCAGCAACGTTCCGTCCTCCACCCAGTACTTGATCTGGCGGACAGAAACACCGATCGCGCGATGCGCCTGTGCCGGCGTGCATGTATTCGGCAGGCGTCCGATCGGTGCGCGGCCGTCCGTTGCATCAACATTGCAAGGCGGTTTGCAGGCCGTCTGCAACGCGTCAACGGCTGCCGCTTCCGGCTCTGAAAAGAGCGTCATTTGTTGTGGCCGCGCCTGCATCTCAGTGCCCCCCACAGTCGGCCAGTTCGTCGCCGTAGATGCCCGCTGCGATGTTAGCGGCGAGACTCTCCGGCCCCGGCTGAGGAGCGCGCCGGCACGGCCCTGCGAGCAGTAACCCTAGCAATACACAGGCCGCGATTCCGATACCGCAGACCGTGACCGCCATGCAGCCGGCCGCGCGCGCCTCGCCGCGCTCGGCGTATTCGTACGCCTCGGTGTTCGTGAGTGCCACCATGTTGCGCGTCGCGCCGTGCGCGGCCTCGGCCATGACCCGCGCCTCTGCTTCCGCCCGGCGCTTTTCGTATGATCCTCTCCGTTTCGCTTCTCCCATGTCCCTCTCCTTAGTTGTCCGCTTGGGCGGTGTCGAAAAAACAGCGCGCCAACGGCCGTCCGCGACGCATGCAGTCGGGTGTGTCGCACACATAGAGCGGCTCCGTGTCTTCCGCCCCTGCCGGTATCTCCCGTGCCGGCGCTCCGCACGCTAGGCAGCGCGGCGCGTCTGCTGACGGCGCGGCGTCGGCCAGCACGAACCGGTATTCGTGCTCCTCGGAGATCTCCGGCTCCCCGTAAGCGGGCATGCTGCCGTTCGCCTCATACAGCGCGATCGCCGCGCGCAGGTCGCCGCGCATGGTTTTGCACACGGAGCTACAGTCGTCGCCGAACGTCTCCAGCACGGACAGCACTCCCTTGGCCGCCGCGAGATTGAGCACGTAGCGCGTTGCTGGCAGATTGATTTCCATTCTGAACTCACCCTGCATGATGCGCCTCCCCGCTCTGCTCCAGCCGCTCGATGTCCGCATCTGTAATTACGCCGCGCAGTTTCAGACCGCGCAGGATTTCGGCTAATTCCGTGCGCTCCCGACACTGCTCGGGCCAGCGCCATTTGCCACGCAACAGGCATTCGACAATCGCGAGCGCAACCGCCGCAGTCTGCACCGCCTCGGTGTACAGCCGCGCCCTGATGTCATCTCGGCCGCCACCGTTCGCCGCCCAAAAGTGCAGATCGTTTGCCTCCTTTGCCATCTCGCCGACCTCTTCAACCAAAACCGATAACCAGGTTTGCGGATCATGATTTTGCTCGCCCCATCCCTCATTCTGCCTACGGCGCTCTCTGAGCACATCTCTGATCGCCCGCTTATCAAACCATGACTCGTTTTCGTTCCAATTGCTCCTGCATTCACGGTATGTTTTCCCGTAAATCGGAATCCCGCACTGGCATTCGGCATACCACCCGCGAATGTCGCGAGGGCGCGGGATAAAATCCACGTATGGTTCATGCCCGCATTTTTTACACGTGGCAAATGTGATTTTCTCTGTCATCGTTGCCATTTTTCCTGTCCTCCTTTGTTTCAAAAACCACCGCCCGCGCATCAGCGGAAACTCCATTCGCGTCCGAGCGGAGAGATGCGCGGGCGGTTTCCGGCACCCGCCGGAAATTCATTTGCTTCTCGATGCTAAATCCGCGTATGGCATCGCCTGTTGAGCGCACCAGTAGGGTGCGCGTCGGGTGTAGTGCAGCGAGCGCGCAATTTCTAGCCACGCGTCGCGCCGCCACTCGAAAACGCGCCATGCCCACACGCCGCTCTCGCGCGTGATCACCGCGCGGCGGCGACCGCGTCGCGGCCCGCGCCACATGCGCTGGAATCGCCCATCGACCACCTCCCAGTCAGAGGCCGGCGTCCAGCCGGCCCAGGCCAGGCCGTAGCGCGCTTGCGGACGCGTGCGGTGGATGAGGCGCTTCATTGATCTATCTCCCCAATTTTTATGCAGTAGTAGGTTACTAGCGCGACGTAAAAAACAATCAGCAGCGCGCTCGGCGAGGTTAACACTAGCACGGCCGCCGCGAATGCCGCGCCGATCCACGCTACGAGCTTCCACGCTGCCTCGCCGCTGCGAGCGCGACGTCCGTAGGGAGGCAAGTCACTTTCTTGTGCGATATCCCAGTACACTCCCGGCTCTTCCTTTAACTCGGGCCAGCGCTTGAGCGGGCACCCCGTCTCGTCCTCGTCGCGCTCTCCGAACTCCTCTCCGATCTCATCTAATATCTCGTCGAGGTGATCGCGCAGACACATGTCGTCGCCGTCGTTGTTCATGTCCCAACGGTCGTCGATGCGCACGAGGTAGTAGTTGGGCCGCGTGTGCAGCGGCATAAGACGGATGACCCGTTTGCCATTACCGAACACCTTTGCGACCAGCGCAGGGCGCACGGTTCTCGGCTGCCCCCACAGCTGCGTCTCGCACTTTGGCAGCAGGCATGGAGGATTGTACTTTTCAAGCGCCGCGCAAATCTGCTCCATCGGCATCGGGCCGCGCTGCGCCAATCCCAGAATCTCCCCCATGCCGCACCAGCCGGAGTGTTCCCACTCCTCGCGCAGCGCGCGACGCGAGGAGTGAGGCGCGGTCGCGTTGCCGCACGCCGGGCACATGAGGCGCTCGCGGATGCGTCGCCGACGCTTGTCGCGGATGTCGTCGCGCTCGACGCGGTGGACGGGTTTCGCGCCGCACTGGCAATGTCGGATTTTGCTCATTGGCCCCTCCTCGCGCGGCTCAGGCATTCGATCGCGTCCGCCTCGGGCATCCAACCGATCAGGCCGCGCGACACCCGGTTGCCGGTGTGGGTGAGCCAGCCGAATTGTTTAGTGTGGTAGCCGAGCGCCAGGTATTGCGGCCGCTCGGTTCCGCCGCGCACCAGTAGCAGGACGGTCCTGCCCTGATGCGGCAGTTCCTCTGCCGCATCGCGCCACAGCGGCAACCGTAAAATCGTATCAGCGTGCATGTTTTCCATCACGGGCGCGCCTCCTATCGCTTCAGGTCTCCGCGCGTCGCGCGCCTCAGAATGGTCACCGCCTCGCTCATGGGCATCCAGCCGGCCACGCCTGCGGTGATCCGCCGGCCGGCCGTCGTCTCCCATCCGTAGTCTCCCATATCGTGCGCCGGGAGCACGTACTGCTGATCGCCGTGCTCGGCTTTCATCAGCAGCAGGACGAATTCGCTGTCTCCCGCCCGCTCTTTCGGGTCGCGCCAGAGTTTCGTTGCCCGCTCACGTTCGCGCCGCTCCCACGGCTGCATCCGTGTTTTTTGTTCTGTCCTGTTCATCGCTTATTCCTCCTGTTGTTTCAGCGCTGCGTAGCGCAGCAGTAAAACATCGCTCTCGCGACGTCCCGAGAGCACCGACCACAGATGGTGTCGGCTCACTCCCAGGCGTCGAGCGTCGCGGCAGATGCCGGGGAAAACCGTGCGCGTCTCCCGTCTGATCGATGTTTTGCTTTTCCTGTTCATCACCATGTGCTACCCTTCCCGCGTGACATGTCACCGTTACATGTGCGCATAGTAGCAATTTGGTTGCAACGCGGTCAAGTCCAAATGTAGCAAAAAGGTAGCCATGAATGAACGGTTGAATAAGCTAAGGTTTTCGCTAGGCATCGATTGGGGAGAACTGGCGAGACGGCTAGGAATTAGCCGGTCAATGCTCGGTTTCATCCGGCGCGGCGACCGGCCCGTGAGCGCAAAATTACACCAGCGCATCTGCCAGCTCGAACGTGAGACGAGTAGCCAAACAGTTGCAACGTGTCCCAATTGCCAGATGCTTTTAAACCGGGTCATTGAGCTCGAAGCGCAGCTCCTCAACGAGGATAAAATCAGCGACGAACGATCGCAGGCGGTGCTGCAACTGATCAGGGATTTTGATACGTTCAAAAAGCATTTTGTCAGCGGTGCGGAGGCGGACGCAGGCGACAAAAAACGGAGGGGAGATTCATCATGAAAAAATCATTGATCAACCTGTGCGCCGCGATTCTCGTTTTCACATACGCGGCGGTTGGCCGCGCGCAGACGAACGCGGTGCCGAAATTTGAAATGCTCAAAAGCGAGCGCGTCGACGTGGGGCGCGTCAAGCGTCTGAAAATGTGGGTGTCCGTCCCGGACGGCCTCACCACCAGTCAGGTCGCGCGCGTGATGGCCCTGGCGATTCATGCGAACGCCGACATGCACGCGATCAGCGTGTTCGTGCTGCGCGATGGTGAGCGGCCGGGCCTCTGGCCGTACACGGTCGGTGTGTGCGATTGGGCACCGCACGGCGACTGGAGCAGATCGCGCGAGGGGCTCCGCGATCCGCTCCGCGAGACCTACACGGTTGATACGGATTTACGTGAACGCTATTTTTCCGGCGTGCCGAGACCGACACTCTACGGCCTGTCCGCACGCGAGGTAGCGGAGATCGCATCGGAGTGGTTCGCCGAGGCGAACTACGAGGAGGCTGTTGTTTTTGAGAGCAGCAAAACGCCCGTGCGCAATATGCGCGACATCGCCGAGAAACGCGCGACCGCGACCGTCGCCGCGCGGCGCAAGCTCACGGCCGCGCAGGTGAGGGAAATTTTCAGCGCGTACAACTCCGACGCGCTGCGCTGCGTGAATCCGCGCATGAATGATTGATGCGCGTTTCGCACGGCTCGGTTGCGTGCGGGACGCCCGCGCTCCCGACTTTTCAGACGCGCTGCGGGCCAATAAAAAAGCCGGTCCGGGATCTCCCCGGACCGGCCTTTTTTGATGATCGATTATCCGCGCCGCCGTGCGACCTCGCGGCGCGTCGCCTCGCCCACGAACGCGGCGAGGCTCTCGCCTTCGCGGCAGAGCGCCGCCGCGTCGTCGCGGATCGCGCGGTCGATTTTTACGGTCGCGAATTGTTTCGGCTCTGAGCTGCCCCACCGCGCGAGCGCGGCGGCGCTCCGTTGCGCCCGCGCCGCGCGCGACATGGTATATGTCTGTTTCCGGCTCATTCGTCATCTTCCTCGATTTCTGGAATAGGGTAGCGATCGATAAGGTAGAGCACCCTACTTGCCGTTTGAATCATGTATATTTTTTGGCTTGAATCCGCTGCTAAAAAATTAGGATGTGTTCCGTTAAAAATCGCGAGCGTCTCGCGAATTCCGTACGGCCAGAGATCGTAGTCGCCGTGGTCCCTCGGGAGCTCGCCGTCGATCTCGGTGTCCGCGAACACCGCCCGGCGGATGTTGCAGCATTTATTCGATACGTAGATACGTTTTCTCATGTGATTTCTCCTGTTAGTTGGTTGTGTTTTTTTCATTTCCGTTCGATGCCAGAAAATCGGCAACGAACTTTTCTAACGCCTGAAACCCCGCCTCGCCATCTGCATCAAGCGCGACTAGTACCATCATCCCGTTTACCTCTGCCTCGCCGCGCCGCCGTTTGAATCCGCTCTGCCGGATCATCAGCGCGGGCTGGCCGACGGCGGTCTCGAACCGGAACCAGAACGTGTTGCAACCGTCCGGGATCTCCGGCGGGCGTGTGGTTGAAAATTACAGGTAGTCGCGTAGGATTTCTGCCGCGTCGTTCGGCGCGGTTTCCAGTGCGGTTTCAACCTCGTCCCGCTCATCGCTGTCTAATGTGCGGCCAAACGCATTGTCGAGCACAATATCAACCCGGCGCACATTTCCATCGTCTATTCCCAGCAGCAGGTTTTTCGTTCAGCTCGCTGCTCAGGCGCCTCGCGTTCAGCCGCGGCCTCGGCTCCGGGCGCTTCAGGATACAGGTCGTCGGCGACGGCGCCGACTGGGTCGCCAACATCGTCCGCGACGCCTTCCCCGGGGCGGACGTCGTCTTCACCTGTGACTTCTACCACGCCTGCGGGCACCTGCGGGACTTCCTCGGGCTCGCGCTCCCGCAGAAGGACGTGAGGAAAGCCTTCGGCACCGCCCGCGCCGTCCTGCGCCGCCACGGCGGCGCGTCGCTGCTCAAGCACCTGCGCAAGCGTTTCGGAGCCCTGCCGCCGGACCACCCCGCATGGGAAAAGCTGGACTACTTCGAAAAGCGCAAGGACAACATGCGCTACGGCGAGT
>Ga0255347_1006355_pt1 | contig 12904 bp, 9 predicted proteins | sample wastewater_treat_2_FD_192479 | JGI IMG/M metagenome (GOLD analysis project Ga0255347, IMG submission 192479) | Wastewater microbial communities from Lulu Island WWTP, Vancouver, Canada - plant24 | ecosystem: Engineered > WWTP > Wastewater > Unclassified | place: Canada: Vancouver, British...
TGCAGGTGAAGCAATCAGTCGTTGGTAATGGTCATGCACAAAAAGAGCAAGTGCAAGAAATGGTAAAGCGCTTGCTTAATTTACCCGCAGCACCTAAGCCTGATTCTGCCGATGCTTTAGCATGCGCGATTTGTCACGCACATGGTGGGCAAGGGTTGGGTAAGTTAGTAACAGCTGGGTTTAGAGTTAAAAACGGGCGGCTTGTTTAAGTGTTGTACTCTTAAAATTTAAAGAAATTCATGATGATTGCTAGACTAAACGGTATCTTAATTGAAAAAAATCCTCCACAAATTGTGATTGATTGTAATGGTGTGGGTTATGAAGTTGAAGTGCCGATGAGCACGTTTTATAACTTGCCAGACATTGGCGCTAAACTCACTTTGTTAACTTACTTTGTGGTGCGCGAAGATGCTCAGTTGTTATACGGTTTTGGCAGCTTGCAGGAGAAAAATACCTTTAAGCAATTACTTAAAGTTAATGGTATTGGTGCAAAGTCAGCTTTGTCTATTTTAAGTGGAGTTAGTATTGATGATTTAGTGCAAGCCGTTAGCCAGCAAGAGGTGAGCATGCTCACTCGCATACCTGGTATTGGTAAAAAAACTGCTGAGCGTTTGCTATTAGAGCTAAAAGATAAGCTAGGTGCGGCTGAGTTTACACAGCAAGCAGGCCAAAATGCATCCGCTTCATACGATATTTTAAATGCCTTGGTTGCCTTGGGATATAACGAACGCGAAGCACAGTCAGCGGTGAAATTACTCGATAAAAATATCAGTGTGACTGAAGGTATTAAATTGGCATTAAAGAGTCTCTCAAAATAAACGGGATCACTAATGGGTGATAAGCATAAAACAACCTATTTGAGCATGGTCGCCATGCGCTTGTTTCAGCAAGTGTTATGCATGCTAATGCTTATTGGTTTATTACCAAATATTGCACAAGCTTATACTGGTGTAACAGTGGTTATCTCTGAGCTTAACCCAGCTAATCAAATGTTGATAGATGAGCTTGCAACGCAACTGATTAATACTCAAGAAAACCGACTGAGATTCAGTGTTAAAACTGTCACAGCAGGCAATCGACTTGTGGTTGCAGAAAATAGTGAGCTTGTTGTCGCTGTAGGGTTACCAGCTTTTGAGGCGGCAGCTAAACTTTCCACCACAACACCCGTATTAGGTCTGAAAATCACCTTGGATGACTTGCAGGATGTGCAAGAGAAAAGCAAGCGTAACAAAAATAATATGACAGCCATCACGTTAAATCAGCCTAATGGCCGAATTGTTAACTTGCTCAAATTAGCATTACCTGAAGCCAAACGCGTTGGTGTTTTAGTGGGGCTAAACGGCATTTTGAGTGGTGAAGTTTTGAAAACCAGCGCTAGTAAAGCGGGTGTTAATCTAGTTTTAGAGCAAGTTAATTATCAAGTAGATTTAATGCAAAAGTTAACTGAGGTGCTTGCTAAGGTTGATGCTTTGTTGGCATACCCTGATGCTGAGACGTTTAATCGTGATACAGCGCCCGCCATTTTTCTGAGTTGCTTTCAAAATAAAAAGCCTGTCATAGGATACTCGCAATCAAGCGTAGCGGCTGGGGCGCTTGTAGCTGTTTATAGTGATGGCAAGCATTTAGCGCAACAAGTGGCTGAAATTGCAGAGCAAAGTAAAAAAGCTAATACTTTTTTGCCAACCCCTCAGCCCCCTAAGTATTTTTCAATACTCGTGAATAAGCAGGTTGCACGCATGCTTAATATTAGTATGCAAGATGAAAAAATCTTGCAAAAGAAAATGCTTGATTTGGAAAAGCAGAGCCTAGAATGAAAAATCTAGGCATTAAAACAAGGGTTATATTTTTAGCAACAGTGCCAGCCCTTATCTTTGCCGTCATTTTACTGGGCTATGCGATTACCAATATATTTGGGTTCTTAAATAAATCACTGCATGATAGAGGTGAAATTATTGTTTCGCAGCTCGCCCCAACCGCTGAGTACGGGGTTATCGCAGGCAATAAATTAGTTCTTCAAAAATTGACCCAACATATTTTTGACGCTGAGCGAGACTTGAAGTCAGTCGTGATTATTGCCAGCACTGGCGAAGTGCTAGCTGCAAGCGGTGTAGAGGTGGATGAAGCATTAATCAATAGTATTTTAAAAAATGATGCCGATAAGCTGGCTAAGCAGAAAGAGGTGGTTTTTACTGCGCCTATTTACAGAAGCGTTGTAGAGGTTGACGATTCTTCAATCGCCACTCAACAGAGTCAATCATCTGACATCATTCCTAGCGCAGAGATTATTGGTTATGTGTACGTAGAGCTTAGCTATCAAACACTTAAAAGTATTAAATATAACTTTGTTGGTAAAGTGCTGTTAATTGGCGCGATAGGTTTGTTGATCAGTACCTTACTTGCGATGCGAATTGGGCGCAATATTACACATCCTATTCAAGAAATTGCTCGAGCCATTAACAAAGTGCGGGAAGGTGAATTAACTCAAGTGATAGACGAAAACTCGAGTGGTGAATTACGCGTGCTTCAAAAGGGATTTAATTCAATGTCAGCAAGCCTCAAGCATGCGCATGACATGATGCAAGATCGAATAGATGATGCAACCTCTATGCTACGTCATCAGGCGCAACATGATGATTTGACAGGATTAATTAATCGACGTGAGTTTGAGGCGCGATTGGAAAGTTGCCTAAAAGGAGCTAAAGAACGTAAAGAGCAACATGTATTTTGCTATATGGATTTAGATCAGTTTAAATTAGTCAACGATACCAGTGGCCATGTGGCGGGTGATGGTTTGCTAAAACAGGTGAGTACTTTATTGGCTATTCGCATGCGTGAAAAAGATACTTTAGCGCGCTTGGGTGGTGATGAATTTGGTTTGCTGCTAAAGAACTGCTCACTCACTGAGGCTAATCAAATTTGCAATATGATACTCAGAATTATCCGAGATTTTCGTTATATCTATGATGATAAAATTTTTAACATTGGGGTCAGCATTGGTTTAGTGGTTATTAATGAACGTTTTGAAAGCTTGAGCGATGTTATTCATGCCGCTGACTCTGCTTGTTTTAATGCAAAAAAATCAGGTAGAAATCAAACCGTGTTGTATAGCCACGGTGATATTGAAGTCACCCAGCACCGTAGCGCAGTTGAAGCAATTGCAGACATCACTGATGAAATTGATGATACCCAGTTCATGTTATATTGCCAGCCTATTGTGTCTCTAATGCCTAATCAGCCTTACTTACCCAATATGCCGCAAGTGCAGCAATATTCTCATTACGAAATTTTGCTTAGAAAAGTAGATATCGATGGCAAGATGGTATTGCCAACGGCTTTTATCGCCTCTGCTGAACGATATCATTTAATGCCTAATATTGATCGCTGGGTTATTAAAAATGCCTTAATCGCCTACCGAAAACTGCTTGATGTGAGTCGTGAGCATTGCCACTATATTTTTTCTATTAACTTATCGGGTACTTCGCTTAGTGACATCACTTTGCTGTCATACATACAAGAGCAGTTTGCTAAATATAATGTGCCTCCAACTTCAATTTGTTTTGAAATTACTGAAACGGCTGCGATTGTTAACTTGAAAAACACCATTATGCTGTTTGGTGCTTTGCAGAAAATGGGCTGCACATTCGCGCTAGATGACTTTGGCAGTGGCATGTCATCCTTTATGTATTTAAAGAACTTTGATGTTAACTATCTTAAAATTGATGGGTCATTTGTTAAAGAAATGCATTTAAATCGCATTGATCATGCTATGGTGCGTTCAATTCATAATGTTGCTGAGTCGATGAATATTAAAACAGTGGCTGAATTTGTAGAAAATGAAGCGATTCTGAAGCAACTTGAGCTGATTGGTATTCATTATGGGCAAGGGTTATATTTAGGTGCACCGATGAAAGTCCAAACTTTAATTGATGATTATGCTAAATTGCATGGTATAAATGCTGATGCATCATCCAACACGCTCAATTAAGAATAGTTCATGATAGAAACAGACCGCCTGATTGCTCCCGAAGCTGAAAGCCCACGTGAAGAGGCGCTAGAACGGGCTTTACGTCCAAAATTGCTCGATGAATACGTAGGTCAAGAAAAAGCACGTGGTCAGTTAGAGATTTTTATTAACGCCGCTCGTGCCCGTAGCGAACCGCTAGACCACGTTTTGTTATTTGGTCCACCTGGATTAGGTAAAACGACCTTAGCGCATATTATTGCTAAAGAAATGGGTGTGAATATGCGTCAAACATCAGGCCCAGTGTTAGAGCGGGCAGGTGATTTGGCTGCATTGCTCACTAACTTAGAACCCAACGATGTGCTGTTTATTGACGAAATTCATCGCCTTTCACCTGTAGTAGAAGAAATTTTATATCCCGCGATGGAAGATTATCGCCTTGATATTATGATTGGTGAAGGCCCAGCTGCGCGGAGTGTACGTTTAGACCTACCGCCTTTTACTTTGGTGGGGGCTACTACCCGTGCTGGCATGCTAACCAATCCACTGCGTGATCGCTTTGGTATTGTGTCGCGTTTAGAATTTTATACTGCTGAAGAGCTTGGGCGCATTGTGCAACGTTCTGCTGGGTTGCTTGAAGTTGAAATGGTCGATTCTGGCGCTTTAGAAATTGCGAAGCGCTCACGCGGTACACCGCGTATTGCCAATAGGTTGCTACGACGTGTACGCGATTATGCGCAAGTTAAAGCAGATGGTAAAGTAAGTGCTAACATTGCTGATGCAGCTCTCAAAATGCTTGATGTTGATCAGCTTGGCTTTGATGTAATGGATAGAAAGCTATTGCAGGCAGTGTTGGAAAAATTTGGTGGTGGTCCGGTTGGACTGGACAACTTAGCCGCAGCTATTGGTGAAGAGCGCGATACGATTGAAGATGTATTAGAGCCGTATTTAATTCAACAAGGTTTTTTAATGCGCACACCGCGTGGACGTGTTGCAACAAGCTCGGCTTATCAGCATTTTGGTTTGCAAGCACCTAAACACTTGTCAAATCTTGATGCTATTTTTGAAGATGAATAGCTTTTAAGAAGTTAATTTTTACTCATGCTATAAGCCAACACGATGTAGGGCAGACGTCTAATTAAATTCATATGCGCGTAATAAAATTGGTTAAACTACAGCGCGAGTAGTTGATTAGTTTGGCTTGGCAGTAACATTTTGTTCGTTCGCTGGTATGTCTTTTGTATTACCCGTTTTGTCATTTGCTGCTGCAGTATTTTTTACGCCTTTAACATCAAGTGTTAGTCTGGTGTTAATTGCTGAGGCTTTGCTGTCGGCTTTAGCGACTTCTGTTTTTTCAAGTCGTACGCGCTCACCGCTAACACCCATAGCCGCTAATTGTTTTTGTATCGCTTCACCACGTGCTTTTGCTAATGCTTGCAAATCAGCCTCTTTCACTTCAATGCTGGTTGTCAGTTTTTCTTGGGCTTCTTCATAATGGCCAGCTTTCGGCTTTTCTAACTTTGAAGCTAGTCGCTTGAGCAGGCCTTTTTGCATCAGCGTGTCGTACAATGCGTCTATCGCCTTTTGTACTTTTGGATTGCTGAGGTCAATTGGCCCAGCTTGTTGGTCATCTGCTAATTTTAAATCCATTTCTTCGGCCACTTTACGACGCAAAACACTTTCTTGAATAGCGCGGCTATCTGCCAGAATGTTATAGCTTGGTACGATACCAAGAGCCAGTCCCTGGCGTTTACTTAATGCCGTGCTGACCGCTTTGAGCTTTTCAAGCTCAGGTGGTGTAATGGTGGCCTTGCCTGCTTCAAAAGTAATCGCTTCAAGTTTGTCCCCAGCGCCACCAAATAGTTTACCTAATGCTCTGAATGGTGAGGTGACAATTTTGCCGAGCACATTTCTGATGGCTTTCCAAACGATACTGCCGTAGCTAAATTTAGGGTCATCTAGACTGCCTGTGATGGGTAAGTCAAGGTCTATTACGCCATCGCTATCTTCTAAGATGGCAATGGCTAAGTCGAGAGGCAAGTCAGCAGCGTCTTTGCTGTCAATTTTCTCCCCTAATTTAAGTTTGTGAATGATGAATTTATTTTCACCCGCTAATTGGCGCTCTTTGATTTTATATTCTAAATCTACTGACAACTTACCCGTGTCAATTCGTCTGCCCGCAAACTTGCCAGAGTATGGCGTTAATCGGTTCATTTCTAAATTAACAAAACTCAATTTAATATCGGTAAAGTTGGTTGCTTTAAATGGTTGTAGAGCGCCGCGTATACGTGCTGCACCATAGTCATCAACCTTGCCGTCCAGCTCTACTTGTGCAGTAGCATTTGGGTTGGTTGAGACACCATTAATCACCCCGCTTAAAGAATGTATTTGCGTACCAAATTGTGGGGTGAGCGAAAAGTCAGCAAACTCTAGACTGGCATTGTTAATGCGTACTGTTTCGATGCTAACTGGAAAAGGATCAACGGTTTTTTCTGCAATTGGCAGTTGAGCCGTTGCAGTGGTTTTATTGCTTGCGCTTGAGGGCGAGCCAGCTAGCACTGATTGAGCCATTTCAGTGTTGGTTCCGATTGTTGTATTCGCTATTTGGGTTGATGCTGGGGTGTTTGCTGGGTTTGCGTTGGGTGCTATGCCACTAGGACCATCAGTCGTGCTTGAGCCACGTAGGATATGTCCAATATTGGTCGTTTTGTCAGCATTAATAATAAACTTACCAGCAGGATTAGTGATATTAAGCGAAGCCATTTGTACGCGATTAGGCGCTAGCGAAAACTCTAAGCTATCACTCGCTAATTTATCCCATGCTAAGAATTGGGTAGCATTATCTTCCTCTACCAGTGCAAACTTATCAACACTGAAGCCACCGCTGAAGGTAAGTGCCAACACTTTATCTTGTTTGACATGCATCTTGCCCGTTACGTTACCTACGCCATCGTTAAGTTTTAGCAAAGCAAACTGATTCAAATAAGGAGCAAATGGTTTGAAAGAAAATGCGGCAAGTTTGAGGTCAACATCCGCTTTAAGTGGTGCGGGGGTGAGTTTGCCTTGTGTGCTAAATTGCCCGCCTTGCTTTACATTAAAGCTGGCTTTGATAGGCAGCGGCTTGGATAAATCTAAAGAGGCGTTACTGGCTTCAAGCGCTAGCTTTTCAATATCGAGTGCCACAGATTGCTTGAGGCTGCGATCTTCAATATGAAGCTGGCTATTGTCTAAAGCTATTGTTTTGAGATTGACCGCCCATGGAGCTTCGGTGGCTGTTTTTGTGTTAAGGTCTTTTTGTTTGGCGACTATGTGCGACTCTAAAACTTGTTGCCAGTTAAGTGAGCCATTTCCCGTCTTGATTAATTCTGTTTTCAAGCCAGAAACAATAATCGATTGCACCTCTAGTTTTTGCTTGTCGAGAGCAATTTCACCTTGATTTAGCTGAATTTTTGCTAGGCTGGCTATTGGTGTGTTTTGCAGGTTAGATTTTACGGTCACCGTGTTGAGTTGGCTTTGAAGCTTGTGTATCGCCCATTCACCTTGCGGGCTGCTGACCGCTAAGCCCAAGTTAACGTCGGCAATATTAAGCTCAATTGGATGCACAAAACTTTGATCGAGCAGTGAAACACGCCAATTTTTTAGCGCCACTTCAGCAATGTCAATTGTAAACGGGCTGTTGTCAGTAGCTGTAGCTTCATGCTCAATTGTTTGATTCAATGGTTTTGTTGTGGGTGATTCAAATGCTGTTTGCCAGTTTAGCTGTCCTAACTCATTCCGCTTGGCATTAAGTTGCCCTTTTGCCAGTAAGACTTGTTCAATGCTACCGTGTTTGTTGTTTAAGTCTAAAGCGATATTGTTTACTTGTAATTGTGGTAAATTGAGTAACAATACTTTATCTTTGTTGACATTCAATTCGGTGAGGCTGATATTTAAATGCTCAAATGCAGCTTGCGATGTTGTTACATTTAAGCTTGGTAGCGTTAAGCTTAAATTGTTAACCGCAATTGCGGTACCGTTAGCTTTGATAGTGCTCAATGTATCTAAATTGACACTAACCTCTTGCAAGGCCAGTCTGTTTTCTTCACTTTCGTTAAAGTCAAAATTTGGTGAGTGCGCAAGCCCTTTTTTCATGGTTAGCGTATCTGAACCAACTTTTGCATTTAATTCACTCAACTCAAGGCTAATATTTTGAAGGTGTAATTTAGCCTTGTTTTGCATGGCAAAATCTAAACGCGGTGAAGTCACTGTTGCATCGAGCAAGCTTAACTCATCGTGGTTGTTAAGTGTGCCAGCAAGCTGATGTAAATTGAGTTTAATCTGACTTAATGCAATTTTGGGTTGATCTTTTACCAAAGCAAAGTCGTATGAAAAGTTAGCGCCAGCTAAGCCATTATTCAGTTTAAAGGGTAGCCGAGCGCTTTTAACGGCTTGCAATACTTTAGCCAGTTTAATGCCCTCAATTGCAACGGTTCCTTTAGAAACGACAGGGTTTACCCCCATGTCGCCCTTCCACTTAATGGCGCCCCCTTGATCTGCCAGTTTGGCAGAAATTAAATAGCCTCCCCTATCTTTTGGTAATGTAGAAAAATCGTCTAACTCAAAATCTAGCGGACTGATTTCAGCTTCAAAAGCGGTGGGGCGATTCTTGTCTATATATTGCAACTGGCCATGTTGAATGTTGATGTGTTCAATGACTACGCTAGGAATGTTTTTGCTAGGCGGCGCTTTTTCATTAGTGTTTAGCTTGCCGAATAGCTCAGCCCAGTTAAGCTTGCCTTGCTGTGAAATACTAATTAAACCTTTTGGGTTAGTAAGGCTAATCTCTTTGAATTTCCATGCGAGGTCAAATACTCCACTTGCTTCAAAATCAATCACTAACTTGTCAAAACTGGCTAGTGGAGCAGAATCTTGTTGTGTTAAGCTGAAATTTTCTACAGTTGCTTTTAATCTGATTGGGTCAAATTCAACGCGCCCGACATTAGCTTTACTGGCAAGATGATTGTGAGCGTACCAAGGCAGCAATTTTTTAGCTAAAGGATTAACCGCAAAGTAACTAAATAGTAAATAAAATAAGCACAAACCTATGATGATTTTTGCGGGTAAGCTGATGCATAGCGTTTGGAATTTTTTTAACATTTTCTGGTTATTTGCTGACATATTTTGCGTAAGCTTAGCAAAAAAATGCTGCATAGTGTTGCGATTCAGGGCCTTAATGCGAAACTTAAAACGTTGCAAATTTGTAACGAAGAGTCATATCAAATTTTGCTGTGTTAAAATTTGGCATGAGCAATGCACAGCAATTCAATTGGCCAGTTCGTGTGTATTATGAAGATACCGATGCGGGTGGTGTAGTTTATCATTCTAACTACTTAAACTTTATGGAGCGCGCCCGCACAGAGTGGTTGCGTGCATTAGGTTTTGAACAAACCGTGCTTAGAGATGGTCTAGGTGTCATTGTTGTGATACATAGCTTGCAAGTGGCCTTTAAAAATCCAGCCCGTTTTAACGATATGCTGCAGGTTAATTGTGCTTTAGTGAGCGCAGGTAAATGTAGCATGGATATCGCTCAAACAATTATCCGCGATGGCAAGCTGCTTTTAGAAGCGCAAGTGAAAGCGGTGTTTGTTGATGCGGTAAGTTTTAAGCCTGTAGCAATTCCACTTGATATCAGGCAAGCCATTAGTTAAGTAGTGCACACAATTAGAATTTATATGGAGTTAAGATGAATGCCAGTGTAGCCCATGATATGGACATATTTTCCCTAGTGTTAGGTGCAAGCTTGCCCGTGCAGCTAGTGATGTTGATTTTACTTATTACCTCGTTGTTTTCATGGTGGTATATCTTTATTAAAGTGGCTACTGTTAAACGAGCCGAGACCAATGCAGATGAATTTGAGAAGGCATTTTGGTCTGGTGGGGATTTAAATAAACTTTATGAAGGTATTGGTGCGGCACATCGTAAACCGCAAGGTATGGCCAGTATCTTTGAGGCTGGCTTTAAAGAATATGTGCGACATAAGCAACAAGGCCGCACAGACGTGACCGAGATTATGGAAGGTACTCGTCGAGCAATGCGCGCTACCTATAACCGTGAAATGGATGATTTGGATGCACACTTACCATTTTTAGCTTCTGTTGGATCGGTGAGTCCTTACATTGGTTTGTTTGGTACGGTATGGGGAATTATGAATTCATTCAGAGGTCTATCTAATGTTGGTCAGGCAACGCTAAGTCAAGTAGCCCCCGGTATTGCTGAGGCACTAGTGGCTACCGCAATCGGTCTATTTGCTGCTATCCCCGCAGTTATTGCTTATAACCGTTTTGCAAGCTCAGTCGATAGACTTTCAGTTCGCTATGAAAGCTTTATGGAAGAATTTACCAATATCTTACAAAGAAAGAGTTAAGTCATGGCGCGTACACGCAAACGCCGCATGATGAATCAAATCAATGTGGTGCCCTACATTGATGTAACGTTGGTATTGTTAGTTATTTTTATGGTAACGGCGCCAATGACTAATCCTGGTGTAGTCGATTTGCCCAAGGTGGGGCAAGGTTTAAAGCAGCATCAAGTGCCACCAGTGGTGTTGACTGTTAAAAAAGACAACAAAATTGAGTTTGATAATAAACCACTAAGCCGTGATGCGTTATTGCTAGCTGTGCGGCAGTCGTTACAAAAATCACCAGAACGCGCAATCGTGATTGCGGCCGATAAAAATGTGAAGTATGACGATGTGATAGGGGTGATGGATTTACTCAAGCAAAATAAAGTTGATAAAGTGGGCTTGTTACTTGCTCCAGCACCGTAAACTGATATCAGCTGATTCATATGATTAGAAAGTACGAAAAAGAAATTTCATGGAAAGCGGGCATTTTGGCCGTAGCAGTGCATGTGATTTTATTTGGTGCACTGCTTATTTCATTTAACTGGAAGGCTGCACACCCTGTACTAAATGTTGCTGAGGTGGAGCTATGGGACAGCGTGCCAAACGTTGCGCCACCAATGCCACCAGTTGTTGAGCATAAAATTGAACCAAAACCAGAGCCTAAAGTAGAACCGCCACCAGTTGTGGAGGAAAAGCCGCAACCTAAAGTTGAAGAAACTAAAATTGATGAGCCAAAGGTGGACATTGCGTTAGAAAAGAAAAAAGAGCTCGATAAGAAGAAAGCCGAGAAGTTAGAGGCCGATAAGCTTAAGAAAGAGCAAGAATTAGAAAAGAAAAAGCAATTAGACGCAATACAAAAAGCGATGTTGAATGATACGCAGCCAGATAACAGCAAGCAATTAAAAGAAAAAAAAGCAAAAGAGGATGCACTTAAAGCTCTTCAAAATGATATGTCAGCCGATGGTGAAAAACAGGCAAATGCTGCAAAAGCCTCTGCTAGCAAAGGAGTTGTTGACGAGTACAAGCGTAAAATTCAAGATAAAATTAAAGGTAACGTCAATAAAAGTTTATGTGGTGACGGCAATCCAGTTATTAAATTCCAGATTAATTTGTTACCTACGGGCGAGCTGGTAGGGCATCCAAAACGAACTAAATCGAGTGATATTGAGGCGTGCGATGAGGCGGTAGAGCGGGCGATTATGGCATCGCAACCATTACCGATGCCAGATGATGCGAGTTTGAAGTCAGAGTTTAGGAACTTAAACTTAACATTTGAGCCTAACAAGTAATGTTTTTCTTTCATAAAGTGACGTAACCCTTTGTAACAAAGTGTAAATCGTGTAGCATGAAAGTTAATTTGCGGTTAAATTAAGCAAAAATAATATCAGGGGTTCTCTTTACGTTTGAAATTGAATGAATACGCAACTATGAAAAAACCTGTGAGTCGTCTGTTGGGCATCATTCGGTATGCCCTATTTTTAACGTCATTTTTAACTATTTCAGCAGCTCATGCTGCGCTTGAGATTGAAATTAGTGGTGGTAGTGCGCAACAAGTGCCAATAGCAATTGTTTCATTTGCACAAAATGAAACAATTAGCAAAATTATTGAAGCTGACTTAAAGCGTAGCGGCTTGTTTAGGGTGTTAGAGACTGGTGGCGTGGCTAGTCAACCAGCTGATATGGCACAGATTAAATATGCAGAATGGGCGGCCTTGCAAGCTCAGGCTATGGCCGTTGGTTCAGTTGAACCTCAGTCTGATGGACGGTTGAAGATTACGTTTCAGTTGGCAGATGTGCTCAAGCAATCGCAATTAACTGGCGGTCAGTATATGATCACTCCAAGTCAACTCAGAATTACTGCACATAAAATTGCTGATGCGATTTATCAAAAAATGTCAGGTGAGTCAGGTATTTTTGCCAGCCGTATTGCTTATATTAACAAATCAGGTGGGCGCTATAGTTTGCAAGTAGCGGATGCAGATGGTGAAAATGCAAGGGCAATGGTCTCATCTAAAGAGCCAATTATTTCACCAGCTTGGTCACCTGAAGGTAATCGTATTGCTTATGTTTCATTTGAAAAAAAGAAACCCAGCATTTACGTGCAGACTCTAAGTGGTCAGCGCACAATGGTGGCTAACTTTAAGGGTAATAACAGTGCGCCAGCATGGGCACCAGATGGTAGCCGATTAGCAATTGTATTAACTTATGGTGCTAATTCACAAATTTATACGATTAACGCTGATGGCTCAGGCCTTAAGCAAGTTACCAAAAGCAGTGCGATTGATACTGAGCCAACTTGGTCAACCGATGGAAACTGGATTTACTTTAGCTCAGATCGTGGTGGCAGGCCTCAAATTTACAAAGTATCGTCTAATGGTGGAGATGTGCAGCGTGTTTCATTTGAAGGTGGCTATAACGTCAGTCCTCGTTTTTCACCTGATGGTAAAACATTGGCGATGATACGCAATGATGGTGGCCGTTATCGAGTGGCGCTTCAAGATTTGAGCTCCGGTCAAGTTCAGCTGCTTAGTGAGGGTGCGCAAGATGAGTCGCCTAGCTTT
>Ga0255347_1006362_pt1 | contig 12889 bp, 10 predicted proteins | sample wastewater_treat_2_FD_192479 | JGI IMG/M metagenome (GOLD analysis project Ga0255347, IMG submission 192479) | Wastewater microbial communities from Lulu Island WWTP, Vancouver, Canada - plant24 | ecosystem: Engineered > WWTP > Wastewater > Unclassified | place: Canada: Vancouver, British...
GCATTGGCAGAAGCTGTTGCTTATATGGCAAAGTCTCCAAAATCTAATCAACTTTATGTTGCTTATGAAAAAGTTAAAGAAGATGTTCAAAAATATGGAAACTTACCGGTACCTTTAGAAATCAGAAATCCCGTTACAAAATTTATGAAAAATATTGGATATGGAAAAGGTTACAAATACGAGCACAGCAAAGAAGCCGAAAAAACTGATCAGGAATATATGCCAAAAGAACTTAAGGGAAAAAAGTATTTATAAATACTTAGGAAGATTTTTTTCCAATAAACCTATTAAATCCTCGTAATCTTCAAATTTAATTGTATTCTTTGAAAAAAAAGTGAAGGGTTTTGGAGGAACCCCATTCTTTACGGCTAAAATAATTTTTTTTCCAAATACTTTTGCGCATAAAGATTCAAACAAAAGACCGTTACTTTTCCCCTCACACTCAACTATTGCCAGGAAGGCATCGTTAATTTTCATATTTTGTATTATAGGAGACAAACTTTTAGAAGGACTTGTGTGGTGCGCCCATTGAAACTTATCTCTACCAAGAATAAACGTCTTGTGTCCCATGGAGATGAGCTTATCCGAAACCTTAGATAAATTTTCTTTGATTTTTTCCTTATCTTTAGAGTTTCGATATTTATACCCTACATATATGTTCATATCCATTTATTTTACCATTTTATAGATGTTGTTTTTTAATTATTGCTTTCTATAGTAAAATACAGCTAAGAGGTGATTTATATGAAAGATCAGGGGTTAAGACAATCAATCTGGAAACCTAATAAAGATAATTTTAAAAGAGATTTGCCTAATAAGTTCAAAAATGTGGTCTTTCTTCCCAAAGACGTAAAAAAGAAGTTTGAGGAAGCTGTAAAGAAAGATGAGAGAAAAAACAAAAAACAGTAAATTAGAACTTTTAGTGGGGAGCTTATTTTTTAACTTTCTCATAAATGTATATATTTGATATTCCAAGAAGATCCGGATTTACTGTCTCAAATTTCTTAATTATTGCGAAACTATTTGGATTATTTATTTCATTCTCAAATGATAACCATGAATAATTATAATCAGGATAATTTTTAATAACGTAATCATTATTGTAATTTCTTTTCATATCGGAATAAGTTATCACTATATCGTATTCTGCTAAATTTTTAGGTTTGTACTCAGCGGCATTAGCAGATTCATAAACTTTGAACAACTCAACATCAGAGTTTTTTATTGAGGAAAACGGATCGTTCCCCTTATTTGTGTAAACTAAAATTTTATAATTTGATCTATCCTTATCTTTTAAATATTCCTTTACCCACAGATAGGCTGAAACTCTTGTATCTCCGATGTTTATTTGTTTGATAATTAAAATAGAAGTTATCAAATTAAAAGCTATCGTAACAATTGCCAGAGCGCATCTAAGAAGAGCAGTGATTTTCTTATTTTTTATTATCTTACTTATTTCGTTTAGTCCGAAAGGCACATACACAAAGAAGATAGGAATAATAGGAAGAACCCATCGTTGAACAAGTCTAGGATTTAAACTAAAAAATAAGAAATATATAAAAAGGTTACCAATCAGAAAAATATGAGTTAGAGAGGTGTCTGTCATTTCTTTTTGCTGTCTTTTATCTATTAAATCTTTAAAAATAAAAATTATTCCTAATAGACTTATTATTAAAGTTGGGGGCGATAATATATCCGAAAATGCCTTTATGTATTTAAGTGGGTTTTGATTAACTGAACTAAAAACCACACCTGCTTCTCTGGTTTTCATTGAAATTATTCTCGATAAAAATGATTGAAAATTAATTATTGAAAACGGATTAGATATAGAGAAAAACAAAACAATTCCAAATAAAAATAATATCGTATCTTTATATTTCTTTTTGTATAACAAACAAAAAAGGATGATCGGGAGGGATATCAAAGCCGTTATCTTAGTACCAACCGCAAATCCAAATAGCATCGAGGATAGAATTAGATAAAATGTACTTCTATTTGATTTTTTTTCGTTGATGTAACTAATAAAAAAATAGGTTGAAGATACAAACAATGTTGTTAAATATATATCTTGATTCAAATAACGGGAATAAGAAATCAGTTTCCAATTAAGTATTGTTAATAGAAATACTAAGATTGAATTCTGTTTTTTGTTAAAAATCTTTTTATGTATTTGGTATGTGAAAAATGGGATAAATAGAGAAAAAATAGCTGTTATAGTTCTTAAATAAACATGATAAAAATCAAAATTGATATGAAAATGAAAAATTGAGGTAATTTTATTCAATGTCATTGTGCATATCAAAAGAAAATACGTTGGAAACATACCATAAACATAGGAAGGAGGAGCAAAATCTTGTAGATTTTTCATAAATTTATAATTTAAGGAAATTTTTATTACGGTGTTATAAATGTCTGCTTCATCGGCTATGAAATTATATGGAAGACCGAGATTTATTTTATAGATTCTTAAGAAAATACCACTTCCAAGTAAAATGGTTATTAAAATAATTTTAATAATTGAACTGTGTTTTTTAGTAAATTTTGAAGCGTGATGAAAATTCATAGTTCCATACTATTTTACACTAACCATTTTAGTGGATAAAAATAATATGGTGGTGAGGTTTGAGATCTGATTTAAAAACTCCCCGAGTCTTTTTAATCATCGTTGGTGACCCTGCGGAGAATCGAACTCCGATTGCCAGGATGAAAACCTGGTGTCCTGACCATTAGACGACAGGGCCAAAATCACGAATATTCTACCAATAAATCTTTGCATTTGGCAAATTCCGATAGTTTTTGTTAGAATCTACGCTGTAATGAACATATTACGAAATTTCTTTTTTTATATTCAATCTTTGATATTGGCGGTTTTACCTACACCTAGTTATATTGAAGGGGTGGTAGGACAGCCGCAATCATTTATTCCTACTCAGGCCAGCGATACTATAGAAAGAACTGTATCAAGTTTAATTTATAGGGGAATTTTCAAATATGATATTTATGGAGCTCTTGTTCCCGATTTGGCTGATACGTGGACTATATCTGAAGATGGCTTGGTTTACACTATAAAAATAAAGGATAACCAATATTGGAATAACGGAAAAAAGATAACATCCGATGATTTGATTTATACATCATTTAAAACTCCGGAATTGGCTTATGTTTCAACAGATAAGATAGACGACTTAACTGTTAGGTATACATTACCCAACAAATATGCACCGTTTCTGAGTCTGCTCGTTGTTAAAGTTATGCCCGTAAATTCTGAAGAAAAAGACAATCCTTTAATACCTACTTCCAGCAGTGATTTTAGAGTTTCAACAGTGGAAAAAACAGGTTCGTTTATAGATAAAGTAACTTTAGTTACTACTAACAGAGATTATGCAATCAAAAAAATAGTTTTTAGATTCTATCCAAATGAGGAGGAATTAAAAACAGCAGCAAAATTGGGAGAAATTGATGGGTTCATATCAGAAAATGCTTGTTGTGATGATTTAAAAAATTATGAGGATCATAAATATCCCGTGCAGGGAGTGTACTATTCGCTTTATTTTAATTTGAGAAATGAAAAATTAGACGATGTTGAATTGAGAAGAAAAATGCAAACGGTTCTACCTGTTGAAGATTTAATTTTTGATAAAGGTATTCCGGTTCAAGGTCCGATAAGCAGAAGTGATTTTACTAATAAAAACCTAAATTTTGATAAATATGACCGGGATTTTTCAGATGATTTAGAAAAAATGTATATAGAAATAAAAGTCCCTGATGAAAAAATTCATGTTAGTTTAGCCGAGGAAATTTCAAAAATATGGGAAGATAAGTTAAATCTGGATGTAGATGTTAAAAAAGAAGATCCGGAAACTTTCGTTCAAAATGTTATTGAGCCAAGAAATTTTGAAGTTTTACTTTATGGGCAGGAAGTAGGGAGAGACCCTGACAGGTATGTTTTATGGCACTCTACTCAAAAAGATTCTCCCAATCTTAATATCTCGGGTTTTGAGCAAATAAGAGCTGATAGAGCTTTAGAAGAAGGCAGAAATGAGCTGGATAATGAAAAAAGAATAATTCACTATAATGAGTTTCAAAAAATAATTGATGAACAAGTTCCGGCAATATTTTTATATCACCCCTATGTTCATCACTATGTTTCTAAGTATATTACAGGGATTGGGCAAAAATATACCTTTACTTATTGGGACAGATTTTTGGATTTTTACAACTGGAAAGAAATCAACACAAATTGAGTTTAAGACCATAAAATTATCAAAATTATACAGATAGTATTAAGTAAGTATTTCAAACCCATTTTTTTGTACAAGTACAGTGTGTTCAAAAATACAAAAATTTCGCCCATCTGCCATCTTGGTCTCCCAACCTCCCGTACTAACTACTTTAGGATTTCCTTCACAAGTAAGTGCTTCTATACAAATGGTCATTCCTTCTTTTAATTTTGGCCCGTCATGTTTTTCTCCGTAACAGGGTATTTCCGGATATTCGTGCATAGAATATCCTATTCCGTGACCTTCAAAATCTCTTAAAACATTGAAGCCTTCCTTTTCCATAGTTTTCTGCAACGCATTAGATATTGCCCCTATTCTTGCATTGTTTTTTACTTTTTTTATGGCGTTGTATAAAGCTTTTTCGGTTGTTTTCACAAATTTTGAAACTTCCTCATCAACATTACCCACGGGAAAACAATGAGCGCTATCCACATAGAGACCACCAGAATCTATTACAGTATCTATATTTACAATATCCCCATCTTTTAAGATAACGCCCTTTTTAGGAAAACAATGCACGGATTGGTTGTTAATGCTTAAACAAAGTCCCGTAGGGAAAGGTGGAAGAGACCCTTCAACGTAACCTTTACAAGATGGATTTACATTATTTTTCTCGCATAATTTTAGAAATAATTCCTCGATGTCATAAGAATCAACATCAGGCTTAACTTCTTTCTTTAATTCCTCAAAAATAGATGCAAGTACTTTTCCCAAGTTTCTCATTTTTTTTATTTCAGACTCATTTTTTATCAGACCTTTTTTTACTTCTTTCACGAGGACGATTATACTACGCGCAAAAATTATTTGTGGTATTATTTTAAATATGAAAGAAAAAATCAAGCACATAAATATATTTCATTTATTTTTAGTCCTATTGGCTTTGGCGGGAGTCGGTTATGGTATTTATAACCATAAAAATTTGTATAAAAAAACCATAACCGTTACAGGAAACGCAGAAGCAGATTATGAAAATCAAATATCCTCATATTCTTTAACAATTGAATACCATGATATTGATAAAGAAAAAGCTATTGAATCTTTAAATGAAAAGGTTACTGAAACAATAGAAAAAATAAAAGAATTCGGTATTGATTCCAAAGACATAAAGACCCAAAATTTGAGTATCTATCAAAGGGAAGAACCTTACATAGAAGATGGTGTGACAAAGTACAAACCCAATGAATGGTATGCAAGCTATACAATAGACGTAAAGTTAAGAGATTTGAGCAGATCTATTGAATTAACCGCATTACTTGCTGAAGTAGAGAATTCCAGTTTATGGGGTCCTAATTTAGTTATTGATGAAAGTAACACTAACGACGAAGAGCTTCTTTCTAAAGCTGTAGAAGATGCCAGAAATAAAGCAGAGAAAATGGCGGAAGGCATGGGAGGAAAAGTAGGAAAAGTTTTAAAGATTGAAGAAAATATAGATTCAGGGAGCCCTATTTACACACTAGATCAATATTATGATGTCGGGGTGGGAGGCGCTCCAATAGAGCCCGGATCAACTACAGTTTCCAAGTCCGTTATCGTTACATTTGAGCTGAAGTAAAATTAAAATAAATTAAAGTAAAAAAATAAGTAAAAATTTTCTATAAATTTTATATAACTATATTTATTACTTTGTCCTTAACATAAATCCATTTTTTAACATTTCTGCCATCAAGATACTTAGCTACTTTTTCATCCGAAAGTGCTGCTTTTTTAATTTCTTCTTCCACGGCTTCTTTATTTATCTTTATTTCAGATCTAACTTTCCCGTTTATTTGGACAGGTATCGTAATTATTTCATTTTCAGTATATTTTTCATCATAATCAGGCCAAGGTTGAAGATGAACACTATTTTCTTTTTTCCACTCTGAATAATTATTAGTGTTTTGCCATAATTCTTCTGCTACAAAAGGAGCAAATGGAGCCAGAACTCTTAGAAAACCCAACCACACATCTCTACCTATGTATTGAGCTTTTTGCAAATTTTTAACAAAAATCATAATTTCACTTATACACGTATTCGTTTTAAGATTTTCCAGCATTTCGGACACATTTTTAACCATTACGTTATATGCTTTTATTAGTGCTTCATCACTATTTTCATTTGAAACCCTGTCTTCTAAAGAATAAATATTTCTAATTAATTTATTTATAGTTTTTATAATATTGGGATTCCATGGGTAAGTCTCATCGTACGGTCCCATAAAGCAGATAGTCATCCTTAAAGAGTCAGCGCCGTAATTTTCTATCTCATTCATCGGATTTACCCCGTTATCTTTTGATTTTGACATCTTTGTACCCTCGGGATTTAACAGAAGTCCTCCATTTAATCTCCATCTGTAAGGTTCCTCTGTGGGTACCAGATTCAAATCATAAAAAAACCTGTGCCAAAATCTGGAATAAAGAAGGTGAAGAGTAGTGTGTTCAGCCCCGCCAAAATATCTGTCCACAGGCAACCAATACTTCATTTTTTCCATGTCGGCAAAAGCCGTATCATTCTTAGGATCCGTATACCTTATGTAGTACCAACAGGATCCTGCCCAATTCGGCATCGTATTTGTTTCTCTGCGCGCGGGTTTTCCTTTAAAAACTATATTTACCCATTCGGGATTTCTTTCGAGAGGGCTCGTTCCATCAGAAGTAGGACTAAAATCAGGTACATCAGGTAGTTCTAACGGAAGATTTTTATTAACTTCATCAATATCGTTAGTATTACAAACAGCTTCTATACCGTTTTCCGTGTGCACCAGCGGTATAGGTTCCCCCCAGTATCTTTGTCTGGAAAAAACCCAGTCTCTGATTTTGTAGCTAACCGAACTTCTTCCTAATCCAAATTTTTCTAAATCTTCTACCACCTTTTTTCTAAATTCCTCTGATTTCATTCCTGTGTAATTCCCACTATTAATCATTGTTCCTTCGCCTAAATAAACGTACTCGTTGGCAGGTTTACTATTGCAATTGGTTTTCTCTCTTTCAATATTTTCAAAATTATCTGTTTCCTGCTCAGCTTTTATTACCTGCACAATTTCCATTCCGTACTTTTTTGCAAATTGAAAATCTCTCTCGTCATGAGCCGGAACTGCCATTATCACTCCCGTACCATAATCCATAAAAACGTAATCTGCTACAAAAATGGGCACATTTTTATTTGATAATGGAACTTTTGCCGTAATGCCTTTTAGCATTACTCCTGTTTTTTCTTTCTCAATCTGCCTTTCTAAGTCAGACTTATTTTTAGATCTCTTGATATAGTTTTCCACCTCATCTTTATTTAATATTTTATCCCAAACTTTTTTTACAAATGGGTGCTCGGGTGCAAATACCATAAAAGTTACCCCAAAAATAGTATCGGGGCGGGTTGTAAAAACCTCAATTTTCTCTCCATTAATTTCAAACGAGATGTTTGCCCCCTCGCTTTTTCCAATCCAATTTCTTTGCGCCGCCTTTATAGATTCGGGAAAATCTACTTTATCAAGTCCTTCCAACAATTTTTCAGCGTATTTAGGAATTTTCAAAACCCATTGCTTCATCATTTTTCTTTCAACAGGTTTTTCTCCTCTCTCCGACACCTTATTTCCATTTTTATCTGTTATAACTTCTTCGTCTGCTAAAACCGTTTTTAATTCTTCACACCACCATATCGGTGTTTCCTTATACTCAGCAAGTTTATTTTCAAAAAATTTTAAAAAAAGCCACTGTGTCCACTTAAAATATTTTGGATCAGTAGTATTAATCTCCCTTGACCAATCAATACCATATCCCATCTTCAGAAAAGATTCTTTAAATTTTTTTATTGTTTCCTTAGTAATTATCGCAGGATGTATCCCTGTTTTTATTGCATAATTTTCAGCAGGAAGTCCGAAAGCGTCCCACCCCATTGGAAAAAGCACATTATATCCTTTCATTCTTAGATATCTTGAATAAACATCCGGAGCCGTGTATCTCATCATATGGCCGGCGTGAAGAGATGTGCCGGATGGATAAGGAAATTCCGCTAAAATATATTTTTTAGGCTTTTCGGAAAAATCTATTGCTTCATAGACATTGTCCTGAAACCATTTATTTTTCCATTTTTCTTCTATTGTCTTATGATCGTATTCTTTCATGTGAAATACCTTGATTTTACCATAGTTTAAACCTGTGAATTCTCGTAAATTAACAATTTTTCTTTTTAAATTTATTTTTTCGTTGCATATTTTGCATTTTTATAATATATTACCTAACATGGCAAAGAAAAAAGGAAATAGAATTTTGATAGGATTAGAGTGTACGGAAACAGGAAGGCGTACTTATATAACGCAGAAGAATCGTATGAACACAGAAAAGAAATTGGAATTGAAAAAATATAATCCCGTGTTAAAAAAACACACTCTTCATAGAGAAGTTCAAAAGTTAAAGTAAAATTTTTTCGGTTTTTTCCTGTAAACATAAACCTTGCGCTTTTGTGCCTTAAAGTTGGTATATGAACTTGAAAAATGGTATGATGTGCGGGTGAATAGGGCTTGTGCCCCGTTCACACACGGATTATGGAAAAGGGCAAACTTTATATTATATCTACGCCAATTGGTAATATTTCCGATATAACTCTCAGAGCAATTGAGAAGCTAAAAGAAGTGGACATTATATTGTCAGAAGATACCCGGGAAACCGATAAAATTTTAAAAAAATACGAAATAAATAAACCTCAAGTTTCTTATAGAGATCAAAATCACGATCGGATTTTTTCAAAAATAGTAGAATATTTAGACAACGGCTTAAACCTGGCTTTAGTCTCAGACAGCGGTACCCCTTTAATTTCGGATCCCGGATATAAATTAGTTCGTGACCTCATAAAAAGAGATTTTGAAATTGTTTCTATCCCCGGACCCTGTGCGGCAATATCATCTTTAGTTTCGTCCGGTTTTCCAACAGACAAATTTTGTTTTATTGGTTTTTTACCCCGATCTTCCAACGATAGAGCAAATATCTTAAAAAAATATGGAAATTTAGACTGTACTTTAATAATTTACGAGTCTCCTTTTAGAGTAGAGAAGTTGTTATTGGAAATAAAAGAAAATTTAGGAAATAGATATGTATGCTTGTCTCAGGAAATTACTAAACTTCACGAAAAAATTTCGAGGGGAAATGTTAATTTTATATACGAAAATATAAAAGGGAAAAAATTGAAAGGGGAATTTATTGTCCTTGTCGGAAAGGAAGGTTTTATTTTATGAATGAGAAAGAATTAAATCTAGAAAGAGAACATTTGAAAATGGTGTTGGAAAAACTTCGAAGCGCCAAGGAAGTTTTAAATGAAAGTCTTGAAGCTTTAGGAAAGGAAAATTTGGAAAGATTAAAAGAACTCAGGGAGGATGGCTCAAGTTCATACGGATTTACGGTAAGCGATTTTGATATTTTATTAGATCAATTGCATCAAAGAAACTCTGCTTTTAATATAAAAGGCAAATTTCAAACTTTAAGTGAATTAGAATTTCTTCTTTCTGAACCGTATTTTTCAAGAATTGATCTTTTCAATCCAAATAACGAAAAAACTGAAAAATATTACATAGGAAAATTTTCATATACAGAAGATAAACCAATAATTACCGATTGGAGAAGTAAAGTCGCTTCCGTATATTACAGATATAGATATCCGCAAAAAAATGTAACTTACGACACCCCTGCCGGAAAAGAAGTACGTGATCTTAAATTAAAAAGGACTTTTGAAATTTATGACGGCGCACTACTTAGATATTATAATAACGATCTTCAATTAGATGAGACAACAATAATAAGCAAAAAAATACAAAAAAGAACCGGCGGTGTACTGGAGGATATTGTTCAAACCATCCAAAAATCCCAGTTGGATATAATTGAATGCGATCCCAGACAAGTTTGTATTGTACAAGGCTGTGTGGGAAGCGGAAAAAGCACTGTGGCAATACACAAGTTAGCTCATATATTTTTCAATTATCCGAAAATTATACATTCTGATAGATGTTTAATGGTAACAAAAAGTCAAATATTATGTGGTTATCTATCAACATTGTTTCCGAAACTTGGAATTTTTGATGTTGTGTATAAGACGGAGAGAGATGTAATTTACAATTTTATTTTAAGAGAGAAATTAAATTTAGATTTTGATCTGGATATGGAAGTTGACACCGGTAAATATACATTAGAAAAAATAAAAAAACTGCAAAGAAAAATGATTGAGACTCAAAAGGTTTTTGAAAAAAAGATACTAAGTATATTTGGGGATCCCGATTTGGAATCTTATGCCAGTTTTAAATATAGTTATGATGAAACCCCATACGAAAATGTCGTTGAACTTATTCAGGATTTAACGGAGGAAATTTTATTTCAAAAAAAACAGCTGAAAATTAATCCTGATGGGGCTGGTTCTTGGTTACATAAAGAAAACATAGCTAACCTAAGAAAAATACTTAAAAAAGCTAACAATATAAAAAATGAAATTTTAAATGTAGAAATAAAGAAACAGGCAAAGGAATTTAATATAAATATTTCATCCAAAGTAAGTTATTCAGAAGTTTTAGTTTATATGTACATTTATTCCGAACTTATTGGAGTAAGAAATTTCAAAAAGTTTGAGTATTGTATTGTAGACGAAGCTCAGGATTTTAGCCTGCTGGAATACTTATTTTTAGATAAGGTTGTACTACGCGGTAGGTTTGCTTTGTTTGGAGATTTGAATCAGTCTTTGGAAAAAGACGGGATTAAGAAATGGGAGGACATTCCGAAAGTAATCGAAGATGCTAAATCGGCTGCAAAATTTAAATTAGTTACAAACTACAGAAGTACAAAGCAAATAATAAAATTTGCAAATGAAATACTTAAACCCTTTACCCGAAAATACCTTCCAAAATCAATAAATAGAGTAGGGGAGGAGCCATTAGTTGAAATTTCCCGCAGCAGTACCGAAATGACCCAAAAATTTATTGAAAATTTTTCTAAAGAAGTAAAAAAAGTAGAAAAAAGTATAGGTGTAATAGTTTTTGAATCCCCTGATTTTAGGTTTAACGACGTTAAAAAGGAAATAAACGAAATAGAGATCAACGGGATAAAAAATAATTTTATTGAATTAAATTCCAAGCAAAAAACAACTTACATACCTAATGGTGTATATTTTATGAAAGCAGATGATTGCAAAGGATTAGAATTTTCTAAAGTTTACGTACTAAATCTTAATCTAAAGAAAATCAGAACATTTTATAAAGCAAAAGAAGCTTTTGTAGCCGTTACCAGAGCGATGAATGAACTTTATATTTATGGGGTAAAATAATAAAAATGAAGAACAAATCCGTTTTTAAATATATTAAAGAAAATCTTGATATCATTGTAGTTTTTTTGTTATCTTCATTTCTCAGACTCGTTAATCTTGGCTATTCTGATTATCAGGGAGATGAGATAAAGGCATTTTATCTTCCCAAGAGTGGCCAGTCTCTTAGCAGCTTCCTAATAGATCAAAAGAAAGGCCCTGTACAATTTCTCATCACTTATGTTATTAAGCTTTTTGATCCCCTTTACGAAAATCAATTTTTTACCAGATTACCTTTTGCAATAGCAGGAATTTTCGCTGTTGTTTTTTTCTATAAATTCGTAAAAATTCATTTTGGAAACAAAATAGCCTTCTATTCCTCTTTATTTTTTGCCACAAATGGCTTTTTTATTGCTTTTTCAAGAATTGTTCAATATCAGTCGTTTGTTATATTATTTGCAATTTTGTGTCTATATTTTCTTTCATTAGCAAATGAAGACAAAAAATATAGATTATCGGGAATATATTTAGGTTTGTTGTGTTGGGCTATTTCAATATTATCTCATTATGATGGTGTTTTTATATTTCCTTTTGTTTTTTATCTTCTCTTTAAGTGGTTCAGGAATCCTCAAATTGAAAAAAAGGATAAAATTTTAACGTTTGTATCAGCAGGAATTATTTCTGCCGGGTTATTGGCAACTTTTTACTTTCCTTTTTTTAGAAACATTGGGGAATCCACAACTGATTACTGGTCCAGTAGAATTAGCGGTGTTACCTCAGGAAAGATTTCCAGTTCAAAATACTTATTTCGAGTTTATCAGCCAATTTATGCGCTTCAAATTTATTTTATTTTAGCGGCTTTAGGCGGATTCTTTATTGTTCTGGGATTTTTCTCCGATTTAATTTTAAAAATCAAAAAGCTTCCTTCTTTTGTGACATACTTTTTTTCTTATACCACAGATATAATGAGGTCTATAAGCAAAGATAAATTAAGAATAATCTGTCTATTTTTATGGATATTTATAAATGTAATTTTTCTTGAAAAATACGTGTACATTTCAGGCACTCACATTTATAACTACATCATCCCATCCTTTATTTTGTTGGGTTTTGGAATAGTGGCAATAGAAAGTTTTATTTTTAAAATATTTGAAATCCAACTCGTTAAAATTTTTAATTTTTTAGGAATATTTTTAGTGTTTCTATTTTTAACTGCTCAAAGTTATGCGATTTTTATCAATAATGAACAAGAGTACCCTTGGGAAAATAAAAATTTTTTAATCTGGACTTTAAGAAAACCCGATGAATCTTATCATTTAAGTTTATTCGGATTTCCTTATTATAGAGATTGGGAAGGAAT
>Ga0255347_1006363_pt1 | contig 12888 bp, 23 predicted proteins | sample wastewater_treat_2_FD_192479 | JGI IMG/M metagenome (GOLD analysis project Ga0255347, IMG submission 192479) | Wastewater microbial communities from Lulu Island WWTP, Vancouver, Canada - plant24 | ecosystem: Engineered > WWTP > Wastewater > Unclassified | place: Canada: Vancouver, British...
GCATTAATAGATGTATTATTATTAATGATTTTAATACCATTAACATTAGTAATATTGTAATTAGTGTTTATGTTTTCACCAATTATAAAAAATGCTTTAAATTTGTTATTCACATTATTATTTGAAATGTAGTCATTAAATCTCATAATTAAAATCCATATGTTATTATAAGTCCACCTACAGCCATTACATCACTATCTTTACCAGTTGTTAATCTACCTTCAGCGAAAAATCCCATTTCAACATTTCCAACTCTAGCTACTTTCCAACTTAAACCAGTTGATATATCACCATCAAGATGTGTATTTATACCTGTCTTTATATATAATTCTTTATGATTAGGTAAACCAAAAAAAGACATTTCCTTTTCTTTTGCTATTATATTACCTACACCAGTTTCAGTATTTATTGTTGATATTACATCATATCCAGCTTTACTTTTAGGTAAACTAGCTGTTGCTATAGCTTGTTCCTTTTCATTTTCAACAAACCATTCGGGCATTTTAACCTTTTCAACTATTTTTTCCCGTTCTATTGTTACTATTTTCTCAACAGGAACTTCTACCTTCTTTATTTTCACAGTTTCTTTAATTTCAGGTACCTTAATATATTCAACTGTTGAAATAGGTGGTTTATTTTTTTCTTCATACCATGATTTAATTGCACCTATTAATGCAAATATAAGAAGAAGTATAATAATCCCTGATATTATTTTAAATTTCATATAAAATACCTACTGTCTTATAACTTTACCTTTAACTTTACAAATTTTTCTTATTTCTTTTTCTGTAAATATATCATCACAATAAAAATCACCATTAACCACTTTAGGACATCCTTTTAATGATTTAAGATTTTTATTCTCACTACAATCAAAATATCCATTTATCACTTCCGGTGCACCTACTAACGATTTAAGACTATTATTATTATTACAAATAAAATCGTTTCCCACCTTTTTAGGACAACCATCTAAAGATTCTAATCTATCATTATTAGAACATTCAAAATCTTCTTCAACCTCAACAGGAGAACCTTTTAATGTTTTAATTTTTGGATTCCATCTACAAACAAAAGAACCTTCTACTTTTTTCGGTGCTCCTTCTAAAGATAAAAGATTAGCATTATTTTGACAACTAAAAATTAATTTTACTTTTTGTGGAGCTCCTTTTAATGATTTAAGTCGGTAGTTATCAGTGCAATAAAAACCATCATTTACTTCATTTGGAGCTCCTTCAAGATTTTCAAGATTTTTATTACTAGAACAATAAAAACTACCATTAATTTTTTTAGGACCACCTTTTAATGATTTAAGTTTATCAAGTGCACTACAATCAAAGTAACCACCTATTTCTTCTGGACACCCCTCCAATGATGTTAAATTCTCATTATGATTACAAATAAAATGACCCATAATGATTTCAGGCATGCCCTTTAAAGAAGTAAGATTTTTATTATTAACACAACCGAATTTACCACCAACTTCTTTAATATTACTATTTAAAACTTTAAGATTTTTATTATTTGTACAAATTAAATCACCTCCTATATATTCAGAAATCCCTTCTAATGATTTTATGTTATCATTTTCAGAACATTCAAAATCTCCATAAATTTTATCTGGACATCCTTTCAATGATTTAATATTAGTATTAATATTCACACTATCAAACATGTTAATTTTATTAAAATCTTTAGGATTTTTAACAACAACCTTTTTTATAACATGAGCATCAATATCATGTCCAATAACAACAGCTTCGGTTTCTTTTGTACATCCAATACCCGTTAATGGTATAGAAAATATATTTTTTACTGGGATTTTAGTACCAAAAACAGTACCTTCATTTCCAGTAAAATCTTTAGCTGTTCTAATTTCCAATGAAAATGACGATAATGGTTGTAAAGCATATTTACCACTTTTAATTTTATAATCCACACCTCTAAACAATATAATTTCATCATCTGGTTTATATCCTTGTTCCTTAAACCAATTTTGTGTTTCATCATATACTGTTTTGACAAAATTCTCCATTACCTTGTTTCTAATAATTTTATCGGATTGAAAATGTGATGTCTTACCAACACCAAATATATCTTTAGCTATATATTGTAATCCTAATGAGTCTGGATAATGGTCGGCCGATGTTACCGCCCAATTATGAACAAGTTCATTTACTTTATCATATTCAACTTTCATTTTTTTCGATAAATTAGTAACAACACTATGTTTATTCTCCTGTTCTGTTCTTTCCATAAGTTTGTTACGAATATTATTTACTCTACTAATAATATTCGTAACAGTAGATTTATCTTTACTTTTTTTATTAATTGTAACATCAGGTTTTTCACCATCTTTCATCTTTTTAAATTCTTTAGCATAACCACCCTCTTTTGGTATAAACTGACCACCTGGGAAAAATTTACCCTTAATAGTTATACCACCTTTAGGAGAACGAAGTTGTTCTTCATCTAAAATATCAATAAGTTTAATTCTAGCATTTTCAATTAAATATTTTAAATGTATGTTCATATTTTACATATACCAATCCTTACCTGTTTTTTTAAGTCTAACAGAAATGTTTTTAATATCTTCCTTTTCGTTATGTACAACCTCACCATCTTAACTTAAAGTTCATAAGGTCTTTTTTCAAATGTAATAGTTATATGTTTATTTTCCTTTTTATATGCAGACTTCCCATTTTTAATAGTGTTATATTTTGATCCTAAAACATTTTTTATTTCATTATCAACACCATCTATAATAAAATTAAAATCAAATGTAGCATCATAATCATCATCCTCAACAGTAATCATAGAATTTGATAATACATTAAGATTTAAAAATATATCTTGTTTATCATTTATAATGCCTTTTTCATTATTATTTTTATCAGTAAAAACACATTTCATTGTTTCTAAATTATTAATCGAAGATTCAACAGGACCATTAGACTCAATAGAAAAACCGAACATATCTTTGACAATAGGTCTTAAATTTTTAAACATTGCCCGGTTAAATGCATTTACAGCATTCTTTTTATAAGATATGTCAACATTAATACGATTATTATTACCGGTAATTATAGCTATAGCTGGCACTTTAACACTAAAATTAACTTTATCTTTTATCTTTTCTCTATATCTTTTATTATCATTTAAATATTTTAAATATGTTTTCATTTAATCCCCCTTATTTAACTTGTTTTCCTCTATTTTCCAAAAATCCTTCGAGAAAATCCGAACCACCATAACTAGCGGCTATTATACCTAAAACATCTGTGTTAGACAATGGAGATTTATATATGAATCCCAATAAAAATCCAATCATCATTCCCATAAATACGGAAATAATAAACCGTTTCCATTCCCATGTATTTGCTATAGTTGCATTAGGATCCATATATATTTTATAAAATCCCATGAATGACCGTATTAATTGCCCAAATGCACCCATTAGTGCACACACAATCATAAACTTGATATTAAATCCATCAATCATAACAATGATCCCCTATTTTTCCAATATCTTTTTAATATCTTTAATAATATCTTCTGGGTTCTTTCCATTTTTAATGGAATCAGCAATATTTGTAAATTTTCTTGCATTATTCCTATATGCAAAAAACATTACAGCTGCACCAATCAAAAAACATACCAAACCAAAAATAATAGTTGACATATTTAATCCTCCTACTTACCAAATATGATTAATTTTTAATGAAACCAACAGAAATATCAGCTATAATTTCTTTTGATGTTAATGTTGGTTTACCTACCATAATAGTATTATAATCAGAACCTAAAGCTTTTTTAATAGATCTTTTAATATCCTCTGATGGTATGTTTATTTCAAAATCAAATTGAAGTACATCATCATCATCTATAATTTCAATTTCAACAAATGACATTAAACCAAATTTTACATCAATTGTCTTTTTAATATTTATATCCTTTTTTTTATTCAAATTAGGATTAAAAAAAGAATAAGATATTGAATTTAAATGTAAAGTAATTATATCGTATAATGCATCATCAGATGTTATAAATTTATATTTTCTTTTAAATTCATTTCTTAAAAATTCAATAATTTTATCATTAAATATTTTTTCAGCTTTCATCTTAAAAGAAACTTTTACATCTAATTTTCCAATATTTTTACCTGTAATAAAAACATCAGCCGGTAATGTTATCCAGATACCTGGTCTTAATCTTATCATTCTTTGTTCATAAGCTTCATTTATATATTTTAAGTATGTTTTCATATTCCCCCCCTATGGATATACCAACATAATTCTATTAGATACATTCCTACAATCAAAATGTACCCAATTCACGTTAGCTTCCAAACATGTAATCTCTGTAAATACAGTGTCCTTATTCTTAATAATATCTTGACGAACTTGTTCAGCTGAAAGTCCTTTTACATCAAGGTCAAATGCATTTCCGAAACGATGCTGTCCCCAGACTGCGCCTGTTGTAACATAATTAGGTCTTAAACCTCTATATCTAAAACTACCACCCCCCTTCCAATTATTTATAGTAACAGGTTTATTATAAAATTCTCTTATTTTATCTAGGGATAATAGTGCTTCAGGTCTAAAAAACATCCACGCTTGTTCTCCCCATTTGTCAAATGTTACAGGATCAACCAATTCATATATTTCAAAGTGTTTACATTTATAATAAACCATTTTGGCCTCCTTGCAAAAAAATACAGATAAGTTTCCTTATCTGTATTTATATTTTTTATGCCATTTTACCACTAAATATCTAATTTAGATAACAAATAATATTTTTCCGACTTGTCTTTATTAATAAATGTCAACATCCCAGTTTCATCACTATCAGGTGCCTTGATAATACCCATCTTAAAATCACCATATTCAGAACCAATACTAGACATTGTATTAACAACATTCCTATAATCAAAACAAAATGAAAAATCCTTATGTTTAAATTCACCCAAATCAAAACTCAAATTATTTGAGTATAAAATGGTTTTATCGGTAGTTTCCATCTTCAAAATATTATCCTTAACCGTGAAATATATCTTACCAAACCTAGCGCCAATCTTCTTAATCATTTCAAATTTTTCAATAAAATCATCATCAATATCAATTACAAAAATAGGTTTATGTTCTCTATTTTCCGGTCTATTAAAAACCGAAACAATACTGGGGTCACAAAAGAAAACATCAGATTTAAATGACTGTGATTTAATAGTAATCTTTTCTTTATGAAAAGAAATATCAACTTCATCCTCATCATTCAACAAATTAATATATGGTACCAATGTATTATTAGGTTCAACAAAATTAAGCTGAATTTCATGATTTTCATTAATACCACTAATAACATTATTATCAACATTTAACATAACAATTGCATCACTAGTATTAGTGGTCATTTTACTTACAATCCTATCTTTATAAAGATTGATTTGGACTGTATCCAATGAAAAATTTAGAGTAGACTTTTTCAGAACATTTTTAAAATTTTTGATATTAACGCTCATTACATTCCTCCTTATATGAAAAAATTCTTATATAACATTATTTCACGTTTTGATAAACCACTGTACTCAAAAGTTTCCATTAAATCAACTTTATAATCCTTTTTATCTTTTTTAGTCCACTTTAAAAATCTTTTACCTTTAGGAACCGCATAATATAAATAATCAAATACAGTTTTATCTTCAACATTAAAAATATATTTATTCATCTTGTTAACAATATCAATTATGGATTTATCATGGGACATCCATAACATTAACAAATATGCATTACCTTTTTTAGAATCATATTTTATTTCTTTTTTATAATTTATAGCATTAATATAATTAAATATTGTAATATCTTTTGACACTAAATTATACCCCGTTTCATCATACTAACAACCATAGTGATAAAATTTATTTCCTGAATAGCTACTAAAGAACTACGAAACAAATATTCACCGATCTCAATTATTGCATCCCCCGGTGATTTAAAATCACCAGCCATATCAAAAAGATGTTGATAAAGTTCAGGATAATTTACAGATTCACTTCTCAATGTTTTCCTAATATTATCAAGATCACCATTTTTCATATATTCAAAAATTTTATCATATGTTTCATTAGAAGATTCCAAATCAAAATCACCTAATGTTTTATTTACTGTATTAAGTTGAAGTGTATTAATAATCCTTCTTATATCAGGGTAAAATTTCTTTATTGTATCACCAATTATAGTCTTATTTTTAATCTTAATACCCTCAGCTTTTAAAATCTTTAAAACATGAAGTCCAATATCTTTAATCGGAGGTGAACTTATCTCAATAACTTGACATCTTGAATGAATTTCAGGTATAATCTTATTCTTATAATTACACTGAAAAATAAATCTTGTTATCTTATGAACAGATTCCATTAAATCACGAAGCATGGCCTGACCATTTATAGAAATGTAATCGCTTTCGTTTAATACAACAATTTTCATACCAGTCATTCCTAATGATGTGGCAAATGTTTTTACCTTATCCCGTATGTCTTGAACAGATGTTTCATCAGAACAATTTAACTTAATATAATCCAATCCCGTTTCATTAAGAAAAATATCAGTAAATGTTCCCTTACCAACACCAGCATTTCCAACCAACATAATATTGGGTTTTTCTTTAATAACTTTTTTAAGGATTGGTTTTATATCAGGTGAAAGAATTATCTCATCAAATGAAGTTGGTGCATATTTAAATGTCCATATGTCATTAGTGCTCACAAAAATACCTCCACAAATAAATGGAGCGGAATGAAGGATTTGAACCTACATCTTTAGTTGGGTAACTACTGTTTTGCTTAAACTAATTCCGCTTATGATTATATTATATCAAATATTATTCCTTTTGTAAACCATCTGGATTTTCTTTATTTATTGTACCTGGTTTATGATGGGGAGGGGAATATATAGTGTATAATTTCAAATATTTATCATGTGATGAATTTTTAATATTATGTCTTGTTCCTTTTGTTACAATAATAGTATCACCATCACCAATAGGTATTGATTTACCATCTAAAACAACATATCCATTGCCACTTTCTATTCTAAAAAACTGGTCAGTGTCATTATGAACTTCTTCACCAATTTCCTCATCTGGTTTTAATGACATTACTACTAATTGCATATTTTCACTTGTAAGTGAATTACTGAGGTTCTAAAGAACCACAGCTTCGGACGTTTTATTTTTAGAGTTTAGTCCACGATCTTCACTCGTAACCGAATTCTTTTGTGAAAACAAAAGAATGTTTTTTGCTCCGTTCAAATCTGCATTTTGTCTTGAGTTACAACTGTTACATACTAGTAAGCTTTGTCTTGGTCTACTTGTATTTGTACTTCCACAAATAGAACAAGTTCTACTAGTATATGCAGGATTGATTTTCTTAACTAAAATGCCTTTATTTGAACATGAATTTTCTAGAAAATTTGAGAACATCGAATACGGAAAACAACTATTCATTAAATAGTTTAAATTCTTTCCTTTTGATGTTCCATTTTTTCTAGAAAAGGATTTTCTGATATTTTTCAAATCTTCTATTACCAAGTAACCTACTTGATGTGAAAATAGATAATTTGAGATATCAGAAGCTAACTTTCTAATGTAACCATTTGACCAGCTTTGGATAAAAATTTGTTTTTTATATTTTCGATAATTTAACTTTTTATGAATGTAAAGTTTTAAATTAAATTTCTTACCATCAGACAAATAAATATTTTTCAAATTTATATCAAGTGCTAAAGTATTTGAAAAATTATTTTTAACATCTTCAATTTCACAATTAAAAAATACTTTAAAATATTTCCCATTATTTTTTGGGATTAACTCAATTCTCTTAATTTTCTTAGCAGTTTTTAATTTCTCAATAATTCGTTTTCCTTCCAAAGGAAAATTAATTCTGAAAAATCGTAAAAAACAATTAAAATATTTATCTTCAAATTTTAAATTAAAAGATTGATAATCTAAAATTATTGGAACTTCAATTTTCTTTGTATTCTTTAAACGTTTTGATTTAACTGATGATAAAACTTTATCTCTAATTTGTTGAAATAATTTGGTATTCATATCAGGATATTTTTGTTTTAGAAGAAAATAAGTATTTTTATGAACTTCTGATTTTCTATATTCTTTATTTATTTTGATATAATTAAGAATAAAATCGGAAACTTCCTGGCAATCGGAATAAATTGAATTTAAAAATTCAATTTTTCCTTTATTTCCAACTAAATTAAGAGAAAAAGTTTTAATCATTTTATTTTATCTTCCTGATTTCTTATGTAATCTAAAATTTTGTCTTGAGATACATTACCAACAGTTGAAACAAAATAACCAGAAGACCAAAAACCTGAATTCCAATAATATTGGTTTCTAATTAATGGAAAAGTTTTAAAAATATTATAAGATGAAATAACTTTTAAATTTCTTATAACTGAAGAAACAGAATAAGTTGGTTCTAATTCTAAACAAATATGAATATGTTCTGGTTCTATATCAAAACCAAGAATTTTGTAATTATACTTAGAACAAATAGTTATAATTTGATTATTTAGAAAAGTTTTTAAATCATTTTGTAAAATTCTTCTTCTATATTTAGTACAGAATACAATATGGTATTTTAATTCTGATTTATACATTGAAAATACTCCTTGTTAATAACTTCAATGATTAAATCTTGAATTGTAAATTTTTTATTTTCCTCAATCATTCTCATTGCTGCTATTTTTTCAAGTTCTTTTATTTGATCAATTGTTAATTTCAGAAAAACTTGTTTTGAACTCATATGATGATATCCTTTCATATTTTTATATTTGTTCTAAACAAATCAGAAGATCGGTTCAAATTCATCTAAGGGTCTAAAGACCACTTAGTTTTCTTTGACCGAATTATATAAAACCTTTCTGAAATAATCATTATTTTCAGTATCATCTTCAATGTTTCTAATATCATTTTTTTCAGTTTCATTATTTTCAAATATTTTTCTTAATCTCATCTCATCCTCTTTGTTAAAACATTTCTTCCTGATTTATTTTTCCTAATTATATCTCTTGATAAATATCTTTTTATAAAACTACCAACATTTTTTATAATACCTTGATATTTAACCAAATCATCTATATTAATATATTTAATATTAAAAATAGGAGAATCAATAACATAATCCCCATTTTCATTAGTAGTAATTTTAATATTTTGTTTAAGTTTACTAGTATCAGGCAATTCTTCTGTATCTAAAAATAAAAGAAAACATCTAACATTTTTCATAATATTATTCCCAATATCTATAATATCACCTTCATGTTTTTTAAGATCAAAACTAAAACTAGATTTAAATTTTTTTGTTATAATTTTATGAAAATCACCTTCCTCATCTATTGTTATAATAGGTAATACAGTTACATTGTCATTTTCTAGCATCAAAATTGATTTACCATCTGTTATAACAAGACCTACTTTATTTAAAGTAATTTCAGCCATTTTATCCTCCACTTATCATTCTTACAATGTATTTATATTTCTTTTCTTATTTTATCAACGATTTTTTTCATATTAGGATTAAGTAAAGATGATGAATCAAAATTAATATATTTATGTGACCTAACTTCAGGCATTTGTTTACCATAAAAATCAAATGTTGATGTACACTTCATTTTAGTTTCATCTGGTAAATAATTAACCTTCAAAGAAAACAAATGAATATCTTTATATTTTGTATATGCATGAACACCGTGGTCAACAATATTGTCAGCACAATTCTGTAAATTTAAATCACATTCCTCTTTAATTTCGCGAATAAGAGTTAATTTGGGATTTTCATTGTCCTCAACTTCACCTTTCGGTATATCTAATAATTTATAACCAAAAGGTTGGACTGTTAAAAATCTTTTACCATCAGTTAATAATAATGCTGCTGATACTTTTTTCACTTTTACCTACCTTTCTAAATAACCCAGTGTTAGTTTTTCACAAAACATGCAAACTAACACTGGGTTAATCGTTCTGGCGCTGTGGAAGGGATTCGAACCCATACCGGCAACATTGAAAGTGTTGTGACCTATCCTTTTAGTCCACCACAGCACATGTTATTTTATCTCAACGGTTTTCTTTTTCTCTTCGGGTACCTTCATCGTTAATGTTAAAATGCCATCTTCAATCTTAGCATCAACATCTTCATATTTCCCAACAGTATATCGTTTAAAAATTCTCCTTACATTACCACCACTTGATTCTCTTTCACCCTGAACAGTCATAATACCTTCTGAAATTTCAACTTTAAGATTATCTTTGTTAAAACCAGGACATTCAATTTCAATTACATAATCACCTTTATCATTTTTATAATTGGAATATCCAAATGCAGCTTCAATATCATCATACAAATTACCAAAAATACTGTCCATCTCATCAAATTTGTCTAAAAAATTACTACGTCCTCTGTGTCTAACTGGCCAAAACATTTCAAAACCTCCATTATTTTTATTTTTTAATCATAATATAATAATGAAATTTTAAATGTCAAGCCTCCATATCATTTTTTATTTTCTTAATTATAGCATCCAATTCATTCTTCATTCTATCATCATAATATTGACTCAAATAAGATACTGCTTTATCAATCATTTTATTACCATATACAAATATATTATATATGTTAGCAATAACACCTAAAAATACAACGGTAGCGGTTGATAAAAACTTATCTTTTATAAAAACAACAGACAATATTACTAATCCAACAATGATAAAATTAAAAATAGTAACAACCATTTCTTTTTCATACCATTTCTTCATTCTATATACTCCATCTTATCATATAATTCACACAAAGTCTTATATTTATTCCATATTACATTAACAGATTCAATAACATCATCATGTGGTCCATTAATCATAATCTCAAATGAACATAACATAAACATTATTTTTGTATCTTTCACAAATGTATCTTTCGTTGCCATCTTAAATATTTTTAAACTCATTCCTCAAATTAATTTATTTTTAATTTTATAAACTAATCCTTTCCCCATTAAATATTTTGAATATTGACGTCCCATTCCTAAATTTTCATGTGATGACGTATCATATCTCCTACTATCACCTCTACCACCTGTTTTATGCTTATGTATATTTTTAAATGGTAGTCCCACTTCATTATATAATTTTACAAAATTTTCATCATCTAATGCCATTTGACTTAAGCTTTTAGTTCTTTTACCTCTTCCCACCATTCAATTTTACCCCCTTCTAAAAAATCATAAAGTCTAATTTTAATGCCAGAATTTTCAATTAAATATCTACTAATCTCCTCATATATATACATATCAGTAACCACCAATTCTTTAATTCCCATTTCAATAATTTCAATTAAACATCTTGAACAAGGAACACCACATGTCATATACATAACACTATCTTTTATATCAACATTATTTTTTATGGAATTTAAAATAGCCCTCCTTTCAGCATGAACAGCTGGACACCATTCATATCCATCACCATTAGGTATACCCAATCTTCTACGTGGACAAATCATATCATCTTTATTATCATTCCTTATATATCTATATTTCAACAATTCAGTTTTAAAAACATAATCAGTATAATATCTATGTGGAACACATGCTGGTATACCAACTGGAGGTCCATTATATCCTTCCGAAAGTATTACATCATCTTTAACAATAATAGCACCTATTTGTCTTGATGAACAATTACTTTTCTTTGATATATCCATAGCTTTATAATAATAAAATGAATCATCCATTAACATTTTTTATCACCTCCCTCAACAAGGTTAAAATTATTAGGTCTATTCTTCATTATCTCTGATATTTGTTCGAATGATACTGGATAAAAATTATTATTATCAACACCTATGTCCCATTGTTTACCCTGTGGAGGTAGTCCACCATGTGAATGTCCATATAGTTGCCATGAATTATAATGTGACCTAGGCCAAACTCTCATAGCATAATGACAAACAACAACATATTGACCTTCTATATTTTTTTGCCATATATAATTATTTTTAAATACAGTGCTTTTCGTCCACTTATCATGTGAGCCTTGCAAAAATATATTATCACCCTTCAATTTATTTATGTATTTTTTATACACATAACTAGTACTATTATGCAAGGTAAAATCACCAGCATGTATTACAACATCATTATCTCCAACAACCTCATTATGCCTTTTTATTATTTCATCATCCATTTCAGAAACAGATGAAAAAGGTCTATTACAAAATTTGATTATATTTGCATGTCCAAAATGTTGGTCAGCAGTGAAAAAAAATCTCATAACTAATCATCCTTTCCAAATTCTTTACCTCTTTGTTTATAAAACCATTTGAAATACGACACATAATCATTATATAATTTCACAACATCTTTGTAAGTGGATATATTACCGGGATTCTTAATCGTTGCATATCTACTCTTTTGAACATGAAATATCATATGTGCTTGATTAATCAAATAATATGATTTACACGACAATATAATTTCATTCCAATTGCCAGATGCTGGTATTTTATTCATATTTTTTACATATCCTGATATTATTTCATCAACATTTGAATTATTATCAACATGCATTACGTCTTGAACATCTTTATTATAATATGAAATAAAATTACTATCCGGAACAAATATATGTGGTGTTCCAAAAAATCTTGCATTATTATATGTTCTTGTAATAAATATTGGTTCTGTTTGTAAACCAAGTCCTTTAATAATATTCATTGCAGCTTGTTTACCATAATAACTACCAGAACGGTCATTAGTAACCTTATAAACAATACTAGACGTCCTATGATTAAATCCTCTCCAAATAACAGGACTATTAAAC
>Ga0255347_1006367_pt1 | contig 12878 bp, 12 predicted proteins | sample wastewater_treat_2_FD_192479 | JGI IMG/M metagenome (GOLD analysis project Ga0255347, IMG submission 192479) | Wastewater microbial communities from Lulu Island WWTP, Vancouver, Canada - plant24 | ecosystem: Engineered > WWTP > Wastewater > Unclassified | place: Canada: Vancouver, British...
GTTTGTCCGCGGTCTCCATAGGCCATCCTCCTTGGGTTATGGGGTACCAAGGTACTTTGGCACACTTGGAGCCAGGAGTCCAGCACTATTACGTGCGATAGCCCTGTAGGGCACACAGATTTATGGTGTGCCCTTTGCTGTTTTGCGCTATAGATGTTCACCTTTGGCCCTGAGCATTTTGGATGGAAACCCATTCATAAGAGGCATGCTATGGACAAGATCAGATTGTGGGCTCTGACTATCGTCGCGCTGGGGTTCCTGGCGAACTGTGCGGTGCGTCCTCAGCAGCCCGCCGATATGACGCCCGCACCCAGGCTCACCCCTGGCACCCCGGCTGAAGCCGATGCTCTGTGGCAGCAGGCCGAAAAGGCCCGTAAGGCCGGTAATGTCAACGCTGCTGTTGCTTCCTGGGAACAGATCATCCACAAGTACCCAAATCATGCCGTCGCCGCCCGGTCGTATCATGCCATTGGCACGGTCTATCTGGACCAGAAGCAGACGGAACGAGCGCTGCAGTTCTTTGACTATCTCATTTATGCTTATCCCAGCTGGGATGGCCTTGCCCAGGCGAAGCTGGACCGCCTCCGAGCCCTTGTTCTGGCTGGCAAGAAAAAGGCGGCCGTAAAAGAGGCCATGCCCCTGTGGGATGCCGCCAACGGTCAGCCTGACGTCCAGATAGGCCTCAGCACCCTCATGGCGGAGGTCTATGGAAGCGATGGCGACATCAGCACCGGCTTTGAGTGGCTCACCGCCGGGTTTGGGCTTGCCCGTTCGCCTGAGGGGAAGAAGTCCCTCACCCAGGCTACGGTAAGCCTCCTCGACGGCGCCGACGCAGGGACCGTTCAGCGGCTCTTGAAAAAGAACCCACCCGACTTCATGAAAGCCTTTCTCTACTACCGCTTGTCCCAGCTCGATTTGCCGGCAGGCCAGGCGGAAACGGCCCGGCAGGGTTTGACCGAGCTCTTGAGTCGCAACCCCTCTCACCCGTTGGCCGCTGAAATGCGGACCGGCACCAAAGGCCCTCCGCCCCCCGCCGCCCCGCCGTCAGTGGTTGCTGGCCCCGTGAATGCCGACCGCGTCGGGGTCCTCGTGCCGCTCAATGGTTCGTACGCTAAGTATGGCGATATGGTCTTGAAGGGCTTGAATCTGGCTGCTGAGGAATGGAATGAGACCCACCCCGCCCGGCACCTGACACTGATCATCCGGGAAGCCCCAACGGAATCCGGCCTGGCAGCCAAATCCCTGGAACAGCTGGCGCGAGATGACGGCGTTCTGGCAGTTATCGGGCCCTTGGGTGTCCAATCGGCTAAGGCCATGGCTCCTGCCGCCAACCGATACGGCATCCCGCTCCTGGCTTTGACCCAGCAGGACGCCGAGACGGAAAGCGGGCAATTCATGGTCCACGTTTTTATTGACAATCAAGCTCTGGTTCGGACGCTTGTGCGTTACTGTATGGACAAATCTGGTTTCACCCGGTTCGCTGTGCTCTACCCGGATGATCGTTACGGCCAGAATCTCTCCAGGATCTTTGCTGACATGGTGAAGGAAGCCGGGGGCAGTCTCCTGGCGAGTGTATCCTATAAGGATAAGACCACCGATTTCAGGGCCCCCCTGGAAAAGCTGCTCACCATTGCCAAGAAGAATAGTCCTCCTTCAGGGGTTGAAACCACCCCCTTTGACGCCTTGTTCATTCCTGATCAGGTGCAAACCGTTGCCCTCATTGCCCCGCAGCTTCCTTATAACAATGTGGTGGGAGTCACGCTCCTGGGAACAAACCTCTGGGGAGAGGCGCCGCTGGTGCAGGCCGGGGGGGTATATGTTGAAAGGGCCGTCTTCGCAACCCCTTATATGATAGACAGCCAGAAGCCCAATGCCAGAGAGTTTCAGGAGAAATTCGAAGCTAAGTACAGTACGTCGCCGTCCTATCTCGAGGCTCAGGCTTACGATGCGCTCCGGTTGTTCCTCGAAGCACGCGAGGGCTTTGGACGTGATGTCCAGGATCGCACGGTCCTGCTCAATAATCTGTTCCAGATCCGCGGCTTCGAAGGCGTGACCGGGACCTATTCGTTCTCTCCGCAAGGCCAGGTGGATCGCGATTACATGCTTTTTCAGGTAGTGAATGGGCAGTTGGCGCCGCTCACGCCCTGACAATTGCCCAAATACGAGAGTCAGACCTTGACAAGCAAGGTGGCTACCTTATAATGTTTTCGTTCTGGAACGAACCACAAGTGGTTCCACCATATTGCCGGAGATATAAGTCGGAGGGTTTTGCTATGCCAATCTATGAATACGAATGTACCAAATGTGGAAAGATGACGGAAGCCATCCAAAGGTTTTCCGATCCCCCTCTCAGCGAGTGTTCGCACTGCCATGGAAGGTTGCATAAGCTCATTTCGATGAGTACTTTTCACCTCAAGGGTTCAGGTTGGTACGTGACGGATTACGCGGGCAAAAACCAGAGCACGTCGGCCGCCAAAAACGCGGAAGGAACGAAAACCGAAAGCAACCCAAAGAAGACGGAAAGTCCGAGCGCTGACTGAATCACGCTGCGACAGGAAAGGAGAGTTGGCGTTTTCGGTCGGTGGGTGAACGTCGCGAGTCAGGAGCCATCGATAATAGGCAGAAAATAGCAGCGGGTACCTGCTGTAGGAAATAGCAAAGCAATCTCGAAGAAGCGGGCTGTTATGGCCCGCTTTTTTTCTGTGGATTGGCACAAACAAACGGAAAGTAGGCGGGAGGGCTATAAACCAGCCTCCCGCCCCGGTCAATCTGCTTTTGCTCCATCCAGCATCGCCTTGATCCGCCGTTCTTCTGCACGCGCTTCGAGGAGTTTTCGCTCCAGTTCCGCGCGTTGCAGCGCTCCAGGAACCAAGCCATGGAGCTCTTTTTCCAGGTGTTCTGCGTTCTTCATGACCCGGTAGAGCTCCCTTGCCAGCATCCTAATACTCATCGTGAGCACCCACTCAGTGGTACTCCCCAGGTTGATCTGCGGGGCGGCAAATACTCTTCGCTACTTCCGGAGATAGCGCTCATAGGCCAGAGCAAATTTGTCTCCGGCTCCGGAAGGCAGGTTCAAATTGACCCCACAGTCAGGGGGTAAACGGTCCAAACGCAGAGAAGGGTTCAAGTCCTGTAGATGACTTACGGGAACTTCGAGCCACTTGGCCACCTGGTCAAGCCGTAACGGCGAACGGATGGCAACCGACTCAAAGCCGTTAACAGGATAATGTCGAGAGTACTCGAACCCATGAGCTTCCAGCTCACGCATGATCTGGATAGCGGCCAGGACTTTGGGGACATACGCTCGGGTGATGCCTGGTAACGCTCTCCGCCTGGACAATTCCCAGAAATCGCTCGTTCGATACCTTTTCATGGCATTGGCTACGGAAGCATCTCCCGCATTGTAGGCAGCTAGTGCCAGAGGCCATGACTCGAATTGGTCGTAAAGCGAGCGCAAGTATTTGGCGGCAGCTTGAGTGGATTTGATGGGATCTTTTCGCTCATCCACCCAGCGGTCAACTCGCAGCCCCAGGGAACGGGCTGTCGCCGCCAACAGTTGCCAGTACCCAACCGCTCCTCCATATGAGGCATGCCGTTTGAAACAGCTCTCCACGAATACCACGGAAACCATATCTGCCGGCACGCCGTACAAGTCGAGAATCTCTGTCATGAGCGGAACATATCGCCGCGACCGCACCAGTGCATCTTCAAAGGTCGGTCGGCCCTGTCCCGTGTAGAAGCGGATGTATTGATTAATAGCCGGTTGATTCGGAATATGGATCTGAATCCTGTTACTCCATCGACCAGCAGGGGGAGTGTTACGTGAATCTGGCGGGAACAAGGACATCAAAGGGATGGAATCACTTGGATAAGACCAACCGTGATGGAAAAAATAGCTGGTCCTCCCCTCCGTGGAGCCCTCAACGGGTTCCGTCCTTGCTTGAAGTGTGTCTGTTGAAAAACCAATCATCAGAAAAACCATTAAGCTGGTCTTCAGCAAATTTCGCCAAAGACTGGTTGTTGCGTCCCCCAGCTGGTGCCTCCAGAATCTGGAATCAGGCGCCATACTGGTTCTCCTCATTTTCAAAGGAATCCAATATCGCCCTCGCGGATCAACCGTAAGAGTGTTAGGACGGGACCTTTTAGCAGGGGGGGGGAATCCTGGCAAATGTGATAAGGGAGGTTTTTCGGGGATAATGGCGAGAATGACGCCAGTCTGTCGGCCGCTCACGAGAAGCAAAACCTCGGCATGGCCCCGGTGGGATCGCTGGAATAGTCTGAGAATAGGATGTGTGGTTTTTGACAGGGAGGAACGGCAGGAGCGATGGATTATTTGACATTCTCTTCCATTATCGCCAAAATTTGACCAATCTTTCGTTGATTTGGCCCACTGTCTGTTTCTTCGCAGGATCTGGAATTTCGTGTCGGAGCCGTGCGCAGATCCGCCGTACCTTGACACCCTGGCCGGAATCCCATATAGAGTAACGCCTGATACTTAAATCCAGCGCTGACGACGCCTCACCCGGCGTCGCGACGGGAACGAGTCATGGCAGAACGATCGCGATTAGGAAGATTTCGCAATATTGGCATCATAGCTCACATCGATGCCGGTAAGACCACGGTGACCGAGCGCATCCTCTACTACACCGGCAGGTCGCACCGCATGGGGGAGGTTCACGATGGCACTGCCGTGATGGATTGGATGGAACAGGAGCAGGAGCGAGGCATCACCATCACTTCGGCGGTGACCACCTGCCATTGGCGCGACCATGAACTGCATCTCATTGATACCCCCGGCCACGTTGATTTTACCATTGAGGTAGAACGCTCGCTACGGGTTCTCGACGGTGCGATTGCCGTGTTTTGCGCGGTGGGGGGAGTAGAGCCTCAATCGGAAACCGTCTGGCATCAGGCCGACCGGTACCTCGTTCCCAAGATTGCCTTCGTCAATAAAATGGATCGCACTGGGGCGGATTATGGAAATGTGCTCCGGCAGATAGCAGAGAAGTTTCAGATCCAGCCCCTCCTCCTGCAGCTCCCGCTCGGCCAGGAATCCGATTTTCGCGGGGTTGTGGACCTGCTGCATCAGCAGCAGATTGTCTGGCCGGATGAGACGCTGGGAGCCGAGTTTGCCTGCCGGGAGATCGATCCCAAGCTCATGCCTGCCGTCGCGGAAGCACGGGAACAACTGGTGGCCAGGCTGGCGGAATCAGATGAAGAACTCATGGAACGCTATCTCGAAGGCGAAGAAATTGCCGCTGCCGACCTCATTCCGATCATCCGCCGACTCACTCTGCAACTCAAGGTGGTCCCGGTCCTTTGCGGATCGGCTCTGCGCAACAAAGGCATCCAACCCCTGCTGGATGCTATCGTCGATTTTCTGCCTTCTCCCCAGGACATCCCGCCGGTCACCGGGATCAATACTCAGACGAAGGACCAGGAACAGCGCCTCAGCAGCGAGCAGGAGCCATTTGCGGCGCTCGCTTTCAAGATCTTTATGGACCAGGGTCGAAAACTGACCTACGCCAGGATTTACTCGGGAACGCTCAAGGTCGGCGATGAGGTGCTGAATGTGTCTCGGGGAGGAATCGAGAAGGTTTCCCGCATTTTTCAGATGCATGCCAACAAGCGGGATCGGCTGGAGCGGTCGGGTGCGGGAAATATCGTCGCCCTGATGGGTTTGAAAGCGGCCTCAACAGGAGATTCGCTCTGTTCCCCCAAGCATCCCATCCTTCTTGAACCGATCGACGCCTATGCGCCCGTCATGGCGATCGCAGTCGAAGCCCGCACTCGGGCTGACCAGGAAAAGCTGCTTGATTCCCTCGCCAAACTTTCCGAAGAAGACCCCACCTTTCGTTTCAGTGAGAATCCCGATACCGGCCAGACAATCATCAGCGGCATGGGGGAATTGCACCTGGAGATTGTGCTGGGTCGGTTGGTGCGGGATTATCATGTCGGCGTCAATGCAGGAAGACCCCAGGTTGTCTACCGCGAAACCGTTTCCCGACAAGCCTCGGCACAGGGCGTGTTTGACCGCGAAATCGCTGGCGCCCGGCACTATGCCATGGTCGAAGTGCACCTGATCCCCCAGCCGCGCAGTGCGGGAAATGCCATTGTGCACCGGATCAGCGATGGATCGATCCCGGAGTTGTTCTTACCCGCCATCGAGGAAGGGATTCGGGACGGCTTGAATGGCGGACCGCTCATGGGCTATCCGGTAGTGGACGTGGAAACGGTGGTCTTGAGGGGCAGCTATCACGAGTCTTTTTCAACCGACCTGGCCTTTCGGGTAGCCGCCTCCATGGCCTTCAAGCAGGCCTTCGAACAGGCCACGCCGCTCCTCCTCGAACCCTACATGGCCATCGAAGTACTGGTCCCCGATGAGTCCCTGGGGGAGGTCCTGGGAGACATCAACCTTCGCCGAGGCCGGGTAGAAAGTATCAGTGCCCGCAAGGCCATTCAGGTTGTTAGTGGGGTTGTGCCTCTTTCCAGGATGTTCGGCTATGCCACCACCCTGCGATCGGCAACGCAGGGTCGAGCAACCTTCAGCATGCACTTTTCCCACTACGACACGGCCGCGGAAGCCTGATCAGGCAGCGGATGAGATCACCTCAAATATTCCTGTTGCCATCTTGCCGATCTTGTTATATTGTCATCTAGTTTTGGGTCAATGCAGGCGGCCTGGCAGTACAGTACAGTACCATCAAGGAGCGTGTCATCTTACTTGAACCTAAACGGGTTTAGGTGTCATGCTTTTCTGAGCAAAGGGGTTGAGACCTTGATTAAGGCTACTTGTGAAAGGTAGGTGAAAACTGAATGCCGGAGGCCGAAACCAAAGAAAGTATTGAGAAAAAAATCCGCAAGCTCCGTAAAGACTTTCAAAAGAACGTCCAACCTGTCCTGCGCCGCCACAACTATTACCTGTCCAAGGGGGAACGCCGTCGCATCAAGAAGAAAAAGGCTATCAAGCGAATCCAACGGCGCGAACGCCGCATGATGCGGTCTGCCTGACCTGCCTCACAGGAAGCAGGGACGGGTGGTTTGAGTCGGCTGCGCGATGAAGCCGCAACCCACCGCAAACAATTGCCGTTGACGTTGGTCTGCCTGCGCAATCCATTTGCTTCTTGGCGGAAAAGCCCTGAGCGTCTCGAACGACTCTCAGGGCTTTAACATTCCACGAAGTGAGCAGCAATCACCTAACGTTGCCTCAGCGCATTGCGGGCGATCACCAGGCGCATGATTTCATTGGTGCCTTCATAGATCTGGGTGATCTTGGCATCACGCATATGGCGTTCCGCCGGGTATTCCCTACAGTAACCATACCCGCCGAAGATCTGCACCCCTTCGAGACTGGCCATCATGGCGACATCGGAAGCCATGAGCTTGGCCATGGCTGCTTCCTTCTCGTAGTGCCGACCATTCTGTTCCAGCCAGGCCGCGCGTAACGTCAGGAGTTCGGCGGCATCGAGCTGCGTGGCCATGTCGGCAAGTTTCCACTGAATCGCCTGAAATGAGGAAATCGGCTTACCGAATTGCTCGCGGGTCTTGCTGTATTCCAGCGCATCCTCGAGTGCCGCACGTCCGATTCCCAGGGCCTGCGAAGCAATCCCGATTCGTCCGCCATCGAGGGTGGTCAGCATCTGGCGGAATCCTTCCCCCGGTTTTCCCAACAGGTTTCCCTTGGGAATGCGGACATCCTCAAAAACCAACTCCGCCGTTCCCGAGGCATTGATCCCAAGCTTTTCTTCGACCACTCCGACCTTGAACCCGGGGGTGTCGGCGAGGTCCACAATAAAGGAACTGATGCCCTTGTAGCCGGCTGTCTTGTCCGTCACGGCAGCCAGCACGCAGTACCTGGCCACGTTGCCGTTGGTGATGAACCGCTTGACGCCATTGATCACCCACTCGTCGCCATCCAGGACGGCAATGGTTTTCATGCTGGCGGGGTCAGATCCGGCCCCGGCCTCGGTCAATCCGTAGCACCCCAGAACCTCCCCGCTGGCCACCGGCCGCAGGTATTTCTGCTTCTGTTCCTCGGTGCCGTAGGCGAAGAGCGGAAAGTTGTAAAGGCTGTTGCACACACTCATGATTACCCCGCAGGACGCGCACGCCTTGGAAATCTCAATCATGGCCAGGACATAGCAGATGTAATCCATCCCGGCTCCCCCATATTCCTCGGGAATAGTGATTCCCATCAGCCCCAGCTCCCCCATCTTGGCACAGATCTCGGCAGGATGGCGATGAGTGCGATCCAGTTCGGCCGCTATCGGCTTGATTTCCTTCTCGGCGAACTTGCGGGACATATCCTGGATCATCCTTTGCTCTTCCGTTAGCTCAAAATTCATCTTGCTCTTCCTCCTTCGGCCGAAACTGGAACCCTGAAACCGGCAAATGGTGATTCGGGACCCCGGTGTGAGGGCGGTGCGGCACCACCCGTGATCCCTTCTCCCGCCTCGGACATCAGTCAGTGAGTGATCCTTTGAAGCTGGGCTTGCGCTTCTCCAGAAAGGCTGAAACTCCTTCTTGTGCGTCCTGGCTGGCAAAACAGAGCCCGAAAGCTTCGGCCTCAATGGCACAGCCGGTCTTGAGATCCACATCGAGACCGCGGTTGATCACCTGCTTGATCGAGCGGAGCACTCCCGGAGCTTTTCCGGCGAGCAGTTTCGCTGCCTTCAGGGTTTCCTCGAGGAGCTGCTCGGCTGGGAATACCTTGGCCACCAGTCCCAATTCTCTGGCCTGCTGGGCATCGATCGCCTCCCCGGTCATGCAGAGCTCCTTGGCTTTGGCTCGTCCCACCATCCGCGCCAGCCGCTGAGTCCCGCCAAAGCCCGGGATCAAGCCCAGGTTGACCTCCGGCTGCCCAAAGCGAGCCTTCTCGGAGGCATAGATGAAATCGCAGGCCATGGCGATTTCACACCCTCCTCCCAGGGCAAATCCGTTGACGCACGCAATCACGGGCTGGGGCAGGTGCTCCAGTTTGAAGAAGACCCCCTGCCCCAATTCGGCAAAATGCCTGGCCTGCAGGGGATTCAGCGTCTGGAAGCCGGTAATGTCAGCTCCCGCCACAAAGGCCTTGTCCCCGGCACCGGTGAGCACCAGTACGCGGATCTCCCGAGCGAGCGCAATGCTTTCGACAACCTCTTTTACTTCCTCGAGGGTGTTGGTGGTGAGCGCATTGAGAGCCTTCGGCCGGTTGAAGGTCAGCACCCCAACTCCATCCGCTGCCTCGAACAGAATATTCTCATAACCCATGGCAAACACCTCCTCATCCCTGTGATGGGGACCACTGCATGCACAACGGCAGACAACACCCCTGTTCCCGGCAGCCTTCCCCTCCAGAACCGCCAACCATCAACCGCTGACAGCCAAGAGCTGATGGCTCTCTCCTACGGCCGTTCCACCGCCATGGCCGAACCCTGGCCACCACCGATGCAAAGCGTGGCTAATCCTTTCCTGGCATCGCGCCTGGCCATTTCATGGAGCAGGGTGGTCAGGATGCGGGCTCCCGAAGCACCGATGGGATGTCCGATGGCAATGGCGCCCCCGTTGACATTGATTTTACCGAGATCCCAACCCAGCTCGCGGTTCACTGCAACGGCCTGAGCGGCAAAGGCTTCGTTGGCCTCGATGAGATCCAGCTCTGAAACGGTCCAACCCGCCTTGGCGAGCGCTTTCCGGGTGGCAGACACCGGTCCCATGCCCATGATCGCCGGATCCACGCCACTGGAGGCATATGCCCGAATGACCGCCATGGGTTTCAATCCCAGGCTGGCAGCTTTGGCCTCCGTCATGACCACCAGGATGGCCGCACCGTCATTGATCCCCGAGGCATTGCCGGCGGTCACGGACCCGTCGGGTTTAAAGGCTGGTTTGAGCTTGGCCACCGCCTCAAGGGTAGCACCGAAGCGAGGATGTTCATCGGTATCAAAGACAATCGGCTCCCCCTTGCGCTGCGGCAGCGGCACCGGGACGATTTCATCTCGAAAACGACCACTCTTGATGGCAGCTTCGGCCTTCTGCTGGCTGGCAACGGCAAATGCATCCTGCTCCTCGCGGCTGATGCCGAACCTGGCAGCAATATTTTCAGCCGTGTTGCCCATGTGGTAGCCATTGAAGATGTCCCAGAGGCCATCGAGGATCATCAGATCGACCAGCTTGCCGTTGCCCATCCGCTGGCCCCAGCGGGCTTGGGGAAGGGCGAGGGGCGTCCGGCTCATGTTCTCGATGCCGCCGGCAATCACCACCTCGGCGTCGCCAAGAAGCACAGCCTGGGCTGCCAGTATCACGGCCTTGAGCCCCGAGGCGCAGACCTTGTTGACGGTAAAGGCAGGAATTTCCTGAGGGATTCCCGCATGGATGGCCACCTGGCGGGCCGGGTTCTGTCCCAGACCCGCCTGGAGCACATTGCCCAGGATGACTTCGTCAACTTCGCCGACCGGCAACTGCAACCGTCGCAGAGCTTCTTTGACGGCTATCACCCCCAGTTCCACCGCAGCAACATCGCATAGCGACCGGCCAAAACTGCCCACCGGAGTCCGCACCGCACCGACGATGACCGCCCTTCGCATCTACCCCCTCCCATCAATGACATACTAATGAATCGGGTGAAGCCTGACCTGACTGAGCTGATTTCGAAATGAAGAATTGACCGGATTGACCGGGCTGTTTCCCTGCTGGGTCCCCCTGCTTATAGGAAATCACTGTGGTCTTGTCAAACTCATTTGCTTTCCTCAGCCCATGCGGTCAGAGCCCGGCGCCACCGGATACCCTGACGGAGACGGTGGCCTGGGCGGGAACCGTATGGAAACACAAGGGCCTGACGCGATCGAGCGACGAAGAGTCGGAGCAGGAGTGGTCGCTCGCCCCAAACTCGGCGGTCGCCCTTTTCTAGCTTCGCCAGTAGTCAGCCCAGTAGTCTTGTGACGGGAAATCGCGCTTGCAAAAGCCACAAACAAAAAAGCCTGGTTCTATGTGGAATTCCGGCACTTCGGTCTTGGGGTCGCACCCACATCGGGGGCATGCTTCGGGGTATCTGGCTTCGTCCCACTCCTCACCGCACTTGCATTTGAAGTACTCCCGGTAACCCACACTGCGGGTCTCCTGGAAACCCTGTTCTCTTCGGCAATGGGCGCATTTGACCGGGGGATAGGCTCTTGCGTATGGCTCTTCTACACCCCAGCGATGGCCGCAACGAGAGCAAACGAAGACCATTCCCTTTTCGCCGTCCTCAACCGTCATACCCTCGTCTTCTTCGGCATGTCCACACTTGGGGCATCTTTCAATATCATGGAATATCTGCCCACATTTAGGACAGAGCACACAGGGCTCACCATCCAGAACGGTGATGTGGTATTCCAGGTCGAACAAGCAAGAACATGATTTGCAGACCACTAGCTCATCGGGCATCCTCGATTCCTCCCTGGGGGTGATGCTGATCCTTCATGAATGGTTTTCAATGCTTCTGCAACAGCTGGGTCCGGTGATTTCGGATAGTTGGCAGATCCGAGACGATTTCGGTCCAGGCGTCTGCTGACTCGTTACCGATTGTGGTGGCAGAAACACCGTTCTATTCTAGCGGAAATGACGGCCTTTGGGGGAATTATGTTTCCAGCCCGGTCAAGTTGAAGAGTTAGGGAAGACAGATCGAAGGTATCGATATCCTGCGGCAATCACTGCCACAGCTGTCTGATCTTGATGGCGGTTATGCCCGAGAATAGAATTGGGGGCATTGAGCGATATCGCCCTCCGACCATGAGCTGAATCCGGTCTTGAGCCGCCACGGGACCTGGCTCGACACTGGGAAAGCCGTTGAACACGTCAGACGGTGTGTGGTCGCTATCGTCCAGACCACAGCCATGGATCAACTCGTGCAGAGCAATCACTTTCATCACTCCGATTCCCGTCGCTCGAATCCCCCTGGGCGTATTGACCATCGGCTGATTGGGAAGAAAGACGAAGGCTTTTTCGGTCGGCCCATTCTGGCGACTGACCCTCAGGTGAATTTGAGTGTGGTATCCGAGGCTGGATGAGTGCGGATTCCAAGAAATCCAATTTGAGCCAGCCCGTCGGGGCGGGGCTTTCCATTGATCCAGCAGGCGCTCTGGATATTGAGGCCCAGCAGGTGGACCATCTGTTGATTATGAAGTCCTTTGCGGACGATCTGGAGCTGGCAGCGACGGTGAATCGCCTCGCGCCGACACAGATGGAGGTCAAGCCGGGCACGATCTTGGACACGCTCTCCGGGCGATCCCCTCTGTATCGTTTGGTGGAGTTCTTTGAGGGCCGTGACACGGCAGTGCTGCTGGGCGAGCGTGTTCCGGCGAGCGTCTTCACCGATGACACGGTGGGTCGAGTTCTGGACCTGCTTTTTGAGACGGGAACGCAACGGGTCTTTTCCGAGTTGGCCATGAAGGCGCTTCAAAGACACCGGATCTCGACTCGTGCCGTGCATTTCGACACCACTTCGGTCAGTGTCTACGGGGAATATCGCGTTGAGGAGCAAGCCCCTCCCCCGCCCTTCGAGATCACCGAAGGCTACAGCAAGGATCACCGGCCAGAGCTCAAGCAGTTCTTGATCTCCACCCTGTGTGTCGGTGATAAGATCCCCTATTCGGCAAGAATGAAGACGGCAACCGTTCCGACAAAGAGATCAACAACACCATCCTGACTCAGATCAGCACACACATGGCCCAGTTCGGAGTAAGTGAGAAGGCCTTCATCTATATCGCCGATTCCGCCCTGGTGACCCCCCAAAACCTCCAGGAATTGAGCGCGGGGCAACCCTTCATCACACGCCTGCCGGCCAGCTATGCCGAGTGTGGGCGGGCTATCTCGGAAGCGGTCCAGGCCAATCAGTGGGAAGAGCTTGGTCAGCTCTC
>Ga0255347_1006369_pt1 | contig 12872 bp, 13 predicted proteins | sample wastewater_treat_2_FD_192479 | JGI IMG/M metagenome (GOLD analysis project Ga0255347, IMG submission 192479) | Wastewater microbial communities from Lulu Island WWTP, Vancouver, Canada - plant24 | ecosystem: Engineered > WWTP > Wastewater > Unclassified | place: Canada: Vancouver, British...
AACAGAAAGAGGGTGATAATATGACCGAAAAAAGCAAATTATTAAAAATTGGAGAACTCGCAAAGCAAACAGACGAGTTAGTATCAACTATTAGGTATTGGACTAGTGAGGGCTTATTAGAGGTTAGCGAATACTCTAAAGGAGGCTATCAACTTTATGACCCATCAATGATTGACCGTGCTAAACAGATAAGGAAACTACAAAATAATGACCGCCTAACCATAGCGGAAATTAAAAAGGAGTTGAAAAATTAGGAGAAAAGGTCTTATGGAAACTAATAAGGAGAACCAAGTAAACAACATAAAAGCAAAACCTACAGTAGCCCGTTATATTTTGGTGGCAGTATCCACGATATTGTTATGGGGCTTATTTTATTTACTTTTGGTGGTGGGGGTTTTTATCGTAGTTGAAGTTTTAGGTTTGGATAGTGACAGCAGGTTGGCAGTAAACACGCTCGGGTATGGTTTTATCGGGCTTTTTCTACCCGCATTAAGCGTTTCAAAACGGCACTTCCTATACAAACGAGACAAGAAAGAGCCAACAGTAGCCCCACAAAAAAGGAGAAAATTATCAGACGACAGGCTTGAGCAACTTGAGAAATTGGCACAGTTGAAGGACAGGGGGGTTTTAACAGAGGAGGAGTTTAACAAGGAAAAGTCCGAGTTATTAAATTAAAAAAATTATGAACAAAAAAGACAAATTTACAAAACTATCAAAATTAGCCGACCTAAAGGAAAAAGGTATTTTAACAGAGGAGGAGTTCAATAAAGAAAAGACGACTTTATTAGAGGCAAGAGCATCTAGCAAGACAGTTAGTGGCATATTTCGTAAGGTTTTTATAGGCGTTATAGCGTTGATGGCAGTTCTAATAGTAGCCAAATTGTTTACAGTCTATAAGGACACGAGCAATAAGAAGGGCTACATAGAGTCTTGCGTGGCGGAATTTGGAAATAAGCAGTTTTGTGATTGCCGTTATGAAAAAGTAAATGAAAGGTATCCAATAGGACACACAGACAAGATTGATAGGGTTACGCATACTACAGCAGAGAAGTACAAGACAAACCCGCAAGAGGCACAGAGGTATCTTAAAGAGCAGATGTCTACGGACAAAGAGATTATGGACTACTTTATTTATATACAAGAAGTAACGAAAATATGCGACAAGGAGGTAAAGTAATGGCAAAAAAGATAGCGATTAACTTACGCAAAGGCGGTAGCGGAAAAACAACAACAGCAATAAACCTAGCAACAGCCTTACAACAAAAAGGTAAGAAAACTTTGTTAGTAGACCTAGACCCACAAGCAAACGCAACTATAAGCGTAGGTATTGACCCATTAAGCCTTGATAAACATATCAATACTCTATTTACGGATATAAACACTACCGTAGAGGAGGCAATAACTAAAACAGAGTTTGGACTTGATTTACTACCCGCACACCCCGATTTAGCGGAAACAGAGGCGGGAATGAGAGCAACACAAATAGGTTTGTTAAAAGGACTCCTAGACCCGCTAGACAAAGAATATGACTACATTGTTATTGATACTCCACCTGCAGAGTCTTACTTAACAGTCAATGCTATGGCTTATGTAGACGAAGTAATAATACCGTTACAGGCTCATTATCTAGCTATGCGGGGTTTACAAGAGGCTATGGAGGAAATAGAACAAGTCAAAAAAGGACTAAACCCAAAACTAAAGGTGGCGGGGATATTACCAACTATGGTTAATAACCGTACTAACATAGCAAAAACCGTGTTAGACGCTGTTACAGAGGCTTACAAGGACTTGTTATACCCATTCCAAGTGGACTTTAGTATCAGACATACAGAGTCAACACTAGCAGGACTACCTATTGTTATTTATGACGCCAAACATCAAGGTAGCAAGGCGTATAAGAAATTAGCTGATTTAGTTATCAAAGGAGGTAACAAATGACCAAAAAGGATAAGTTAAAAGAAATGCTAGATAAAAGAAACCCGCTAGACTCCAAGCGTGAGGCAGTTACCCCTGTAGATTTGTATACAAAACCACAAGTGGACAAAACTACAAAACCACAAGTAGTTAAGAACACTAAACCACAAGTACACAAAGAAGCAAAACCACAAGTGGTTAAATATACTACTCACTTAAAGGCAGAAACCATAAAGGATATTAAAAGATATTCTTTAGAAAATGACTTGAAGGATTACGAGGTATTACAGGAGGCAGTAGAAAATTACTTGAAAGGGAAAAAGACCTCCTAAAGTGGCATTTTGAAGCTTAGAGGGTATACCTACAAGTGTTACTTATGAGTGATTGCATATACATAAAACAAAGCGGGGAGAAATGCAAAGCTAAAGCTATGAAAGGAAGTAGCTATTGCTTTACCCATAACCCCGAAACAAAGCTTGAGAAACATTTAGCAGTTGTTAAAGGAGGGCTTAGTAGCAAGAGGGTTAGGCTTGACCTTATGCCCTTGAACATAGAAACACCACAAGACATAAGTATTCTATTAGCTGACACGATAAACAGAGTTAGAAGCGGGGAAATACCACCAAATATAGCAAATTGCATAGGCTATCTTAGTGGAGTATTAACTAAGGTATACGAAACAAATAAGCTTGAGCAAAAAGTAATTAGTTTGCAAGAGGCACTAAACGAGTAAATATGGCAGATAAAATAATTGATTTTAAGAAAATAACGGACAAGAACTTAATTAAGCTATGGGTAGAGCATTACAAGGAGTATGGAGAGGAAAAAGAAAAGAAGCTACTAACTAAAAAGGAAGTACAAGAGCTTTATAACGAAGGTTATACAAGGGGGTTGGGGAGTAAATTGATATTGTTTTATAACTCTATGTATGCCTTACAGATGACAACAAGGCAAGAGATCAATTACCAAATACTTAGACTTTTTACCCTTAGCGACAGGTATATTGCAAGTTTTAATAAATTACAAGAGTTAGCACAAATATACGATATAAAGGCTAAAGATAAGGATATTATTGATTACAGAGAACAGGTTGCAGAGTTAATAATAGCGGGGGTTGAGTTGAAATTGGAGATAGATAATAAAAATACAAAAGGAGAGGAAACTTTAGACGAAGCAATTAGAAGCCTTAAAAGAAATACCTTGTTTTGTACGAAAATACAGGAGTTAGTAGATATAGACATTATGAGCGACAACTCTAAACAGCAGATACAATCCGCAAGAGAGATGATTTTATTAGTTACAGCAGAGCTATCAAATGCGATTGATTACTTAAAATACAAGCTTGGTATGGGTAAATCAAAAGCTATTAAAAGAGATGAGGATTTTTATAAACTTATAAACAAACATTTTGGGGTAGAGAAGTTGGTTAAGAAAATGGAGGCATTAGACAAGGTAATAACCAAACATAGAAACTCTAAAGGGCTTAGCGATTACATAAAAGACAATGTAGGCAAAGGCATAGATGTAGAAAAGGCAAGAAAAACTATGTCCGATTACCCCACCGAAAACTACGGACTAACGGAAGCTGATATTAAAAAGATAGACGAGGACATAGAAAAGTTAAAAAGTTTAAGGACACTATAACAATGACTAAGAAAAATACAAAAGACACAAAACATAAGAAACTTGAGGGGCAATTTGATACCTCTACCTCAACATCAACAAGCAACAGCACTTCTACCTCAACAAACTCAAGCTCAACAACTACTTGGGAAAAGGCGGGGGAAATAATAGATAGAGGAGTTATACCCTCACCAAAACCACCCGACAGCATAGAAATAGGGTTTGTAAAAGATGACTACTTACCTTCTTACATACCATTAGACAGAAAAAGACACCCTCAATATTTGGAAGTTTTTAATAGGAGGATTACACCTTCCTTTACTAAAACTGAAACAAAAGATGAGGAAGGAAAAGAGATAATTACATACACAACTAAAACAAGTGGGGGGGAGTTGTCCTTCCGTTTCTTACAAGACATAATCAGAAAAGAAGTAGGTAGCAAAGATAATAAAATACCAACAATAAGTAGAAGGGGAGAAAAGGTTTGGATTAGTATGATTTACTTTGCTAAGAAACAGGGGGAAGGGTTAGGGGGTAACTTTACTGCTTCCGAACTTATGAGGCTTTGGGAAGTAGACCCAAACAAGAGCGGGCATTTATGGGCAGATATACGAGAAACATTTTTCAACATAGTTGCACTAAGCCCCTCATTTACAAACAATAGAAGCGGGAAGGAGAGGATTGAGTGGGGATATTCTTATACCTCAAGCTATATGGTTGAGGGAGAGGGTAAAGAAACAAGATACTACTACACAATGACACCCGAAGCTTTGGGAATTACTGCAAAGTACATAATGGGAGAACTTACAGAGGAGGACATAAGAAAAGAGGGGGGTTACTTACAATACCCACTTAAAAACCTAAGCCTTAAAGGGATAACAGAGAGCGAGCATAACTTTAGAAATTACTTAATAAGGTTTAAGGGGGGTTACTCTGTAAAAGCTTACACAATACTTAAGGATTGGATTAAGCTAAGAAACGACCTTCTAAGGAGAAGGAAATATTGCTACGAACTGCTTAGGAAATACTTGGAAAATGCTAAGGAACTTGGCTTAATTAGTAGATATGACTTTCAAATTACTTCTATTAGGGATTGGAGAAACAAATGGAAGGTAACGATATACAAGCCCACCCCAACACCAAAGGACAAAGAGAAAAGAGGAAATAATTTTACACTTAGAGCAGATGAGGACGAGTTGTTAGAGGAGATCTTTGAGTGGCAAGGTAGACCCGTACAAAATATAAATATGGATAGAGATAAACTTAAGAAACAAATAGCAAACACAATAAGGAAATACGGGGTTGTTGCAATTAACAGAATATATGAGCAAACAGCTTTGGGTAGTAAACCTTCTACTTATGAGTTTTGGCAAGAAGTAAAGAAACTAAAAAGTACACAAACCCACTAAAAGTTAAAACCACAATAATACCTACCACTTCCAACATTTTCTAAATAAGGGGTTTATATTGTAGTAATGGCAACAATGCCCTATTTTATACCCTTACAAAGTTGGTAGAAACATACCATTTTGATACGATTTTGATACTTTTAGGGGTAATACCTACCACTTCCGACACAAATACCTACCACTTCCGACACAAATACCCCCCAAAATACCTACCACTTCCGACACAAATACCTACCACTTCCGACACTTTTACTTTTTTTTTATCTTTTAGCTACGGGGAGAAAAGCCATTTTCAACTTTAGTATTAACTCTTATTAAAAGAGTATTATTAACTATTACTAACTACAAGAGTTTTCTTTTAAGAAAAGGGGAACATATAAAACAAGGGGAACACCATAGGTGAAGTTACAAGTTTACTGCAAGACCTTGCACTTGATATAATGAAATCCCTATGTTGATAGAGAAAAGAGCATTTTTGACCCTAAAAGAGCTATTTTAAGGCACGATATTTTCAAAGTTGAGGTTAGATACCTTTTATTGTATTAGTAGCTTAAAAAGGGGTCTGGGTATGCTATTAAATGCTATGGTTTTGAGATGTAACAAGACTTTCGTGACAGACCTGTCACGGAACATTAAAATGGATAAGTCAAAAATGTGTGAGTCCACCTAGGTAAAGTTAGCAAAAGCTTATACCCTTATACCTTGTTATAAAGCCATTTACCCATTATTGTTTAGTAGCATAGTTAGGTTTTAAGTCGAAACAAAATGAAACGATTTTGGCACTTTTTTGGCGGATTTTAAGAAACTAAACTCTCCACATAACACCACACTTTTTGGTATTACTATAACCTTGCTTTAGCTTGTATTGGAAATAAATAGAAGGGTTTATTAAAAAAACAGAGTGTAGACTTGAGTAGAGAAAAGTAGAGGGTTTGGGGTTTTGAAACTTCCCATTTTTTGAAAAGCCTAACCCCTATGTTTTATTGGTATTGCTACTTACAAGCAGAGTTAGTAAAAAATCAGAGTGGGAATATACCACACGAGTATTAAATGAATATTAAAAACTGCACTCAAAAACTCGTATAAACCCATTTTCAAGCAAGTTTCAATGGTTTTATGCTCGTTTTCTCGTTTTAACTTGTAATAACAATGAATAATCAACTTTATCAGATAAAAAAATAGGTTGAGTACTCACATACTATAAGTTGAATATCCACAATTTAGTCAACTTAGTCATTTTTGAATAGGTTAAAAACCCTATGCTAAAAGCATTTACAAAAAAGAAGTCGTTAATTATGCATTATACGACTACTCAAAATAGTCAAGTTGAATACTCACTATAAAATAGGGATTGACAAGTATTAAGTAATACTTTATACTGCATAGTAATAATAACTAAAGTAATTATTTTAGATAAGAATAGGAGTGTTAAATGGACAAAAACAAAGAAACAAAACTACTAAGGGTTGGACAACTTGCAAAGGAAACAAACGAGCAAGTAACAACTATTAGATATTGGGCAACAGAGGGCTTACTTAGAGTTAAGGAATTAACCGAAAGTGGCTATCAGTTGTTTGAGCCTGAAATGATAGACAGAGTTAAAACTATCAGAAGGCTACAAACTGAAAAAAGGCTCACAATAGCGGAGATAAAAAAGGAGTTGGAATAATGGCTAAAAAAATTGTAATAGCATTAAGAAAAGGCGGAAGTGGTAAAACCACAACAGCTATAAACCTTGCAACAGCATTACACAAAAAGAAAAAGAGAGTGTTACTTATAGACCTTGACCCACAGGCAAACTCAACTATTGGGGTTGGAATTGACCCTACAAAGCTTGGTATTAAGCATATAAACAGCTTATTTACTAACATAGAAGTAAACCCTAAAGACATAATTACTAAAACAAGTTTTGGTTTAGATGTTATGCCCTCCCACCCTGACCTTGCAGAAACCGAAATGGGTATGAAGGCAACACAAATAGGAATATTAAAGTTTATTATTGAGCCATTAGAAAAAGACTACGACTTTATTATTATTGATACTCCCCCCTCCGAAAGCTTTTTAACTGCAAATGCTTTAGCCTATGCAGATGAGGTAATAATACCCTTGCAGATACACTTTTTAGCCTTAGTTGGATTACAAGATGTAGTAGATGAGATAGAACAAGTTAAAAGAGGGTTAAATCCTAAGCTTAAGATAGCGGGTATACTTCCGACAATGGTTAATCAAAGGACAAATGTTAGTAAATCAATACTTGAAACACTAAAAGAGGAACACAGCAAACTTCTATACCCCGTAATGATTGACTTTAGCATAAAACATACAGAGGCGAGTTTTGAGGGGTTACCTATTGTCTTATACGACCCTAAACATCAAGGGAGTATTGCCTACAATAAAGTAGCTGACTTAATTATTAAAGGAGGTAAAAATGGCAACTAAAGAACAATTAAAGGAAATGCTTAGTAAAAGAGAAGTGGTTACTCCTATTAACTTATACACAAAACCACAAGTGGACAAAACCACTAAACCACAAGGAAACAAAGAAGCAAAACCACAAGTGGTTAAGTACACTACTCACTTAAAGGCAGAAACTATAAAAGATATTAAAAGATATTCTTTAGAACACGACTTGAAGGATTACGAGGTTATACAAAAAGCGGTAGAGAATTATTTAGGAGGTAAAAAAACCTCTTAAAAGGGTTATTTTGAGGCTTACAGGGTACACCTACAAGCGTTACTTATGAGTGATTGCATATACATAAAAGATAATGGGGAACAATGCAAAGCAAAAGCTATTAAAGATAGTGATTATTGCTTTACTCACAATCCCGATACAAAGATAGAAAAGCAAATGGCGGTAGTAAAGGGAGGACTAAACAGCAAAAGAGTTAGGCTTGGACTTATGCCCTTAAGCATAGAAACACCACACGACATAAACATTTTATTAGCAGATACGATAAACAGAGTTAGAAGCGGAGAAATGCCACCGAATATAGCAAACACAATAGGATACTTAAGCGGGGTTTTAATAAAATCCTACGACACAACGAAAATAAATGAGAGGTTAATTAGTTTACAGGAGGCACTAAGCAACTAAAATGGCGGATAAAATTATTGATTTCAAAAAGGCAACGGATAGCAACTTAATTAAGCTATGGGTAGAGCATTACAAGGAACAGGGAGAAAAAAAGCTACTTACTAAACAGGAAACACAAGAACTTTACAACGAGGGCTACACAAGAGGCTTAGGTAATAAGTTAGTGTTTCTTTATAACTCCCTATATGCCCTACAAATGACTACAAGGCAAGAGATAAACTACGAGATATTAAGACTTTATACCCTTAGCGATAACTACATAGTTGGTTTTAATAAGTTAGAGGAGATAGCCTACATATACGAGTTAAAGGCAAAGAGTAAAGATGTAATTGATTACAGAGAGCGAGTAATAGAGTTGTTAATTAGAGGGGTAAAAATGAAGTTAGAAATAGGCGACAAGAAGGCGGGGGAAGGAGATATTTTAGAGATAGGAATAGTAAACCTTAAAAAGCATATTTTGTTTTGTAAAAAAGTACAGGATTTAGTAGATATAGATATTATGAGTGATAGCTCAAAACAGCAAATAAACTCCGCAAGGGAAATGATTTTATTAGTTACATCAGAAATAATAAATGGGATTGATTACCTAAAATACAAGCTTGGATTAGGTAAAACTAAAACAATAAAAAGAGATGAGGACTTTTATAAGCTGATAGATAAACATATTGGGGTTGATATGTTAGCTAAGAAAATGGAAGTGTTAGAAAAGATAATTGGGAAACACAGAAACTCTAAAGAGTTTAACGAATATCTTAAAAAGGTAATAAAAGACCACAAGGATATAGACGATGCACGAGAGAAAATGAATAACTACCCCATTGAGAATTACGGATTATCGGAAGCAGATATTAAAGATGTAGAGGACGACATACAGAGGTTAAAAAGTTTAAGGACACTATAACAATGGCTAAAGAAAACAAACACAAAATATCGGATTGGGGGTTAGTTGGAGATATATTAGATAAGGCATTGATACCCTCACCACCTCCACCTTACGAGATAGATACAGGCTTTACAACGGAGGATATAACATATATCCCTACGGACAAAAAGAGATACCCACAATATTTAGATGTTTTCAACAGGAGGATTACCCCCTCATACACTAAAGAGGAAACAACAGATGAGGAAGGAAGGGAAATAAGCACTTACACGACTAAGGTTAGTGGCGGGGAGTTATCCTTCCGTTTCTTAAAAGACATTATTACAAAAGAAGTGGGGGAAACGGATAGCAAGTTGCCTACACTTAGCAGAAGGGGAGGAAAGGTTTGGTTTAGTATGATTTATTTTGCTAAGAAACAGGGAGGCTTAGAGGGTAACTTTACTGCCTCCGAACTTATGCGACTATGGGAAATATCACCTAAGAAAAGTGGGCATTTATGGGGAGATATAAGAGAAACATTTTTTAATATAGTTGCACTTAGCCCTTCCTTTACTAACAAGAAAAGTGGTAAAGATAGAATTGATTGGGGTTATTCTTTTACATCAAGTTATATGATAAGAGGAGAAGGCAAGGAAGCGAGATACCACTACACTTTAACCCCCGAAGCATTAGGGATTACTGAAAAATGGGTTAGAGGAGAACTTACGGAGGAGGACATAGCAAGGGAGGGGGGTTACTTACAATACCCACTAAAGAACTTAAGCCTTAAAGGGATAACAGAGAGCGAACAAAACTTTAGGGATTACTTAATAAAGTTTAAGGGGGGTTACTCTGTAAAAGCTTACACGATACTTAAGGATTGGATTAAGCTAAGAAACGACCTTCTAAGGAGAAGGAAATATTGCTACGAACTGCTTAGGAAATACTTGGAAAATGCTAAGGAACTTGGCTTAATTAGTAGATATGACTTTCAAATTACTTCTATTAGGGATTGGAGAAACAAATGGAAGGTAACGATATACAAGCCCACCCCAACACCAAAGGACAAAGAGAAAAGAGGAAATAATTTTACACTTAGAGCAGATGAGGACGAGTTGTTAGAGGAGATCTTTGAGTGGCAAGGTAGACCCGTACAAAATATAAATATGGATAGAGATAAACTTAAGAAACAAATAGCAAACACAATAAGGAAATACGGGGTTGTTGCAATTAACAGAATATATGAGCAAACAGCTTTGGGTAGTAAACCTTCTACTTATGAGTTTTGGCAAGAAGTAAAGAAACTAAAAAGTACACAAACCCACTAAAAGTTAAAACCACAATAATACCTACCACTTCCAACATTTTCTAAATAAGGGGTTTATATTGTAGTAATGGCAACAATGCCCTATTTTATACCCTTACAAAGTTGGTAGAAACATACCATTTTGATACGATTTTGATACTTTTAGGGGTAATACCTACCACTTCCGACACAAATACCTACCACTTCCGACACAAATACCCCCCAAAATACCTACCACTTCCGACACAAATACCTACCACTTCCGACACTTTTACTTTTTTTTTATCTTTTAGCTACGGGGAGAAAAGCCATTTTCAACTTTAGTATTAACTCTTATTAAAAGAGTATTATTAACTATTACTAACTACAAGAGTTTTCTTTTAAGAAAAGGGGAACATATAAAACAAGGGGAACACCATAGGTGAAGTTACAAGTTTACTGCAAGACCTTGCACTTGATATAATGAAATCCCTATGTTGATAGAGAAAAGAGCATTTTTGACCCTAAAAGAGCTATTTTAAGGCACGATATTTTCAAAGTTGAGGTTAGATACCTTTTATTGTATTAGTAGCTTAAAAAGGGGTCTGGGTATGCTATTAAATGCTATGGTTTTGAGATGTAACAAGACTTTCGTGACAGACCTGTCACGGAACATTAAAATGGATAAGTCAAAAATGTGTGAGTCCACCTAGGTAAAGTTAGCAAAAGCTTATACCCTTATACCTTGTTATAAAGCCATTTACCCATTATTGTTTAGTAGCATAGTTAGGTTTTAAGTCGAAACAAAATGAAACGATTTTGGCACTTTTTTGGCGGATTTTAAGAAACTAAACTCTCCACATAACACCACACTTTTTGGTATTACTATAACCTTGCTTTAGCTTGTATTGGAAATAAATAGAAGGGTTTATTAAAAAAACAGAGTGTAGACTTGAGTAGAGAAAAGTAGAGGGTTTGGGGTTTTGAAACTTCCCATTTTTTGAAAAGCCTAACCCCTATGTTTTATTGGTATTGCTACTTACAAGCAGAGTTAGTAAAAAATCAGAGTGGGAATATACCACACGAGTATTAAATGAATATTAAAAACTGCACTCAAAAACTCGTATAAACCCATTTTCAAGCAAGTTTCAATGGTTTTATGCTCGTTTTCTCGTTTTAACTTGTAATAACAATGAATAATCAACTTTATCAGATAAAAAAATAGGTTGAGTACTCACATACTATAAGTTGAATATCCACAATTTAGTCAACTTAGTCATTTTTGAATAGGTTAAAAACCCTATGCTAAAAGCATTTACAAAAAAGAAGTCGTTAATTATGCATTATACGACTACTCAAAATAGTCAAGTTGAATACTCACTATAAAATAGGGATTGACAAGTATTAAGTAATACTTTATACTGCATAGTAATAATAACTAAAGTAATTATTTTAGATAAGAATAGGAGTGTTAAATGGACAAAAACAAAGAAACAAAACTACTAAGGGTTGGACAACTTGCAAAGGAAACAAACGAGCAAGTAACAACTATTAGATATTGGGCAACAGAGGGCTTACTTAGAGTTAAGGAATTAACCGAAAGTGGCTATCAGTTGTTTGAGCCTGAAATGATAGACAGAGTTAAAACTATCAGAAGGCTACAAACTGAAAAAAGGCTCACAATAGCGGAGATAAAAAAGGAGTTGGAATAATGGCTAAAAAAATTGTAATAGCATTAAGAAAAGGCGGAAGTGGTAAAACCACAACAGCTATAAACCTTGCAACAGCATTACACAAAAAGAAAAAGAGAGTGTTACTTATAGACCTTGACCCACAGGCAAACTCAACTATTGGGGTTGGAATTGACCCTACAAAGCTTGGTATTAAGCATATAAACAGCTTATTTACTAACATAGAAGTAAACCCTAAAGACATAATTACTAAAACAAGTTTTGGTTTAGATGTTATGCCCTCCCACCCTGACCTTGCAGAAACCGAAATGGGTATGAAGGCAACACAAATAGGAATATTAAAGTTTATTATTGAGCCATTAGAAAAAGACTACGACTTTATTATTATTGATACTCCCCCCTCCGAAAGCTTTTTAACTGCAAATGCTTTAGCCTATGCAGATGAGGTAATAATACCCTTGCAGATACACTTTTTAGCCTTAGTTGGATTACAGGAGGTAATAGACGAGATACAGCAAGTTAAGAGAGGCTTAAATCCTAAGCTTAAGATAGCGGGCATACTTCCAACAATGGTTAATCAAAGGACAAACATTAGTAAAACTATACTTGAAACGATAAAAGAAAAGCATAGCAAACTACTCTACCCCGTTGGCATTGACTTTAGCATTAGACATACCGAAGCAAGCCTTGTAGGACTTCCTATTGTCTTATATGACCCTAAACATCAAGGGAGTATTGCTTACAATAAAGTAGCTGACTTAATTATAAAAGGAGGTAACAATGGCAAATAGAGATAAACTAAAGGAGTTACTAAACAAAAGGGAAATAGTAACCCCTATCAATTTGTATACAAAACCACAAGTAGACAAAACTACAAAACCACAAGTAGTTAAGAACACTAAACCACAAGTACACAAAGAAGCAAAACCACAAGTGGTTAAATATACTACTCACTTAAAGGCAGAAACCATAAAGGATATTAAAAGATATT
>Ga0255347_1006372_pt1 | contig 12865 bp, 17 predicted proteins | sample wastewater_treat_2_FD_192479 | JGI IMG/M metagenome (GOLD analysis project Ga0255347, IMG submission 192479) | Wastewater microbial communities from Lulu Island WWTP, Vancouver, Canada - plant24 | ecosystem: Engineered > WWTP > Wastewater > Unclassified | place: Canada: Vancouver, British...
ATCTAGGTACTGGTTATGTGGGAAAAGAGGGAGCATCAGAATTCACAACCTATTATAAGATTTATTCAGAATTTGATATTGACAGTATTTTAGCCAATTACAAAACTTATGAATTACCAACAGATTCAGTAAAAGCATATGCATTAGCTTATGCTCTTACAACCAATTATATTGGAAGAAGTGATAGAGATAAAATCCTTCCAAATATTTCACATATTGTCAGTCTCTTTATGAAAGAAGCATCTGAATTATCAATCATGATGATTAAAGAGATGAGACAAGCTGAAAAAATTATTGGCAAAAAGAATATTGTTGGAAAAATCATTTCTCAGATTCAAAAATCTGAACCTGATCTCGTTAGAGAAACTTTAAAGGATGTAATTGACTTAACATCTGACATGGGTGAATAATTATGCCAGAAGACATAGGGTTATTAATTCGAAAAGCAAAATTAAAACTTTTCACTAAAGCTTTAATTTTCTTTGGGATGTGCGCCAACAAATTCACTTGGGACATAGAAACCTTTGATGAGAACATCGAAGGTTATGTTCGTTTTGACAGTGAAAATTTAAACAAGATTGAAAGCGGCGCGATCTTCTTAAATAAACATTTCCTAATTAAACCAGATTATACATATAATAATCTAATTTTTATAATTTGTCACGAATTGCTACATATTTTAAACAAACATGGAACAAGACGTGGCGACAGGAAATGGGAAGAATGGAATGTCGCATGTGATCATGTTATAGAAGTGTTCTTAAAGAAACTAAGCGACATCATCAAACCATATAATAACAGATATAATATTATCGAAGAATTAGAGTATCAAAAACCAAATTGTACAGCTGAATTTGCATATGATTGGATTATGAAACATCCATCAAAAATTAAAGTTGGTGATACTCAAAATATGTCGATAATAGTAACCGACGGAAATGGGAAGCAACTGTTCACAGTATCTGCTATCATTGGTGGAATAACACCAAATGGTATATCAGAAGAACTTGATGAATCTACTAAAAATATGTTAATTGATCAATTTGTTGCTGAATCACGAGCATTATTTGAAAATATCAAAACCCAAGGAAATCTTCCAGGATATTTAACAACATATCTTGATGATCTCTTGAAAGTTGAAATTCCTTGGGAAACACTTGTAGAGAAATCAATTAAAACAAATATCATAATGAAACCAGATGATCGTAGTTGGAGAAGCTTAAATAAATTCTTCATGCCACACCGATTAAATTTACCAGGAACTTCTCTCGCACAAGACTTAGAAGGAACTGGTACGCTTATTGTCGGTATCGATTCATCAGGTTCGGTTTCTAATAAGAATTTAAAAAAGTTTTCAGGAATTGTTGAAGCAAGTATGAGACATTTCAAAACAATTAATCTCATTATCCACGATACAATAATTCATCAAAGAAAAACATTCGATAAAGATAATATTCATGAGTTCTACAGATTCATATCTGATGAAGGGTATCGTGGTAGAGGTGGAACATCTCATAAATACCTATTTGAAGAAATTCAAACAGAATATTGGGAAAAAGATAAAGATGATTTAAGTATGGTAATAAGCTTAACTGATGGTTTCTCAGATGTTGAATCTTATTACAAAAATTCAAAATTTGAGTGGATCAAAAACAATATTCCATTAGTATTCATTATTACCAAAGAAGGTAAAGAAATGGATTTAAGTCAAGATTATGGAAACATCTCCCAAATTAAAATAAATAATTAATCAAGTATTTACTACCGGCAAGATCTTAACTAGATCTTGCCGGTAATTTTTTATTTTATATTATTTTGGAACTCTCAAAATACGCGGAGGCTTAAATCCTAATTTATCATTATCACTCGTTGGACGAGGAATAGATCTTTTAATAGATTCTCCACCCTGTGCGATTTTATTTACAGTATCTGGGCGCACAGACAGTGGTTGTGTTGATCTTCTTCTCCCAATAATATTCGAAACGCTATTTATGAATCGTCCAATAATTCCTTCATTTAAGAATAAATAATTAACAGGTATCATGTGATTTACCCATATTTTTTAACATCGATTCCAGTTAATATAACATCTGGAAGCATGTCTTCATTTCGATGCTTTTCTTGTTCTTGCGAAGTTCCTGTGTACTTTTTTAATAGCTTTTTTTGTTTATATTTTTTATATATAGATTTAGCACCAGCCGCTGCCACCAATCCAGCAGCTGCCGCTAGAGCCAACTTCGCAAGTGTATCTTGATTTAATTCATTTAAAGCATCAAGATTTTTCATAATTGTTTCCTAAAAAATTACAGATACTCTGCAATCCCCTTATCTTCTGTGATTGTCTGTTCCTGAATGACTCCACCATAAAGATTAGAAATTTCAGTAATAAACTGAGATGTTCCGACTTCAGAAAATACACGAATATTCTTATAAGTTTCCTCGGTATTTTCACCAATAAATTCCTGCGGATTGTTCAGAACAAAAGCCTTGAGGGTTTTCTGAAAATCATTTACGACTGTCATTGCTTCAACAATCACATCCTCATGTTTTTCAACAAGAACATTTCCTTCTGACTCTAAAAGTGCATTTACTCTCTGAAACATAATTTATATTCCTCCAAAAAGTTTTTTGTTTTGTTATTAACTCTCAAGTTTCTTTGCGATTTTCTTTGCCACTTCCGCTGTTTTCTTTTTCACAACTGGCATACCTTTTTTAGCTAATGCTGCAAGCTTTTTGCGGAATGCTACAGCACCAAGACCAGCTGCAAGCGCCGCTGCCATTGCAGCTGAAGTTTTAGGATTTTCGTTAATAAAATCTTTCCCTTCTTTTACAGCAGTTTTTGCAATTCCAGTAACTTTTCCACCAGCATTTGTTGCTGCTTCTTTTGTGGCATCTGCAGCAGCTTTTCCTTTTTCTAATACTTTTCTACCAGCATTTGTCACTGCTTCTTTAACAGCATCAAATCCAGATTTATCTTCATTAATCAAATTAGAAATTGATTCTGTAATAATTTTATTAATATCCATCATTTCCCCCCATTATGTATTTTTTTCATACGTTTCCGTAAAGCGGCAGCACCAATGCCAGCGGCAAGAGCTGCGGCTGCTCCACCAGTAAGGTATGGATGTTCTTCAATAAAATTCTTCGAAGTTTTTAAAATCTTATCTTTAATATCTGCATCTTCAACTTTTTTACCAGCTTTCGTTATTTGACGAAATCTGTCATCGAAAATTGCTTGATCAATAGGATTCGCTGGAAGAGGTTGATCCTTTCCAGCGATATGTAAAAATTTTCCTTTTTCAGGAAAGTAATTAAACGTTTTTCGAAGATTTTCAAGATATTCAGGACTCAATTTTGCTTCAATAATTGATATCATTCTATTACCTCTGCTGAGCTTTTTTCATACGACGTCTTAAAGCTAAGGCACCAAGACCAGCTGCTATCGCACCACCAGCTAGCGCAGTCTTACCATAGTCAAGATTACCAAGATAATCTGCAGTTTTATGTCCAAAACTTTTTACACCAGATTGAATATCATCTCCGACTTTTCGGGCGGATTTACCAAGATGAGAAAGAACTGAAGTAGTATCTTCTGTATTCTTTGCCAAAGCTTTTCGACCTAGTTCACTAGCATCCGCAGCTTCTTTATTCCAAGCAGTATCTACTTCTTTAGCGGCAGCTTTAGAAATTTTTGAAACTTTCTTCAATTCATCTGCTTCAACAGCTTTTTTCATTGCATCTGGCGTGCCAGCAATTTCTCTTTCAGCTGCTAATTTTTTATATTCATCGGAACCATATACTAAACCTTTTCGAATTCTTGGCGTACTCTCATCTCTAGCAGCATCTCTAGCAGTTTCTTGACTTAATAAAGAACTCGCTTCTTTATCCACAGGAGCTGCAGTTGAACGAATTCCTTTTAATTGTTGCCTAGCAAATCTAGCACCTTCAGTATCACCAGAATCCACAGCACCCCGATATTTTCGTGCTATTTGAAACCGTTTTTCACCCAGTGCTTCTTCGGGAGTCGGTGTCTTGTGAAGTCTATCATATAATTTACTTCCATACCAACCTTTCATAACTTGAAGAGGTTCAACTTCTGAAATTACTTCTTTAGAAGTTGTTTCTCTAAGAGATTCCTCAATTATTTTATTTACATCGAATTTGGCCATATGGACTGCCCTCCTATAAAATGATTTAATTATTTCTTGGCAGCCTTTCTCATTCTCTTAACAGCGGCAAGTCCACCGACAGCGGCAGCAAGACCAGCAGCAGTAGCTGCAGCAAGACCAGGATGATCTTTAACAGCCTGAACGGCTTCTTCACCTTTTTCTTTAATAGCAGCGCCTGCCTTTTTACCAGCTTTAGCTAAGTGTTCACCAACACCCATATTTTCATGTTCCTGACGAACTTTAGCTAGTTTCTTTGCCATTTCAAAACCAACATCCGTTTTCTCAGGATGAAGTTTATCGTAGACGATTTCAGCAGCTTTACCACTAGCCATGTCATCGATAACTTCCTTATATTTTTCCTTAACCTTGTCAACTACGCCTTCACTAACAACACTCGCAATAGAGTCATTTATGATTTTAGAAATGTCTGACATGTTATAAATCCTCCTAAGATTAATGTTTTTTATTTTTAATATTGTTGTGGTTGATTTGTTTTTCTTCTTTTCTGCAGTGCGGCAAGACCTGCAATCCCAGCAACTGTTCCAGCAGCTATCAAAGGATGTTCAGCAATCGCCCCACCAATTTTTCTCAAAATTCCAGGTTTCTCATCAGATGTGTGTTCCGCAGCTTGACTTGCAGCTGATTTAGCAGCACGTTCAGCAGCAGTATTTTTAGCAGCTTGATATCTCAATTCATCATAATCTTCTTTTGATACCATTCCCATTTTTGCAGCTTTTTTACGAGCTTCAGCAAGATCAATTGCTCGATCCCTATCTGCAGCAGCTTCAGCTACTTTAGAATCTGGAGTTAATAAATATCTAAATTTTCTAGGAACAAATCCTGTTTTTGCATATGTATCAACTTTATCATACGCGGTATTAGCTGCATCAAGATCAGATTTATATCTGATATCTTCTGGCTTCTCAATTTCATTAATTCTCTTTAATGAATTAATGTTAATCACAATCTCCTCCACTCATAATTTATTTCTTGTCATTTGGAGCGGCAAGAGCTACATCCCCTTCCACAGCTTTTCCATTTTCAACAAATCTTTTCTTAGCTGCGACAACACCAGCAGTAGTAGCATCCGCTAGATTTTTACCAACTTTAACAATCTTATCCTTCGCAATTACGAGAGAAGTTTTTAGCGTTTCAAAAATAATATCACCAAGAACAGCTTCTTCCTCTTCGGTTAGTTTCTTAACGACTTTACCTGCCAATTTATCTTTTGCATCATCTCTAGCATCTTTTCCCGTCTGATTTAAAGCATCTGCAGGAACATTTGATTTAGCAAGAGTATCAGCCCCAGTAATTTTTTCTTCCTGTGCTTCTGTTAAGCTCGCGCCGAAATAAATCATAACTGAGTTATTAATATATGGAATTGCTACCTCAAAAAATGCAGTATCCTGTTCCTCAGTATTACTTCCGGCATCGACATCAGAGACATATTTTTCAATTCTCTGGATGAATTCATCTCCCTCGTAGAAACACATATCACAAAAAGCATCAACAAGTGCTAACTCGAGAATTGTTCTGTCCATTTTACTAATAATATCAATCCTCATAATCTTTCTTTCCTCCATATTTTTTCTATACTGATTTATTTCTTTGTAATAATTTTCTTAATCCCAATGCACCAACAGCACCAGCAACCAGTCCACCCGCAACTGGATTTTCTCCAGCAAATTCCATTGCTTTCTTAGCTCCACTTCCGAGGGCTTCGCCGGTGGCTTGAGCTCCTTTTTTGAGTGCAATTCCAGCAGCTTCAGTTCCTGAAATTTCTTTCGATGTCTGTGCTGCTTCCTTAGTAGCTTCGGTTGCTGCCTTTTTAGCTGCATCTGCTGCCGCTGGAGCGGCTGCTGGAGCAGGTTGTTCCGCAACTTTTGTAGCTACAGCTCCAGGTGCTGTCTTCGCGGGTACACCAGCAGTCATATACTGTTTATGCAACTGATTAATTCTAGCTTGATCTGTTGGATTAGCCGGTACAACTTGTCTGTCACCAGCGACTTGAGGCATTCTTCCTTCTTCCTTTCGAAATTGATTGAAAGATTTATTCATTGCTGCTTGATATGGTTGACTAACATTTAAGCGTCTTGCAGTTGTAGCTACCTGGGGACTCACTACCACAGGAGCTGTGGCAGGTGCAGCAGCAACAACCGGTGCAGTCGCAACAGGTGCTCTCGCAACCACTGTGGTGGCAGGTGCAGCCGCCACTGGAGCAATTACACCTTGTTGTACTGCTGGAGCGGCAACAATTTGTTGGGGAGCAACCGCTGGTATCATACCAGTACGTACTGCATTATTCACCATCATTTGTTGCATTTCTGCTTGAGTTAAAACTCTTTCAAATAAAACTTTAGTTATTGCAATCATATATTCTACCCTCTATTTAAAAATCTTCTCCTGGTTCAAATAGTGTTTCAAATTTATAACCTTCTGATATGTAAGCTACCCTATCTTCAGTTTCAGTATTAACTCTGAAATAATAACAAAGACCACTGTTTAAACCAGTTAAAAGTATTCTATGATCATATGTATAATTTGCATTAAGCTCGGATAAATGATTATATTCTACTGTCTCTTCACCGTATTCAATTTGTGATGTAGTTTTAACATCTGATAACCACGTAATCTCTGCCGATGAAGTTGTAATATTTATAACCCTGACCAAACCAATATGAGGTTGGATACCACCCAATTGTTTTGGAAATTTTACATTCTTTAAATAAAATTGAATTAACAATGGACTAGTTAGCGTAGGTCGAAGACCTGAAAATTGCCCATTATCAAAATTAAATATTATTGAGTTGTTTGGAATATTTAATATATAATCTGTATAGTCCTTATAAATTGTTCTTTCTTTGACCAGATTATATGAATAATCCTCTGACATTAAAAAATCAGCAGGATCAAATTTAATTTCAACTCCATGAATCATTTTAGTTAAAGAGGTTGTAATATTACCGGCAAGATCTCTTGAAACTACTAAATTTCTGTTCTCATCAACATGTATAGTAATAGCAGTAGTCGATGGTGGATAAGGATCATCATCTGTTGGCACCCAATCTGGGATTGGAAGCGAATTCATATTAACCTTATACTGGGTTGATGTATCTGAACCTAATGCAATATAGAGATAATCGTTAGCACCTTTAGTAACTGCAATCGTTTGTCCACCAGTTGATGTTTTTGAAATCTCGTCAGTATTTATTACCACTTGATCTAATGTTGTTGATGATTCTTCAGAGTTGTCTTCTGCAAGAAGATATGTTCTTCTAACAAATCCTTTTTCTAGTGTAGCAACATCTGCGCTCAAATAATTAATAGAAATACTTGATGGATAATCATTAATTGGTTCAAATGCTGTAGAAGGATTAATTAACATATCAATTCTTTCGATTGTTCCAGGTTGTTGTTCATTATACATCGATATTGGCCGTTGAACCATATACGTAATATCTACAACTACCTGAAATGATCTTTGAACAGAATCAGGAATTGCAGTTGAAATTGAATCAAGCCGAATAAACGGTCGATAACTTAATGAAAAACAATAATCAATTTCTCCAGTTCTCTTATTCAATTTAACATAAAGATTGCTTATCTGTTGGGTTGCCGGATTAAAATGATTATCACCAAGATAAGTTGGTGAAACCTCTAAATAGGAAGTGAAATCTAGAAATTGAATAAACTTATTTATAGGTAACCATTTTCTAACTATTGCGGCAATCTCTTTGGCTTGAAATTGTGATTCACAGTTAATAGTACATGTTATTGGAACATTCACCATTTCCTCTTGAACACACAATACTTCTTCAGTTATAGGATTATAGAGAACTGGTGTTTGATCAATATTGAAACTAGTTAAATTTTGTGTCACTGTTGGTTTTTGTCCAAAAGTCGGCACATCATCATTTAACATCACCATTATATTTGGAAATTCAAAATTCGGTTTGTAATCTATGGGTAATTGAATTGCTCTATTACCCATATTAAATTCATATCTTTTAACATAGTTTCTATTTTGAAAAATATGTTGATCAAACAATACTCGAACTGAAAGTAATAGATCACCATAAAAGTTGTGGATGTACACCGTTCTAGTTCTCCTATTTTAAAACATTTTTAATCCATTTTGCTTGCTCATCTGGTTCTTTCAATGAAAGAGACTGTGCTTGAGCAAGTAATTTTTTATTTCTTTCACTAGGATCTATAACTCCAAATGGAGCAATTGGCAAATTTGATGGTCCAACATTTGCCGCTTCCAAAAAATATTTACTAATAGATATCATAATTTATACCTAACTTAAAGTGCGCAAGTTGAGTAACTAATTGTAATGTCCTCTGTTTCTGGGTTTGAAATCCAGAAAGAGGTCTTGCTTCCTTTATATGAAAAGTGTGTAACATTAGTAATTTCTGGATTTGTACTCCCACCAATTTTAAGAGTTAGTCCTGTAGCACAATTCATAACAAAAATATTAACATCATCCGCGACTTTAAGATCAACTGTTGCCGCTGGAATTAGTAACTTTCCATGCTCATACGCTGCTGGAGTATCAATAATAGTTACATCCATCAACCGATATGTTTCTGGAGGAGTTTGTTGAATAAAAGTAATAGCTTCTTGTATTTTATATTGATCAGCCATGTTAAGCTCTCCTATTAAAATATTCCCTTTAATTAATAGTTAACAAAATTAGACATTTATAAAATAATAAAGGGTTCTAACTTTTTTTATTGATCCGGCAAGATCTTAACTAGATCTTGCCGGATCTAATTATTATGTTAATTCAACTTTTACTTGATCTCCAACTCCTCTTCTGAAAACTAAATACACCCTATTTGCATCATCGGAATCGATCCACATTGCGGCTTTATTATCCTCATCAAGAGTTGGTTCATCGTCCTGAGTATATGTTTTAATTATAATATCTTCAGTACCGTCATTTGATGTAAAATTATGCCAAACAGCACCATCATTCGTATACTCCCAAAGGTTATTGGTCTCGTTCCAACGAATAGCAACATTAACCTCTGCACCTCTTTCGACTTCAAGAGTGATATCAGCACCTGGAACACCAGTATAATCTTGATTTAATTTAAATGTTTCTGCAGATGTTCCTCCTACATCAGCTTTTAAAGCCAATCCATCTGTCAATGCAGTAGCAGTAGCAGTAGCAGCTAACGCGGTATCAAGACCAGTAATAGCTGATGTTGGGTGACAATCATTAGAAGTAATTCCTTCCAATTGAGAATGATCCCGTGGAATCATTGCAAAAATTGGACGAGCATCGAAAACATACTCATTAGTAATTTTAGTATCCCCATGCTGCACGTATACAAGAGCAATAGGATATAAATTCATATGAATTGTTGGAAGAACTGGATTAACAGCACTGTCACCATCAACATTTGTAAGCATTCCATTCCTTGTTAAACACACAACAACCCATTTTGCACTTGATGCTGGAGCAGTAATTGTAGGAGAACTACCACCTACATATTCAACATATGCGGCACCACCAATATATGTCCAAAAGCCTCCTGCTGAGACTTTAATAGTCATATTTGGTTCATCCTGTGCAGAGGGATGAAGTGTTGCCATATTTCCGAATAATTTTCTATATTCATCCCCATAAAGCGGAACGTTCATAATTAAAAATCCTCCGTTATAGTATTATTTTCAATGTATGTGCCGTCGGCAAGATCTAATTTAAGATCTTGCCGACTAAGCACATGTCGAATTTATATTATGGAGCAGAGGTACCGCTAGTACCATCAGTACCGGAGGTGCCAGAAGTACCGTCAACACCGGAGGTACCAGAAGTGCCATCAACACCAGTTGTACCGGAAGTTCCAGAACTACCGTCAGTACCAGAGGAACCAGAACTACCATCAGTACCAGAAGAGCCAGAGGTTCCAGAAGAACCAGAAGTTCCAGAAGTGCCACTAGTACCAGAATCACCAGAAGTGCCACTAGTTCCATCAGATCCTGAACTACCAGAAGTACCAGAAGAACCATCTGTGCCAGAAGTTCCATCAATACCTGAAGTACCAGAAGTTCCATCAATGCCTGAAGTACCAGAAGTTCCATCAATACCAGAGGTGCCGGAAGAGCCAGAGGTGCCAGAAGAACCAGAGGTACCGGAACTTCCTGATGTTCCAGATGTTCCTGATGTACCATCAATACCTGAAGTTCCAGCAGTACCTGACGTTCCACTAGAACCAGCATGTACATAAAGATCATCAAAGAGAGTCTTAAGTTCTAAAATAACATTCTGTAAATTTGTAGAAACAAGCCCGCTCGCGCCGGGTACAAATGAAATCGATGAAGCCTGATGTGAATCTGCCAAATTATTATTCTGAAGATCTCTATGATCTTTAACACTTAATTCAAATACTGGACGCATGTCAAAAATCATATCTTCAGAAATTGTTGAATCTGTACTTTGAATATAAATCGCTGCTAAACAAATTCTCCCTCTTGGAATAGCAGGAATATCAGGAGTATGAGCTGCTGTACCATCAATAGTGACGATATTTCCCGATGTATTTAATGTAATCAAAGTCCATTTTTTATTTGGTGCAGCTGGAACACTAATCGTCCCAGAACTTCCACCAGCAAATTCAATATAAGAAGAACCAGTTGATGTATAATACCAGAATCCACCAGGTGACACATATACTGTCATATTTGGTGTATTTTGAGCTTTTACTTTCAAATTAGCAAACTGTAAAAGTGCTTTTTTGAAAGTATCCCCATAAGGCGGAATGTTCATAATAATAAATCTCCTTCTATAAATTATTTTACTTATGCGGAAAGAGCTAGTATAAATAATATTATACTAGCTCTTTAGATCGCATTCATATAAGTAATCTGCCAAAAAGAATCTAATTGTGATTGTTCAAATTATGTTCCACTAGATCCAGAACTTCCTGATGTGCCACTACTACCAGAGGTTCCTGATGTTCCACTAGATCCAGAACTTCCTGATGTGCCACTACTACCAGAAGTACCTGAACTTCCTGATGATCCACTTGTTCCAGAGGTTGATGATGTTCCACTTGATCCAGAGGTTGATGAGGATCCACTTGATCCAGAGGTTCCTGATGTTCCACTAGATCCAGAACTTCCTGATGTCCCACTACTACCAGAAGTACCTGAACTTCCTGATGATCCACTTGTTCCAGAGGTTGATGATGTTCCACTTGATCCAGAGGTTGATGAGGATCCACTTGTTCCAGAAGTTCCAGATAAACCTGAAACTCCATTTACTCCCGCTCGACCAGAACTTCCACTAGAACCAGATGTACCAGAAGATGATGAGGTTCCTGATGTTCCAGAAGTAGAAGATGTTCCTGATGTCCCAGAAGATCCAGAGGTAGAAGATGTTCCTGATGTCCCAGAAGTTCCAGGAATACTAATTCCAGAAGTTCCACTAGATCCACTAGATCCAGAAGAACCTGCAGCACCAGCGTCCCCAGGTCCACCAGAAGAACCAGAAGTTCCAGATGAACCAGAAGTTGAAGAAGTTCCATGAAGAATAATATCATAAATTGCATCAATTGCTTCTTGAATATTAGTAGCTGGTAATCCAGTTGTTCCATTATTATACGTAACAGAAATTGCTGGATGTAGTCCTAATTCAGAAGTGTTTTCCAGATCAGAATGTTTTCTTACCATCAATTCAAATGTTGGTCGAATATCATAAATACTATCATTTTTAATAACAACTGTTACAGGTGTAAGGTATACTGCAGCTAAAGGATATCTTCCAAATGGAATAGGAGGAAAATCTGGATCTGGTCCTTCATTGCCTTCTAGAATAACAACTCCTTGTGATTCTTCAAAACTTAAAGCAACAATATACCATTTCGGGTATCTAATTGGTTTAATAAAAATATCAGTTGTCTCTCCTGGAAACTCAACAAACACAGCCCCAGCAGATGTATAATACCAGAATGTCCCGGGAGAAACTTTAACTGTTAAATCCGGTGTATCTTGCGCTGTTACCCGAAGCGTCGCAAAATTTTGTAATGTCTTTTTAAATTCTTCTCCATAAATAGGGACAGTGATTTTCATAGTTTGTAGTTCCACCTATTAAAAATAATATTTCTTTTATAAATGACTAATTAAGAGATCTATTTTTTCCTTAACCATTTCTGGTGTAATTGAGGTTGAGCATTCGAAATTTTTATTCCTCGGACACCAATTCCAGCTTCTATCAAATACTAATTTTGAATCATTAAAACACCCATGACATTTTCCTGGAGGAGCAGAAATTCGATAGTTATTAGATTGAAATTCAATGAATGGATCACTAAATCCTGAAACCATGATAACTTTCTTATTCAAAGCCCAAGCTAACCATGATAACCCCGAACCAACTCCAATAAAAAATTCACTGGCTTTTATAATTGCTGCAATTTCTTCAATTTGTCTATTGTTTATCGGCACGATCTTCGTAAGACCAGTTTGATCTTTCGATACTGCTACAACATCATATCCCAAATCTCCCAAATAATCAATGATCGCTTGCCAACCACCTGGATAATTCCAAAACTTAGATTGCATTGTAGAATGATCTGAAATACAAACAAATTTCCTACCAGTTCTTACAAACTCTTGTGAAACTGATACTTCTGTTTTCATCTCTACATATGGCAAACCAAGAATATCTGCAGCTACCTTCTGA
>Ga0255347_1006373_pt1 | contig 12863 bp, 8 predicted proteins | sample wastewater_treat_2_FD_192479 | JGI IMG/M metagenome (GOLD analysis project Ga0255347, IMG submission 192479) | Wastewater microbial communities from Lulu Island WWTP, Vancouver, Canada - plant24 | ecosystem: Engineered > WWTP > Wastewater > Unclassified | place: Canada: Vancouver, British...
GCGCTTGTGTTCAACAGCAAATACTCTGCGGTGTTTCATGGCAAGTTCCTTTCTCCCTCCAAAAGGGAAGCTGAATCCTGCCAACTACTCTAACATATTTTGTCCAATTCGGGGGGTGCAGTCCATAAGAATAACGGTCTGCCATAGCCTGAGTGCCTACCTGCACTAAACCTATTACGGGAATGAGAGTTCCTAAATACCAGAACCATCCCGTAAATAAAAATGGTAGTTTCTTCATGTAGTAGAGAACCATAAGAGTAATGGATATCAGGATCAAGCAGGATGTTAGAACTTTCCATAAAGGGATAGAGAAATTATAAGGATAATACACCGACAGATTGATCGGGTACAAAGTTTTTTCCAGATAAGCGACATAGGAAACAATGGCGGTTGATACTCTTTTTGCAAGTGGCAGGATCGCATCAGATGCGACAGCACCTTTTTTATTTTGTGCCCAGAAAGTAAGAATACTGGAGGCGATGGTTAACGCAATAAAGGGAATCTTTTCCCAGACCAGTCTGACCGTAAGTTGATAACGGCTTCCAATCGGGGCAGACAAGGCTTTCTCTAAGCGTCCAAGAGGCCAGTAATCAAGAAGCATCAGGACAAAGGGCATAGTTACCAGCATAGGTTTAGACATTAGAGCAAGAGCAAATAATATAAGACACAGAAGATACTTGGAAAGTTTAAAGCTTTCAGTATAAAAAGAATAGGCATAGATAGTTGCCATACCGAAGAAAATACTCAATACATCTTTCCGTTCAGAAGCCCAAGCCACGGATTCCACCCTGAGCGGATGCAGGGCGAAAAATGCTGCAGCAAAGGCGGACGGCCAGAGATGATGTGTCGTTTTGTAAAGAAAAAGAAACAAAAGAATAACGGACCCGATATGCAGCAGAAGACTGACCAGATGGTGACCGCCGGCGTTGTTTCCGAAAAGGCTCCAGTCGAGCATATGAGAGAGTAACGTTAATGGATGCCAGTTGCTCACTACAATGGCTGTGGTCGCCCATTTAATGTTTTCTGAATTAAATCCCGACTTGACATGGTTGTTTTCTGTAATGTAGCCATGATCGTCATAATTAACAAAATCATTAGTTGTAATCCGGCCAAAAGCGGCACAGGAAAAAACAATTAAAGAAATAATAATGAAATAATAATATTTTCTGTTCATGTCATTCTGTCAAAAATGTATGAAAAATCACGCCGGTTTAAACTGCAGCAATTTTTCAATTACACAATCCTCTGCTGACCGCAGCTTGCAGCACCGTGCAATTTCCCAGCTCACAGGCTTTTTGGGCATCGCGGCAGCAGGATTTAATATCTCCGATATTTAAATAAACCAACGCCCTGTTATGATAAGCATCAGCATAATCAACTTTATGCTCAATGGCATCGTTGAAATCTTGAAGAGCCAGTGCGTACTGACCGGATCGCATGTACATGGTTCCTCTGTTGCTGTAGGCTGTCGCGTAAGATTGATTGAGACGGATAGCCTGACTGAAATCATCGATGGCTTTTTGATGCTGATTCAGCTTGCTGAAAACAGTTCCCCTGTTATTATAAATTTCATAATATTCAGGCTTCAGGAGGATGGCTCGATTGAAATCCTGAATGGCCAAATCATACTGACCCAGCTCGTTATAGGCGTTGCCCCGGTTGATATAGGCAGGAGCATAACGGGGATTGATGGTTATCGCCTGCTGATAATCTTTGATGGCCTCCGGGTGCTTTCTGATGTTGATAAGAGCGTTCCCTCGATTACAGTAGGAAACGAAGTCATGGGGATTTAATTGGATAGCCTTGTCCAAATGAATCATGGCTTTTTCATTGTCTCCGGCCGATAAGAACGCAAAGCCGATGTGGTGGTGAGCCATGTGGTTGTTTTCAGTCACCCGCAGCGCGTGTTCGAATAACGTAAAAGGGTTTTTCCAATAGCCACACTGCTTCCAGGATATTGCCGCCAGGGTTATCAAAACAAGTATTGCTGTTGAAGAGAGGATCTTGATGCCCGCCGTTTTGTTTTTGATGAAAAGTGGCACTCCCCACGTCAGCATCAGACCGACGCCGATCGAAGGCAGATAATGGTAGCGGTCTGCCATTGCATAAGGAGCTGTGAGGGAAATCTGAATGATCCCGCTGACCGGTGCGATGGTGATCAAAAACCACATCCACCCCGTGAACAGCGGGGGCAGACGTTTGGCCATCAGGATAACGAAAACGGTAATCATTACGATGAGCAGGGTGGCGCCTGCCACCTTCCAGATCGGAAGATGCTCGACAAAAGGATAGAAGATTGCCATCTTCTGAGGCCAGAAGGTTTTGGCAAGATACATCACCAGAGCCACGGGAGCATTCGCCAGTCTCGCTCCCAGAGGAATGGGACGTGAAAATGAATCCTGCTCACCGGGGGCGTAAAAGGTAACCATGACCAGAACCAACGACAAAACAAGAAAAGGCAGTTTCTCTTTCAACTGCCAGCGTATCAGGCGGCGGGTGTCCGTCCCGGCACGAAATCTGCCCAGCGGCCAGTAATCCAGCAGAATCATCATCACCGGTAAGGTAATCACCATGGGTTTGCTCAACAGGGCCAGGATAAAAGCAAATAGCACCGGGAGATATCGTTGAACGGATTTCTTTTCGGTATAGAGGACATAGAGGCAAAGCGTCATTACCCAGAAGAAGGCGCTTAAGGTATCTTTTCTTTCCGCCACCCAGGCGACGGATTCCACATGGAGGGGATGCAGGGCAAAGAAGGCGGCAACGAAAGCGCTTTTCCAGACGGCGCCGGTCATTCGTTGAAAGATCCAGAAGAGCAGCAGGGTGGTGAGAAGATGGAACACAAGGTTGGTGATATGGTAACCGCCCGCGTTCATGCCATACAACCGGTGGTCGATCATGAAGGATATCCATACCAGAGGGTTCCATAAATCGGCATAGCGCGTGGTGAACGCCCAGATCATTCCTTTAAGGGTCAGTCCCGATTGAATGTGTATGTTTTCAACGATATAGATATAATCGTCAAATACGAAACCGCATTGACTCACTTGCCGGAAGACTGCAGAAGTCGCGACCAGCAGGAGAGCGCAGATCAAAAGATTCATTTTATAGGACTTAATCAACGGTACAATCCTTTATCAATGTTGTTTGCAGTGATGAACAATTTCCCAGCTCGCATGCTTTTTTCGCGTCTAAACAACCATTTTTTATTTCTCCCATTTTAAAATAAACGACGGCTCTGTTGTGATAGGCGTTAGCATAATCAGGTTGAAGTTCAATCGCTTTATTGAAACTGATAAGGGCATCCGTGTGCCGCCCAAGTTCACTCAACGCAAGGCCTCTGTTATGGTATGCTTTAACATAGTTCGGGTCCAGGGCAATGACTTTATTGAAGTCTTCTATTGCCAGTCTGTATTCGCCGTGCTGACCGTAAATGTTCCCCCGGTTATTATAGGCTTCCACATAATCCGGTTTCAGGCGGATGGCCGCATTGTAATTCCTGATGGCGTTTTCATACTGGCCGATTTTTGCAAAAGCCACTCCCCGGTTGAAATAGGCCAGATAATCACCCGGTTTTGACCGGATGAATTGATCCAGGTTTTGTATGTCTTTTTGTGACTGGTATTGGCCGAGTTGCGTAAAATCAAAGCCGGCATTTTTCGTTTCCGGATTGAAATTCCTTATGACCTGCGAGGCATGGTTGAACAGGGAAATGCTGCTTTTCCAGTATCCGCATTGTTTCCAGGTCAGCATTGATAAAAAGACGAGCAGGATGGTGGCAGCCGGAAGTAAAATACTTTTTCGAAGCTTTCTGTTCTTCAATAAAAGAGGGATGCTCCAGGCAAGCATGATGGAGATGCCGATGGATGGCAAATACGTGTAGCGGTCAGCCATCGCCTGTTTTCCCACCTGAACCAGTCCGATGACGGGAACGAGGGTTCCCAGATACCAGAACCAGCCCACGAATAAAAAGGGAAGCCTTCTGAGATAAAAGATAACCGCCAGGGTGACTGCTGAAAGAATGAATAAAGAGAGAATGATTTTCCACGGAGGCAGTGAAAAATCATAAGGGTAAAAAATGGACAGACGATGAGGCCAGAATATTTTCATCAGATAGGAGAGATAAGATACGATTGCGTTGGATGCGCGGTCCAGTACGCGAAGGGCATCGGTGGACGAAACCGCTCCTTCTCTTTTTTGTGCCCAGTAGGTGATTACACTGAAACAGAGGGTGAGCAGAAAAAAAGGAATTTTCTCGATGGTGAGCCGTGCGCCTGTTTTCAGCACATCTTTAAAAGGACCCGAATGTATGGTCAATCGTTGCAACGGCCAGTAGTCCAGAAGCAAAAGAACGCAGGGTAGCGTGACCATCATCGGTTTGGACAGCAAGCTGAATGAGAAAAGGATCAGGCAAAGAAAATATTTCGATCGCTTTGAACTTTCCGTGTAGAATGCGTAAGCATAGAGACTCGCCATACCGAAGAACATGCTTAAAACATCTTTGCGCTCCGATGCCCACGCGACGGATTCTACCCGAAGGGGATGAAGGGCGAAAAAAGCGGCGGCGAAAGCCGCAGCCCCGACATTTCGGGTTGTTCGATTCAAAAAAAGAAATAGAAAGAGGACGGTGCCGATATGCAGCAGAAGGTTAACCAGATGATGACCGCCGGCTTTGTCGCCGAAGAGGCTCCAGTCCAGCATATGCGAAATCCAGGTCAGAGGATGCCAATTACTTAAATACGTCGTCGTGAAAGCCCAGTAAATGCTTTTGGGGTTCAGCCCTGACTGAACCATATAGTTCTTCGTTATATAACCGGGATCATCAAAATTAATGAAATGATTGCCCGCTATCCGGCCGAAAGCGGCAACAGAAGCAATGATGATGAGGATGATGATGGTATTGGTATAATCTTTTTTCATAAACATCATGTGACGTATTCAGAAAATTCAAGTTGCGCCAACGAAAGAAAAATTCAGCGGCACAACCCTTTTGCCGTCGCGTCCTGGAATGTAGCACAGTTCCCCAATTCACACGATTTTTTTGCATCCCGACAGGCGGAAGCGGCGTTCCCGAGATTCAGATGAACAAACGCTCTGTTATTGTACGCATCGGCATAGTCAGGTTGCAGCGCAATGGCCCGGCCGTAGTCTTCCAGGGCCTGCTGATAGTTGCCCAGCTGAATATGAACAAACGCTCTGTTGTTGTACGCATCGGTGAAACCCGGCTGTAGAAGAATGGCGTGACTGAAGTCATCGATGCTTTGTGGATACCGTCCTAATTGAATATTGATATTGCCGCGGTTGAAGTAGCCGTCGTGCTGGTCCGGTTTGAGCTGTAAAAAACGGGTGAGATCTTCAAGGGCTTTTTGATTTCGGCCGAGTCTCTGATAGAGATCAGCCCTGTAAAAGTAAGCATCGCTGTAATCCGGCTTTAACTCAATGACTTTATCAAAATCTTTCATGGCTAATTCATACTGACCGGATTTCGCGTAGGCGTTTCCCCGGTTGTTGTATATCATGACATTCATGGGCATGATCTGGATGGCGCGATTGTAATGCGCGATCGCATCCTGGAAATTTCCTTTTGCAGCCAGGATATAGCCTAAATTAATGTGGGCGAGATAGTTGTTTTTCGTGACCCGGAGCGTGTGTGGAAAGAGCGCCATATCGTTTTTCCAGTATCCGCATTGTTTCCAGCATAAACCGGACATGACGGCCAAAAAAACTACCCCGGTCGTCAATAATAATTTATTTGCGACGAGGTTTCTTTGAATCAGTGACGGAAGGCCCCAGGCGAGCATGACCGCGATTCCGACAGACGGGATGTAGTGATAACGGTCAGCCATCGCGAAATCGCCAATGGGGATGACGCCGATCACGGGAGAAATGGCTATGACCAGCCAACCCCATCCCGTAAGAAGACAGGGAGTACGCCTCAACAAAACCACGACGACCGATGTCATGATAACAAAAAGCAAAGCAGCGCCCAAGATTTCCCATGAGGGAATGTTATCGGTGAAAGGATAGAACACAGCCAGCTCGCGGGGCCAAAACGTTTTTTCCAGATAGCGCTCAAAGGAGACCATGGCGTTGAAACAGCGCGTGATCAGGGGAAACTGTAAATCCCTTCCGGCGCCTTTATGTTGGGCAAAAACGGTAATGACAGAAAAAGCCGCGGATAAAACAAAAAACGGCAATTTTTCTTTGACCTGCCATAAAACCCGGCTACCTTTTTGTGTGTGAAAACGTTTTAACGGCCAGTAATCCAGAAGGATCATAATGCATGGTAGAGTCACCACCATCGGCTTGCTGAAAAGAGCCAGAACAAAAGAAATGAGAACAAGGGCGTATTGCTGAGGCGATCGTTTTTCCGTGTAGAGAACATAAAGGAAAAGGGTGAGCATCCAGAAGAAGGCACTCAGGACATCTTTTCTTTCCGATACCCAGGCAACATTTTCAACATGCAGGGGGTGAAGCATAAAAAACGCGGCAACAAAAACACTTTTCCATGCCTCTCCGGTCATCCGGTGAAAAAGCAGGAACAGCAGCAGGGTGCTGAAAAGATGTAAAACAAGATTCGTGACATGATAGCCACCCGCGTTCAAACCATATAACTGACTGTCGGCCATCAGGGATAGCCATGTCAGAGGATGCCAGAACTCAGCGTAATTCGTTGTGAATGCCCAGCGAATGGCATCCGGGCGGATTCCCGATTTTAGATTAGGGTTTTCGGTCACGTAGATATTGTCATCGATATGGACAAAATCAAAATGGCGCACCTGCCCGTAAACCGCCAACGCGGCGATGATAAGTAAGATGCAAAGACCAAGCACCTGTCTGTTATTTTTTATCCCTGTTTTTAAAGCGGGACAGATCGCCTTATTGAAAAATAATTTCATCGGCAAAGCCCCTTCGCCTGCGCTTCCTCAAGAGCCCTGCAATCACCTTGATCGCAAAGGGCCTTTACGTCCTGACAGCCGGGCTCGTTATTGCCCTGCTGAAAATGAACGATCGCCCTGTTGCCGTAGGCGTGGGGATCACCCGGGTTGATAGAAAGCGCCTTTGTGAAATCGTTGATTGCCGGCTGGTATTGACCAGAACGCGCATAAACAATTCCCCTGCTATTGTAGGCATTGGAATGGTTATGATTGAGTTGAATCGCTTTGCTAAAATCGTCAATGGCAAGCTGATAGTGTCCCAGTTTTTCATAAATCAATCCCCTGTTATAATATCCGTCGGGGAAATCCGGTTTTATGGAGATGACCTTATTGAAATCATGTAAGGCTTCCCGGTATCTGCCGGCTCTCGCATATAGATCTCCCCGGCCATTTAAGGCCGGATATGTCGGATTGATGCGGATCGCCTGGTTAAAATGATAAAGAGCCTCTCCGGGTCTGCCTTCCTTGAAAAAGGATGCTCCCAGATTATGGTGCATTTTGTCGTTCTTCTGAGTGACCCCGATGGCCTGTCGGAATAAAATGATGCTGTTTTTCCAGTGGCCGCAGCGTTGCCATGTTAAAGAGGCGAGGAGAATGAGAACCATCGTGGCCATCGGCAGCAAAACCGCCTTACGGTTATTTTCAGTCTTGATGAAATTAAAACAGCTCCATGCCAGCATGATACTGATCCCGATAGAAGGAAGATACGTATAGCGGTCGGCCATCGCCTGGTCCCCCACCTGAACCAGACCGATGACAGGAATGAGAGTTCCCAGATACAGAAACCATCCCGTAAATAAAAACGGCAGTTTTTTCATGAAATAAAATACAAAAGCGGTAATGATTAAAATCATGACTGTCGAGGTGAACAATTTCCACACGGGCAGGGAGTGCTCGAAAGGATAAAACACCGCCAGGTTTGCCGGCCAGAACATTTTCCACAGATAATTGCCATAGGAGACGGCGGCATTGGACAGTCTCTCTGTAAGCGGAATACTATCCATGTTGACCATCGCGCCAATTTTGTGTTGTGCCCAAAACGCGATTGCGCTGACCGCGCCGGCCAGGATGAAGAAAGGGATCTTTTCCGCCAGGAGATACCCAATGGTTTTGAAGGATTTTTCTGTTGAAGATAATGGAATCTGCAGACGATGGAGAGGCCAGTAATCCAGTAGAAGCAGCACAAACGGGAAGGTAACCATCATCGGTTTGGACATCAGCGCCAGAGCAAACAAAAACAGGCACAGCAGATACTTCGACAGCCTGCGGTTTTCAGCATAGAAAGCATAGGCGTAAAGGGCGGTCATAGCGAAGAACATGCTTAAAACATCTTTCCGTTCTGCCGCCCAGGCGACCGATTCGACCCTGAGGGGGTGCAGGGCGAAGAATGCTGCGGCAAAGGCGGACGGCCAGAGATGATGTGTCGTTTTGTAAAGAAAAAGAAACAAAAGAATAACGGACCCGATATGCAGCAGCAGACTGACCAGATGGTGGCCGCCGGCGTTGTTTCCGAAAAGGCTCCAGTCGAGCATGTGCGAAAGCAGAGTTAAGGGGTGCCAGTTGCTGACCACAATGGCGGTAAAAGCCCATTTGATGTTTTGAAAATCAAATCCTGACTGGACATAAAGATTGTCAGTGATATATAAATTATCGTCATAATGGATGAAGCCATTATGCGCAATCCGGCCGAATACGATCAGCGATGTAATCATTAAAAAAATAATGACAAAGTAAGTGTATTTTCTATTCATGAACAAAGAAAATCCATTTTTTTATGCAGAGGTGATTTTCTGTATCACAGAATGAAGGCGTAGTAAAATTTAGTTTATTACAGATTGGCGATAAAATGACGCTGTATATTTCGTGATTAACTATTCTTGACACAAAATAAGCAATTGTTATAGTTGAATAATTAAGAGGTCATGGCTTATGTGTCTTATCAACAATAAAAAGGTTTCTTACACATAAAAAAACAACACGTTTCATCCGAGAGCCAGCGCATTTATGGGTATCAATTTTGATTACAAAACAAATTTGTTTCTAGCGACCTTAGCCATATATCTTTTAATTGTAACACTGTTCAGTGTCAATGGTTCTTCAGTTGGCGTGTGGAATGATGTCTTTCATCAGAAAGCAGACTCACAAATTCTTTTGGGAAAGCCTAAACCTATCAGGATGGATGAATGGTCGCTTCACACACCGGCAATTTTGAGTCAATGCAATAGCCCCAAACCATTTCCGGTAGAAAACTATTCGCTTGGCGCTTATAAAACTCCTTTAATCATGAATCTTCCTGTGGCTCATTTCAGCACTTTTTTAAGGCCTCAATATTGGTTGTTCTTTGGAGTCGGTATCGAAAAAGCATATGCGTTTTATTGGGGTATGAAATTAGTGCTTTTAGTTGGGGGTATTTTCATGCTCCTTATGATTCTTTTAGAGAATAATTTTTTTCTGTCTGTGTTTGGCGCGCTGTGGGTTTATTTTTCGAGCTATATGCAATGGTGGTATTCCTCACCAGCAATGTTGCCCGAACTTGTCGGTTATTTTGCCTTATTGACTTCTGCGTTCATAATAGGACTGACCTCTAAACGTAAGACCTTGATTATTGCCGCATCATTGGTTTTTCTTGTGTCTTTTTTTAATTTCGTTGTTTCATTATATCCTCCTTACCAGGTGCCCCTTGTATATCTCAGCCTTTGCATTGTTGTGGGAGCCATCATGCCTAATTGGAGATATCTTCTGTCCGAATCCATAAAAAATAGATTTGGAGTACTCTGCATCTGCATTTCGTTTTTAGCCACGGCCGGTTTGCTTCTGGCTTGGTATTTGGATGTCAGACAGACCTTGGATGTTATGTCAAATACCTTATACCCGGGAACACGGCGGACGTTGGGAGGTGGCATATCGGCAGAGCAAATCTTCAGTGGTTTTGTGGGAATCTTTATTCATGACAGTAACTTCCCTAAAATCTGGAAGAATGTATGCGAATCCAGTAATTTTATTCTTTTATTTCCGATTCCGCTGATGCTTATGTGCTGGAGATGGTTTGTGCAAAAGAAAACGTCTCCACTGGATGCTTCTTTAGCTATATTTATCTTGATCATTCTTTTCTGGCAGATTGCGGGATTTCCCCGCCCGGTTGCTCAAATCTCCCTATTGGACAGAGTGTCAGAAAATAGAGCCCTTATGCCGCTGGGAATTGCCAGTATCATTTGGACGTGTTATTCCCTGCATCAACTGATGAGGGATGAAATTTCCCTCAATTGGAGAGTCAGGGCGACTATCCCCGCAATGATGCTGATCGGCGTATTGCTTTTCAGCATTTATCTCAATGCCGTAACGGGTCAGTTCTTATCCACGTATCAGATAGCCATTGTTTGTGTATTTACTTTTCTGGTTAGTTTGCTATGGGTTAGCAAGCAGTCTTTGCTCTTTGCCCTCTTCATTCTTCTTCCCAATATTTACTTCAATGGTCTGATTAACCCCATATGCGTGGGCTTAAAACCTGTACTTCATAATCCTCTATATGAAAAAGTTCATTATATGGTCAATCAGGAACCGGCATCAAAATGGGTTGTTTTCGATAAAGAGTATCCCTTTACTGCAAATTTCCTTTATTCCACCGGAGCCAATATTTATAATGGAGTTAAATACGTGCCTCACCTTGAAGAAATGAAGAAATTAAGCAGCAAGAACAATGATGTTAGAATTTATAATCGTTTTGGCGCAATATCATTATCGCCCGTTGAAATGTCAGAAATTAAGTTTTATTTATCTGCTAAAGACTGGTATGTTATTTCAGTAGATCCCCGCAACGACTGCTGGAAAAAACTGGGTATTACCCGGGGCTTGTTAAAGACGATGAATGGATTTTATTTCCTGCAATACTAATATAAATAAATTGATTTTTCGGTGATTAACTTTTTTGTAACGGTCTGTGCTTAACCGTATCATTCGGGACGACAAATATGAAATTCCCCGTGTATCATTCATTCAATGGCTATAGAAATGCGGTAGAAAAAATACTGCAAAGAATTGCTTCGGCTCATCATCAAGGTGCGCTTGATGATCAGGGCGTCCCCGCATATATTTCCGGTTTTTATTGGTCGCGACAGATTTTCTGGAAAAGAATTAAATTAAGTGTCCAGTCCATATTGGAAAGTCCTGGTGGCCAGTGCATAGATTTTGGCTGTGGCACAGGTGTACTATTGCCGGTATTGACTCGTTTATTCAATACCGTTTATGCCATTGATATATCTCCTGACATTACAAGAGAATTTATTTCCTTCTGGAATCATTGCGAAAAAAAGCCTCCTGTAAATGTTCATTTGTTTGAAAAACTTGAGAATATCGGGGCTTCACAAGGATCTATTGATTTAATCATTGCGCTCGACAGTCTGGAACATGTTGATAACACCGAAGATATTTTGCTTCAGATGAAATATTTTTTAAAACCGGGAGGACGCATATTGATCAGCGGGCCGACAGAAAATTTTTTTTATCGCCTTGGCAGAAAAGTGGTTGGTTTTTCCGGAGATTATCACCGTTGTTCAATTTATGACATAAGAAAAAGCGTTAATAAATATTTTCACATTAAATCAATAAAAAGAATAGGACTACCCTTTGTTTTATTTTTGTTAATTGACGCGGAAAAGAGGTAACGGTTTGGACATTGAAAATAAAAGCCTCGCGGTCATCATACCGGCTTACAACGCGGGAAAAACGATTATGTCCGTCTATGAAAAAATCCCGCATTATGTTGACTGGATAATCATTGTCAACGATAAGTCATTAGACAATACTGAAAAAGTTGTTTCAACAATCTCCGATCCTCGGGTTATTATGATCAACCATAGTATCAACATGGGTGTGGGGGGAGCCATGATTACAGGATTTAAGAAGGCGTTGGAGTTAAAAGCATATTTTATTGCTAAAATAGATTCAGATGATCAAATGGACCCCCAGTACTTGGATCGCTTTGTAAGAATATGTTCTCAACACGGCTGTGATTACGTTAAGGCGAATCGTTTCGGCCATTTAGACGCATTGCCTTCTATGCCTATGAAACGTTTGATCGGCAATATTGGCCTCTCTTTTCTGACTAAAATAGCGTCAGGATACTGGAATGTGTTTGATCCGCAAAACGGATACATTATGATTACGCGGAAGATATTGCGAAGATTAGATTTCAACAAGATTGATCATGGCTATTTTTTTGAGAACAGCATGCTGATTCTGTTAAATATTGTAAGAGCGAAGATAGGTGAAATATACTTGCCAGCGCAATATGGCGATGAGGTGTCATCCATGCGGCTGACGAAAATATTATGGACGTTTCCCCGAAAATTATTTCATGGGTTAATATACCGTATTTATCAGAAGTATTTTTTCAGAAATCTATCGCCTTTTTTCCTTTTACTCAGCTGCGGTTTGGCATTTTGTATCGGGGGCTCAATTTGGGGAAGTTGGGCGTGGTATGAATCAATCAAAACAGGGATTCCCGCAACAACAGGAACCGTAATTATAGCGCTCCTGCCCATCATTCTTGGATGGTCAGCTTTATTGCAAGCATTCGTAATAGACGCTCAAGACGCCGGACCATGTCTTTTATTTGATTCTGATGATGAGGAAATTACGGGACATTTCGAAAAAAAGTCATCAAAATGCAATAATAATGATATCTGTCATACGCCGTGAAGCACAGGAACGAATTCATTGCTTTGGATATCTAATGGGACAGATAAACGAAAAAGAGCTGACGGAGATGCCGTACTGGCCACTCGCATTCACTGCGCCACCGGTGTCTGTCAAGATACTTGTCGCACAAAGTCATGCTGCCCGGGCTGATGTTTGTTTTCTATCGGCATCAGCTGGCGGGTTTAGCCAAACATCCGCAACTGGCTCCCAGTTGCGGATGTTGCCACT
>Ga0255347_1006378_pt1 | contig 12853 bp, 13 predicted proteins | sample wastewater_treat_2_FD_192479 | JGI IMG/M metagenome (GOLD analysis project Ga0255347, IMG submission 192479) | Wastewater microbial communities from Lulu Island WWTP, Vancouver, Canada - plant24 | ecosystem: Engineered > WWTP > Wastewater > Unclassified | place: Canada: Vancouver, British...
TGGTTGTAGTATGTAAGGTTCTCTACAGGATTTTCCGGGTTCATGCCAAGAGCAAGTTCAAGCTTGTATTGACATAATGTGTGCGCATCCGTTCCCTCCTCAGCATAGGGAGATGGCGAATCTTCTACTGCCTCGCACAATCTTGCGCTTGGCGGACAATTAAGCCAGCGTTTACTGGATGAACTTGATAGCAGAGCATGTTCAGATGGCATTCTTAAACTCCTCCGCTTCTTTAAGTAAGTCTTTGTAATGCTGAGGTTTTACTTCAGACAACTTGGTAGCGCCATACCTCGAAAGCATGTCCTTGACGAAATCGGTGTGTCCGGCTCTTGATATTTCAACAAGAACGGCTCGTACATCTTCAAGCGACATAGGCTTTTCCTCACAAGGCTCCGGGTGCTGACAGGCTGTCTTTTCTTCTGTCGAACTTAATAGCTCGTTCGCTATTTCATCGATAGCTTTTGTATGAACTCTAAGTTCTTGGAGTAATTCTTCAATTTTCTTCATTGAAGCATCCTCCTTTCTTTACCCTGATGATGATTTCATCAACAGGCTCGTCCGTAGTAATGACTACCACTTTCTTTTTTCTGCCAAAGCACTGGTCGAGACCGTCTTCGGTCACTCTGACAGTTTTTCTTTGGTAGTAGTCATAACTACGAGGCTTTTTTGGAACGTGATAATTTTTTTGTTCCATCTTTTTTATCCTCCTGTGTTTAATACTCGAAGAACTCATGTCCTTCTACTTACTTGCACAGAAGGGTGGGTAAAATTGAGGGTATTAGTTGAAAAATTTCTGATATTTTTTCTTGATGGCTTCTACGCACTCTTTTATTGAATTAAATGAGGCGTTTTCTTGTCTGGCTATTTCCGCAACTGTCAACCCGTCCATAAGCATCAAGGTTCTGCGTCTTTGTGTTTCGGTAAGTGTTGAAAGGAAAGCGTCAACTCTGTCTTGTCTGTCGCACCTTTCCACATACTCTTCCGGAGTTTCGATTGTTTCGTCAGGGATGTTATCCATAATAGATATCTCTTCACCATCATCATTTGTGTATGTAAGGCCGATTACATTATGTCTGTAGAATTTTGTCCAGCTGGCTCTGTAAGCATTATTCGCTTCATCAACTATTTGTTGACAGGTTCTTCTTGAGATACCGGCCTTTTCATTCTCTGAAGCTTCAGCCAGTCTTCTTTGATAATCATCTTCAATCCAGCTTGCTGCTTCCTCATCTGTGATTTCAACCGTCACATAATCGTGTTTGCCATTAAAGTGGCACTCTTCCAATAAATAAACTTTTGTCATTACTTTGTCCTCGCTTGTCATAAATTTGAGGAGCAAAGAGCTGTTCATCGAAAATTTACAAATTTTTCATGCCACACCGGACCAGTTCGATTGTGTTTTCATGTCGAATTTGATATAATTATTGTGGATTTTTGTCCCTATACGTTTTTAGGGTTCACAATAAAAAATCCGCAGAGTTCGCTCTTTTGCTTCTCTACGGACATTTACAAGTATGGTCAAAATGTATTACAACCGTTTTACATGGGTATGGTCGATAAGACGGTATGGTTTTAGAAAAATAATATTGTTTGGAGGTGTTCTTTATGGCTAATAAGCGGTTTTCAGGAGGTGTTTTATTCGCAATAATCCTTGAAGCTTGTCCTATAGCAGACAACAGAAAAAATTTTATGAATGGCGGAACAGCAACGTTTAAATCTTCTGAGATACTTCAAGAACTTGCTCAGCTCTCTGGACTTAAAAGGAATACCCCTTCGTCTCAAGATGCTTCAGAATATAAAAAGTGCAAAGCTCAAGGAGCAATGTACTTACAAACAAAAAAATTTATACAGGATTTTGAACATAACATCGAAGTTAAATATGATGAACTTCATAAAAGAGCTACTTTATTCGTTGAAACTTACTTATTTGACAGTAGAAAAGAACACGAAGCCGTTGCAGAAAGAATATATCTTGCATTAGATTTGAGCAGAAACATTCCCGATGAGGCTTCGTTTTATTATCTTGATAAAAAAATCACTAAGACAGAACTGCTGAAATTAACTGAGGTCGATTTGCCGGCACTCATCCTTGCCGTATGGTTCTACTGCATCAAAAACATACAAAATAACAGAAAAGGCGAGGATTTGTTTAATTATCTCTTTGAAAATGCCGATAAAGGAAACATCTACCATTTTAATAAAACAATAGAAAACAGGTTCCAAAATGTACTTGAAGTTAACAGCGGCGATCCAAATGTTCGAGAAGAATACGAATTGCCACCTTTAGATGAAGTGGATGAAATGCAACCCGAACCAGAGGCCGATGACTCTGTCGATCAGAGTTTCGTTCCGGAAGCAAAAAATGTCACTAAAATTGAAACCCCTTCCGCTTCGACTCAAACCATTAATTTTAACTTTACGGTTAATGGCGATAATGCTAACGTGAGAAATATTGTAAATAACGGAACTTATATAGAGGGAGGCGATGACGATGGCAAATAATCAGATTCAAGTCATCAATATTCCTGCAAACACCGATGTTTCTTTATCTCTTTCAGGTACAAATGCCAAGCAAATAGCTAATGCTCCCGGCGGAGTCATTGAATTCATCAGTGTGGACTTTTCGGAGAGAGTCCCTCTTGACAGACTTCGCTTTGATAATTCTTGTTATAATCTTTTTGTCGTAAACTGCCCTATTCAAACAAACGGAAGTTTTGAAGTTCGGGAAGAACACTGGCTTAAAAATTCAAAAGCACTTATCCCGAATGGGCTAACCCAAAGTGCGCTTATAAAACTCACTAAATATCCGGCCGTCATTGTCAGACAAAACGAAACTCACAAAAGCGCTATTGCTGATAGCAATGCTCTACTGTGCATCATCTTTGATCCGGAGGTTTCTTCAGATAAGACCTCTATAAAATTCAAATATGTGGTTTCTAAAATATTCAAAGCACAAATTTTAAATCAAGAGGCCGCTAAATTCGGCATTGCTGCGAGCAATCAATCCTCCGAACTGGATCATATTTGCTGGGAGGTTAAAGAAAAAAACATTATTAATATATTAGGTTTGGAGGAAAGTGTGGATGAATAAAAATCAGGTAAAAATATCAAGCATTCTATTGAATAGTCCTCCTTTTAGCAGAATAAGCTTTATGCCAACTAATATAAATTTTATCTTCGGAAAGAACGGCTCTGGGAAATCCACTATTGCACGTGCTATCAGAGACAACACGGGATTAACAACTATACCGGACAGTTCGTCATCAACAACAGTTCAAGTTTTTAACGATGAATACATCAAAAAGAACATCGCCGGTAGCTTAGAAGGAGTTTTTACTATAAGTGAGGCTGATATTGAAACTGAAAAAAGAATTCAATTTGTTAATGAAGAAATTGGTAAAGAGAGCCAGCAGCAAGACACTCTTAGAAAACAGCATGTAAGAGCTCTGTCTGAAAAATCGGATTTAACGAGTACTATTTATGACTCTTGTTGGGCTCTGACGAGAAGTTTTATTAAAAAACTAAAGCACAATCCAACAAATGCAGCAAAAAAAGCAGATTTTTATAAACAGATATCATCTGCTTCACCCATTGAACACGACCTTGATGAAATACTGAAAACGGAAGAACTCGCCTATAATTCTGGCGCAGTCGTTGTTGCTCGGCTAAAAGAGATTATCGTATCTACTCCTGATTTTTCTCTTTTGGAAACGCCTATAGTGGCACTGAAAGAAACGCAATTCTCAAAGTTCATGAAAGAGATGGGAAATGATGCGTTAGACTGGGTATACAAAGGCCACACTTTATTTGAAGCAAAGGCTAAAGGGAGATGCCCTTATTGTCAGCAAGACTTAACCCCTGATATCGTTCAGAACATAGAATCGGCGTTTGACGAAACATACACAAAAGCCCTTGCTGAACTGAATACATTAAATGAAAGAATCTTCCCTGACTATAAATCGGAAATTACAAGAACTATTGAGACAATTAAATCATCCACAGGTTATTGCTTTGTAGACGGTTCCAAGTTTGATGCTCTTTGCTCCAAATTAGACACGCTGTTTGAACAGGCTATCAGCGGATTGACCATGAAGCTTGCCACTCCTTCATCAAACATCAGTGTCCCTGATTTTAGTGCAATCATTATTCAAATTAATCAGCTGATTCAAGAAGCTAACAAAAAAATTGCTGAGCATAATTCCTTAATAGAGTCCGGAAATAAAAAAGCTTTGTTTGAAAAAATAGTAAGAGAGCATTGTGCCTTTTTATGCGAGGATGCAATTGACACCTATAAAAATGCCTTCAAAAAGAAAGCAGAGGCTATTAAAGAAATAGAAGATCAGCTTAAAGTTTCAGAAACAAAATCTGATGAATTTCGTGCCGAATTAATCGAACTTCATAAGAAAACGACTTCTACTCTACCGGTAATTGACAAGATAAATAATCTTCTTGTAGCATCCGGTTTTAATAGTTTTTCAATAGCACCTTCTGGCGAAAGGAATTATAAGCTTATAAGACCTGACTGCTCGGAAGCCACTTTCTTGTCTGAGGGAGAGAAAAACTTTATTTGCTTCTTATATTTCTATTATTCTGTTTTCGGCGTACTCAACGAGGAGATTGGATTTGATGACAGAATTGTAGTTATAGATGATCCTGTCTCATCAATGGACTCTGATGCCGTATTTATAATTGCGGAATTGGTCAGAGAAATAATAGAGGCGGCGCTGAACGCTTTTAATCCAATAAAAGAAGATGGAGTGGCTACCCACATAAAACAGGTGTTTATCCTTACACATAACTCTTTCTTTTATAATGAAGTGGCTCCGATGTATTTAACTTGTTACGAAACCGTTTCTTACTTTGAAATAATAAAAGACGGCACATCTTCAAACATCATTCCAAACATAAAGAAAACAAATCCGGGTGCAATAAACGAAAAAGAAATCAACTATATACCGGAGCTCGGCAACTATGCAAGCCTCTGGGAGATATACCGAACCACCAATAATCCAAGAATTCTCATGAATACTATGCGAAGAATCCTTGAAGAATATTTCTTACATAATCTCGGTTACACCGCCGGAAGCCTAAAAAAGCAACTGCTTACTGTCAACAAGACAAAGTTTACAGAACCTGTCGACTACACATTAGCAAGAGCTCTTGTTAACTATGTTTCCAATGATGCAATTTCGTCAATTAATTTTTCAACCTACACCAGTGATTTGGACAAGCTTAAAAGTATCTTTTATAAACTTTTTGATATTTTGAACCAGACACAGCACTACGAAATGATGATGAACCGATAAGGAGAACTATTCATGAATATAATTAAAAGATTTGATAATGACACTGCATTAGGCTTTGATAAAGGTAAATTCGACTCTTGGTGTGTCTATTTTATAGATACAAACGGAAGAAAAACTCCTCCACAGGACACGGATTATTTTGCACAAATTAGAGAATACGGCAAAGAATATGGAATCGAAAAAGTTTATGGCGATTTTGTTTCTATTTACGAAAGAACTTATAATACCATCGATAGAGAAACACTTATCTTCATTACAGAGTTAGCCACTACTTACAATAATAATTATGAAGCTGATGTTCTTTTCACCACTTTATATATGGCTATGGTAGCTGAAGAAAATAAGAAATATACCAAACTTGGAAAACGAATAAAAAGATTGGGCATATACAAAGTACTAATTGAAAACAGTCCAATTATTGAAGCCGCAAACATTATGCGAGGAATGAAGTGGTATGACATCGATATTCTCTGCAAAGAAAGAGGTTTTTAAATTATGAAAATTATAAATGGTACTAAACAAATAACATTAAAAACAAGGCACACAACTGCTGTAGCGGAAATACAATGCAGCAATAATTATTCAATCCATGTTTTTCAAGGAACTTTATCTCCGAATGATATTTTATTGAAATATTCAAGTCCTAAAAATAAAAGATTGAGAACGCCAAAACATATTCACTGGGCAGTTGACTTGCTCCTTAAAAAACAAGCAAATCCAACACAAACTAATGATTTTCTATTATGTGTCGGGCAATATTGGACATCTTGTTCGATTATTAATGGCAATTCAATTCAAGACATAACAACAATTGTAAATGCTGCAATAAATAACATTCCTTTAAGCACATTCTCAGTTCTTGACAGCTATGGCGAGTATCCTACCGACTTCCTTTACATTCTAATGTGCCTACTTGCAGTTCAAGAAAAAACGAATGCAACACATGGTGGAACGGTAGCTCATATGTTTGGTGATGTTTTAAACGAACTTTCCAAAAACAATCTTGATATTTTCAAAATAATGTCAACCGCAGGATTTGGTGGAAGATAAAAAAATAGCGACTCAACTCAATAACGAGCTGGGCCGCTTTCTTTTATTTCTCAATAAGCTTTATAAGACCGTTTGTTTCAAGGTCACTTAAATTAAAAATTGTATCTAACACATCAAAGGTTTCTTCAAGGTTATGTTTTGCAGAATTCCATCCGGTGCCGTCAGTAAACCAGATAAAAGCAAATCCCTGAATAGCCTTTGATTCAAGTGCTAATGTCTTATAACTTCTTGCGGTCTCATTTAGTTTTGAACCACCACCGCTATAGAAGTTGCACTCGCATCCATAAACGACTCCATTGTATATAAAAACAAAATCAAATCGTTTCTCGGTTTTGCCCTCATTACTGATTGCAGAAAGATCAAGGCCGAACTTACGCTCAACATCAGACTTATACATTTCTTTGAAATATGTAACACCGGCTTTTCTTAGATAAGACTCTATCAAATCCTCCATAGCATCTCCGGTACGATTCTTTCTTCCGTTTGTATCCATTCCGACTTCAACACCCATAACATAATCGACTAAATTATTAATGAGATGATTTTGAAGCAAATCAAAAAGACCTGTTTTTTGCATAAATTCTGAATATTCTTCAATTGAATAATTAGGTCTTTTGAAGTTAAATTTCAACTCGCCCTTTGTATCTGTTATTTTTATTTCACTTTCACGCTTTGCAAGTAGAATAGGAATTACTGTTATTATGTTTGGATATTTTTTAGCTAATGCAATAAAATCAGAATCTATAGTTTTAGAACCAATAAGCGAATTTAAAATATTTAATTCAATTTTTATTGCATCGACATTTCCGTATACTTTTTGGAAATCAGTATAATATTCCCAAGTTGCAATACTATCTTTCATTGTTGAAAGCCATTTACTAAAATCTCTCATTTTATATTCCTCCGATATCGTTATATCTTTCTTTGGCTATTGTCAAATAATCTTCAATATTATCAATTCCGATAAACTTTCTTTTTAGTTTTGCTGCTGCAATTCCTGTTGTAGCACTGCCACAAAACGGATCCAATATTAAGTCTCCTTCTTTCGTTGAAGCTAAAATTATACGTTCAAGGACAGACAAGGGTTTTTGTGTTGGATGCTTCCCATGCTTTTTCTCAGCTTTAGCTGGAAGAGGAAGAGTCCACACATCTTTCATTTGCTTATTCCCGTTTAGAGATTTCATCAACTCATAATTGAAATAATGACGCCCTTTCTTATTTTCGGTTATTTGTTTTCTTGCCCACAGAATTGTTTCGGTAGAATTGGTAAAACATCTGCATGCAAGATTAGGAGCAGGATTAGGTTTTTGCCAAGTTATATTATTGATGATTGAAAACCCTTCTAATTCTAAAGCTACACCAATTGAATAAATATTGTGAAAAGTTCCGCTTATCCAGATTGTTCCATCATCTTTTAAGACTCTGCGGCACAACTTAATCCATCGCCTATTAAACTTTAATTTTTCCTCAGGAGATAATGGTTCATCCCATTCTGCCTTATTAACAGAAACCTGTTTACCTGAATGACAAGAAACGCCGCCTCCCGATAAGAAATAAGGAGGATCGGCAAATATCATATCTACAGATTTTTCTTTTAGCTTTTTTAATTCTTTAAACGAATCGCCAAGAACTAAAGCGAAATCATTATCTTCAAAATACTTATTCATAATTTGTAATTAAAACTTCCTCTACATTTCCTCGCCCTGAAGCTTTAGAATTTATCATTCTTTTTGCCGGTACTACGGTAATGTGAAATCCAGAATAAAGTTCGTTAATGTAAGCTGTATTATGATTGCTAAGCATTACATAAACGCCTCTATCAGATAATTCTTTAAAAACCTTAGCAAGTCTTGCTTGAGCTTCTTTTCCAAATGCTATTTTATCATAAGCAGTGAACGATTCTTTATCTTCCCAAGTATCATAAGGAGGATCGAAATAAACGAAATCACCTGCTTTGGCATCTTTTACTGCTTCCTCAAAATCACAGCTTGTAATTTGATGTTTTTTGGTTTCAAAGAAAGTTCTAAGGCCATCAAATGTTTTTCTATCATAGCAGGTTACCTTAGCATATTTTCCAGATGGAACATTAAAGAATCCTTTCCCATTTACTCTATATAAACCATTAAAACCAGCTTTATTTAGATAAATCATTCTTGCTGCTCTTTCGTATATAGGTAATTCATTATAGCCTTCTAAGCGATCCATTTCTCTGATTTGATAGTAGTATTCTTCACTATGATTTTTTTCATGAAGTTCAAGCTGTTTCTTTAGTTTATTAAATAGTGCATCATCTTCTAAACATCTATAAACACAGATCAATTCATCGTTCATGTCATTTATAAAAAACTCGTCAGGTTGTAATTTGAATAGAAGAGCTCCACCTCCGACAAATGGCTCAAAGTATCGACCAAAAGAAGATGGCAAATGAGAACTGATAACTTCAAGCAATTGTGTTTTACCACCAGCCCATTTTACGAATGGATGAACATCTAATTGTTGGGATTCTGGTTTTGTTGGAGTTAGGACTAAACCAAGCGAATTATATAATTTGTGTATGGTTGTATAAGTTACTCCCATAAGGGTGCCATTTTCTATTTTTGAAATCTGACTACGCTCAATTCCACTCTTCAAAGCTAACTCCTCCTGTGAAAGTCCGGATTCAATTCTAAAAATTCTAATTTGGTTACCAAGCGCTAACATTGTATTATCCATAAAAGCGACTCCTTTCAGCATTTCTATTATACATTATTTTTGTGTATTTATCAACACATTTAATACCGATTTCATAAAAAATTTACAAGTTTTCAAATAAAAAAATCCCCACCTCATCGGCAGGGAATCATATCTACATTTCGTCTATAAGCTTTTCTATTTCTTTTTTCTTTTTCGGATCTAAGGCATCAATCTTTTCTTGGAGAGTTTTCTTGCGTTCCGGTGGAGTTGTTTTGGTGATCACTATCTTTTCATCACTTACATCCAGTTCAACATAATCCCCCTCTTTGAAATTTGCAGTTTTTACCCACTCACCTTTTATTATGATTGTTGGTACAGCTTTGTTGCCTTGATATTGACTATATACTTTTAGTTTTCTTTTCACTATTTTCACCTCTTTTATCAGGTTCCATTATACCAAAAATATGGCGGTTACTAAAGCCAAAAGTACTCAATAGAGCAATTACGCAAACAGAAGAAATAAACCCAACACAGCGGCTTTGTAGGGCTTAGGTTGCGAAAGAAAAACCCTCCCACGGCTTATGAACCATGAGAGGTAAAAAATATTTTCTTTTATTTAGTTAGAATTGTTGTGTGTGGATTATTTAGCAACGCAAGTCCAGCCGCCTTCTTCGCAGTCATATGTGCAAGTATATTTTGCGTTTTCATACACATATTTTGCGTGAACAGAACCGCTTCCGGCAGTGTATTTGCCAGCGAATGCAGCATAATATTCCTTGTTAGCTTCAGCTTTTCCGTCTCCACTCTGAAGTACATATGTATAAGTAGTAGGTGTACCTTCTTCGGAAGCAGTCTTCAAATAATAACCTTTTACTGCATCGCCACTGTCACCAGTTTTAAGAGAAACTGCGTATAATTGTTTTCCATCTGTACCTGTAAAATCATCCATGTTAGCATAGTCAGCTTCTGCAAGTACAAGGTCATTTGTCATAGCGTTACGAGCTTCTTGAAGAGCTGCGGATTCATTAGCTTTGCTGATTACATTAGAGAATGTAGGAATCAAAACTGCAGCAAGAATAGCGATAACTGCGATTACGATTACAAGTTCAACGATTGTGAAACCTTTTTTATTTAATTTTTTCATTTTTATTAGTCTCCTAAATTGTATTTTTTAGTGTTGCACGTAAGTGAGATGCCAAAGGAGCCGTGCAAATCCAGTGGCGCACCGTCAGTATAACAACCCGGTACTGATACATTTGTGTTCTTTATGGCGATAGTAAACATACCTAAATTTTCTCACCATGCAACAGCCTGCATCAAAACTTCAAACCATAATTTCTAAACCAACGCAAAAACCCCGAAGACATCAACGGGTAAAATTGTATTTAGTTTTTATTATGATTATGGTTCCTTTACATCTGCTGCTTGCAATCTTTCTATAAACTCACATCTCTATAGATTGCACACTTAGATTCGAGTGTAAGTATAACTTCAGTCAGACTCACCTTTTCTTACTCATCGGAGCTCGCATACTCACTCACCGGCTGAAAAAGTCCAACAAGAGGACGGTCATCGTATTCGCCCTACAAAACTAAAAATACCGGTGGACGAGCTTGAACAGATGAGCCTGACCGTTGTTATTAAATTGATTGTTTGTTTTTGCGGATTTTCACCCACAATAAAAACAGGTGGGTTTTCTTTTGAGAGCGTTTGTGGTGCTCCCCACCTGTTCTGTTGTTTGTGTAGATTATTTCTACTGATTGAGCTTCAACTACCCTGTTTCTTGGTTTAATACTGGAAACCTTATCGGTTGGACCTTTCTCTTGCGGTCGCTAAAGTCTCAAGAACTCCGAATATTTGAAACTACACTTTTTGAGGTTTGAAACCTCGCTTTTCATTTTCCGAAAACTTACTTTTTAACGGTTAAAACGTAGTGTTTCTACGAATTTCCGTTCTGAAGTAGTTCGTAGCGATACTATTCGCTACTTTTTTATTATTACGATGAAGTAGAAAGTGTTCGAAACAATACAAATTTAACTACTTTGTCCATTGATAGTAATTCGTTAAGATTGGCTTTGGGTTTCTCCTTGAACCACTCCATCAATTGTAAAATGCTTATTATCACCCTTATTATAAATACTATTCCAGCCAAAAATATTACCAGCACAGCCAGAGCTTGATGTTGGAGTAGTAGTAGAACTGCAATCATTGATAACGGCAAGTTGATCTTCTCCTTCCCATCCTGGATAGTCCTTCCATCCATAAACCTCACCAACAATACCCCCTAAATATTCTTGTTCTTGATTAGATGTTTCGCAATCTACAATTCCTGTATTTTTACAAGAAATAATTGAATTGGTATGTGTTGATATATTCGAATTTGAAACGCCAATAGAACCTGCAATACCACCTGCAGTAGCGTAAGAAGACTCACTTCTTCCACTGGTGATGTTACCATTATTAGTACAGTTAGAAATCTCAGATCCAAACTTTGTATATGCTGCGATGCCTCCAACGTAAGAATAAACGTAAGAATAAACCTCATATGTTTCATCATAGTCGTAGTAACTTCCAGCAGAAGCATTGATTTCGCCATTGTTTATACAATTATCAATTGTAGAACAATTAACTTCACCTGCTATACCGCCAGCATATACATAAGCATCATCACTTGTTGCTGTTATATTGATTTCAACATTAGATGATGAATTTTTAATTGTTGACATATTTAAATATTCAACTAATCCAGCAACAGAACATCCATCAGTAGAATTTGTTTCTGTAACAGTAACCTTGCCACTTACATGACAATTTTCAATAATTGAATTGTCTAATCTTCCAGCAATGCCACCAAACCATATTGAGCGGCTTGCTTCAACATCTACGACTACATTTAAGTTTTTAATTACACCATTTCTAACGAATTTAAATAATCCTGCATAATCCATTTCAGAAATCGGCATTTTGTAACTAATTGTGTAATTACCACCATCAAAAGTTCCATTAAATGAACTATCGGAAGTATCACCACTTGTAGTTAATTGGCCAATAGGAGTCCAATTTGTGTATGTAAGATCAATATTTCTCATTAGACGAACTAATTTACCGGAATAATTATTTCCACCGTTAACAGCGTTTCTAAATTCGTTAAAGTCATATTCACTATAAATCAAAAGATCTGCTGCAGGTTTTGTTCCTAATGAGCCGGCACTATTATTATCTTCTACAAATCCAGAACCGCTTGCTAAAACACCCGTAACTTTTTTTACAATACCATCAACTACAACATTAGAATTGTTCTCAGATGTGATCTCGCCAATATATCCTTCTTTTTCAACAACGATTCTTCCGTATTTAATAGTTGCTGTATTCATTACCCCATATTCATGATAAGAATCAGGTTTAATACTTGCTATAAATAAAGTGATTCCTGTATTATAATGTGCAACAGTATCTTGTGGAGCATTGATTGTTAAGTCTGAATTATTAGTACGAATAACAACATCCTGAGCGGAATCATTACCAACGTATGAAATACTTGTGACGGTTTCGTTACCAACGTCAATACCTGTCTTTACGTCGTTGAATTCGGTTTTGCCTCCAATATTGTAGAGATATGTGGAAAATACATCACTCGGTACAGAATCAATCTTCCAGAGCTTGTACTTTTCATTATCTTTTGCTTTTTTTCCTGTTACGTCGGGAGTATATTCGACTTTGCCGTCATTAAGATAACAGAAAGCATCTGCAACCGAGTCCCAAAGAATTTCGTTGCCGGTAGCCTTAGCGTTAATTCTCGCAACGATATATCCGCCTTCTACAGCGGC